>ERZ1034626.1500-NODE-1500-length-15327-cov-3.478719_pt1 | contig 15327 bp, 16 predicted proteins | sample MGYA00520652_ERZ1034626 | MGnify/ENA primary metagenome ERZ1034626 (study PRJEB33766, sample SAMN09781765) | gut metagenome | biome: gut microbiome | host: Homo sapiens | place: Madagascar | study: EMG produced TPA metagenomics assembly of the PRJNA485056 data... | reverse complement strand
GGAAACCTTCCACGTGTCGATGCAGAAACAGGAATGGGTTTAGTAACAGATGTGTGCCTTAAACGCAAAGTGCGTAACTATGTGCAGGTTGCAAAGAACCTGGCAGATGGATATGATATTTTCGTCAAAGAAAAAGCTGTTCTTAATGACGAGATTGACAGGGCGCATGACGATTCAGATGTGAAAAACATCAAGGGTGAAAAAGAAAAGACTGACGCGGCACGTAAATTTATGTGTAAAACGTATTATGACATCCGTACTTTTGGCGCCGTAATGTCAACAGGTAAGAATGCAGGTCAAGTCAGAGGCCCAATCCAATTGACATTCGCTCGCTCTGTCGATCCGGTAGCCACATCGGAGCATTCAATAACCAGAGTTGCTGTAGCGACAAAAGACGAAGCTAAAAAGCAAAAAGGTGAAAACCATACTATGGGTCGCAAGGCAACGATTCCTTATGGACTCTATGTGTGTCATGGCTTCGTTTCTGCAAATCTTGCAAAGCAAACAGGATTTTCGGAGGAGGATTTGGCCCTGTTTTTCGAGGCCCTGAAGAATATGTTTGACCAAGACCGTTCGGCTGCCCGCGGATTGATGAGCGCGCAAAAACTCATCGTATTCCGTCACAAAACGGAACTTGGCAACGCTCCTGCCAATAAACTTTTCGAGAGGGTTGCGATTAAAAAGGCCGAAGGCGTAACTGTGCCTCGTTCATTCGCAGATTATGAAGTGACAGTGGACGAGAATGATTTGCCTGAAGGTGTAGCCAAAGAGGAACTTATCTAATTTGTCAATGTACACTGACGATGAGATGCTCATGCTGTCGGGGATTCAACACTATATGTTCTGTCCCCGGCAATGGGCATTGATCCACATTGAGCAGCAATGGGCAGAAAACAGATTGACGGCAGAAGGGAATATCTTGCATGAAAACGTTGACAATCCCTTCTATCGTCAAAAAAACGGCGATGTGATTACTCTGCGCTCCGTGCCTGTGGCGTCAAAGACGTTGGGACTCTATGGGATAACCGATGCCGTCGAACTTATGCCTGCCGATTCATCGGCCGACGCCATCACCCATCCGAAATATCCCGGACTCTGGAAACCATATCCCGTGGAGTACAAAAGAGGACATAGCAAGCCCGACGAGAGAGACGAAGTGCAACTGGCGGCACAGGCGATGTGCCTGGAGGAAATGTATGGCATAAACATCACCTATGCGGCGCTTTACTACAACGAAGTGAGGCATCGCGAAACGGTCTGCATCTCCGATGCGTTAAGGCAGACTACGTGCCAATGCGCCATGCAGATGCACGCAATCTTTAAAAGCGGAGCAATGCCAAAAGCCGTCAGGGCAAGCCATTGCAAGAACTGCTCGCTGGTCAACCTGTGTTTGCCCGAGATGGCCGGCTCCCGCGTTTCCACATATTTAGCCAGATATCTATATGAGAATACTACTTAACACTCTGTACGTTACCACACCCGACGCCTATCTAAGCAAAGACGGTTTGAATGTCGTGATATCAGTAAACCAGAAAGAAATATTCCGAATACCCGTCCACAATATAGAGCAAATCGTGACGTTCGGATATATAGGCGCAAGTCCGGGGCTGATGAAACTATGCGCCGACAGCGGAGTCGCGCTGACATTCTTGTCGCCGCAAGGGCGGTTTATCAGCCGCTCGCAAGGTCCGACAAAAGGCAATGTGTTGTTGCGTAAAGCACAATATCAACGCTCCGACAATCCCGACTACACACTGCACCTGTGCCGGCTGTTCATTGCCGCAAAAATACAGAATTATCGCAACATCCTGCGTCGGTTTGTCCGCGACAACGGCAGCGACACAGATGTGGAGAGGGCCGCCGATGAGCTGTCGAGATGCCGGCGGAAGGTGATAAACGCCGAATCGGTGGAACGTGTCAGGGGAATCGAAGGTGATGCCGCCACATCCTATTTCGGCGTATTCCCTCATCTAATCCTAAATCAAAAGGAAAGCTTCGTTTTTAAAGGGAGAAACCGCCGCCCGCCCAAAGATGCCGTCAACGCAATGCTGTCGTTTGTCTACACTCTGATATCCAACGACGTGACAGCCGCGCTGGAAACAGTGGGGCTTGATCCTTATGTGGGCTTTATGCACGCTCTGCGGCCGGGCCGCCCGTCTTTGGCTTTAGACATAATGGAAGAACTGCGTGCCTATCTTGGCGACAGACTTGTCTTGTCTCTAATCAACAGAAAGCAAATCACAGGCAATCAATTCCTGCAACAGGGCGATGAAAGCATCATCATGACCGACGATGCCCGACGAACGATTATCTCCGCATGGCAAGCTCGGAAAAAAGAGCAGATACAACATCCTTTTCTCAACGAAAAAGTAAGCATCGGCCTGCTGCCACACATCCAGGCTATGATGCTGGCAAGATATCTGCGCAACGACCTGGACGACTATCCTGTATTCCTAATCCAATAGCCTATGTTTATATTGATTACATACGATGTCAACATTACATCGACAAATGGCGCAAAACGGTTGCGAAACGTAGCGAAAGCATGTATGAACTATGGTAAGAGAGTGCAAAACTCAGTTTTCGAATGCATCCTGACAGAAGCACAGTATGTAGACTTGAAAAATCAAATAGCTGGAATCATTGATAAACAACAAGACAGCATACGTTTCTACGTCTTGGGAAACAATTGGAAAAGAAAGGTGGAGACAATAGGCAAAGACATCAGCATTGACGTAACCGGTGAACTCATAATATAATGTGGTTGCGAACGCGAAGCATTGCATAAAAAGCCATAGGTTCGCACTCCGTAATTATCAATAAGTTAACCATCAATGACAATGAAAATTAATTTCAATTGCTTGTATTTTGCCGTTATTCGCAAATTCGGTAAATTTGCACTATGACATTCAGCTCATTGCTGAGTATACGGTCGCACCCCGTGCGGGTGCGTGGATTGAAACAACTCTGTCTGCTCCTCCTTGCTCAGGGCGAGGGTCGCACCCCGTGCGGGTGCGTGGATTGAAACCATAACCAAGATAGGTAAGGAGTTTTGAAGACGTCGCACCCCGTGCGGGTGCGTGGATTGAAACTTTCCAAGCCAGTTCTTTCTCGGCAACCTCCACACGTCGCACCCCGTGCGGGTGCGTGGATTGAAACAATCTTGGATTGAGTATAATCAGGCTATGATAGAGTCGCACCCCGTGCGGGTGCGTGGATTGAAACAGTCAGTCGCAATTGTCTTCAAAACTCCTTACCTAGTCGCACCCCGTGCGGGTGCGTGGATTGAAACACTACTACACGTCCTGATTGGGTCGCTCAGTTTGTCGCACCCCGTGCGGGTGCGTGGATTGAAACAGTGACTCGGAATACTATTCTACTGATGTCGCACGTCGCACCCCGTGCGGGTGCGTGGATTGAAACTTTTGTCTCTGTATAGGCTCCGCCGTCATATTGAGTCGCACCCCGTGCGGGTGCGTGGATTGAAACTGAAAATGATTGGCTTGAAAGATACTATGAATCTTGTCGCACCCCGTGCGGGTGCGTGGATTGAAACAGCGTCAGCGTATCAGTACGCTATTTGATTATGCGTCGCACCCCGTGCGGGTGCGTGGATTGAAACTCGATTATGACTATACAGGTATAGACCAAACTCTGTCGCACCCCGTGCGGGTGCGTGGATTGAAACTCTTTGTATATCGACACTTTTGAGCCTCGCACATGTCGCACCCCGTGCGGGTGCGTGGATTGAAACGTTACTCACTTACCCATGGCGCAAATTCGTATGGTCGCACCCCGTGCGGGTGCGTGGATTGAAACTCGTCATAAGTCCGGACGCTATGGTGTTGATTATGTCGCACCCCGTGCGGGTGCGTGGATTGAAACACAAGAACCGAGAACAGAATTTGTTGGCTTTGCGTCGCACCCCGTGCGGGTGCGTGGATTGAAACGATACTGTCTTCGATGTTTGAAATCTGACCTGTTAGTCGCACCCCGTGCGGGTGCGTGGATTGAAACCAACTCAGACTGAACGCCGTTGAAACAGAAGTCAGTCGCACCCCGTGCGGGTGCGTGGATTGAAACCAATAAACTGGGAGGAGTTCACCAGCCTTTGCAGTAAGTCGCACCCCATGCGGGTGCGTGGATTGAAACACCCGTACGCAGGCTGTTCAAACTGCTGCTTTCAGTCGCACCCCATGCGGGTGCGTTGGTTGAAGTGCAAATTGCTATACAGTGTTGGGGAGTTTGTATTGGCGTTGCTCTCGCGGTGGGCGACGAAACAACGGCGGACGGAGCTGAGTTCCATCCGCCGTTGTTGTTGTGCTTGCCGTCCGTTTAGAAAGGAAGGTCGTCGCTGCTGCTGTTGCTGTCAGGTTGTGTGAAGTCTGGCATCGGTGCCGCAGGCTGTGCTGCGGGGCTTGGCGCGGCCGGGGCTTGAGTCGCGGCGGCATCGTCGGCTTTTTCGGCTTTCCAGCCTCGGATGCTTGTGTACCAGCGGTTGTTGTATTCGCGGCTTTCGATGTCGAAGCTTAGGCGGATGCGGTCGCCGATTTTGATCCAGTTGTATTGGTCGGCACGCTCTCCGAAGAAGTCGAAATGCACTTTTTTCGGGTATGTCTCTTCTGTCTCGAGCACGTATTCTTGTTTTTTCCAGTTGTTTCCTGCTTGAGAAACGCCGCTCTGAGGCGGAAGGACTACGATGATTTTACCTGTAATTTCCATGTCTGAGAATTATATTTTATTGTTGTTTTTTCGTTGTGGCAAACTTACTGAATTTTTCCGGATTTTCGGGCTTTCCGCTGCATTATTGTTTGAGCATCGAGAGGAATTCCTGTCGGTATTCAATTTTTTCGAACACTCCGGAATATTCGATGGTCTGCGTTGTGGAGCATTCTTTTTCCACTCCGCGCATGCGCATGCACATATGGGTTGCTTCGCAGAATACGATTACGCCTTTGGCGGAGAGCTCGCGTGTCAGCAGGTCGCAGATTTGTCGTGTCATGCGTTCCTGCACTTGCAGCCGTCGGGCGAAGACGTCGACCGCGCGTGCGATTTTGCTTAGTCCCACGATGTTTCCGTCGGGGATGTATCCTATTGCTATTTTTCCGAAGAAAGGCAGTATGTGGTGCTCGCAGAGCGAATGGAACTCGATGTCTTTGACAATCACCATCCGTGAGCCTTCGTGGCTGAATATAGCGGATTTCACGATTTTGTCGGCGTCCTTGCGGTAGCCGGAAGTCAGGAATGCCATTGCTTTTGCGGCGCGCATAGGTGTTTTCACCAGCCCTTCGCGGGAGGTGTCTTCGCCGAGCAGCGAGAGGATTGCTTCGTAGTGCTCGGCAATTTTGTTTACTTTCTCAATGTCTAAACCGTCAAGTTGTTTCTTGTTGTCCATTCAAATTATGCTATTCGTAAACTTTAATTCTGTCTCTAACCACGCGCATGTCGCCCGCCAGTGCTGGGAATTTCGCTCTGAGCGCTCTTAAAGCCGAGTGTGCTGCCTCTTGTGTTGTGAAGTCGCCCACTCTGAGTCTCCAGTACGGGGCGTTGTATGTGAGATAGAGCCCGTAGCTTGGGAATTGCTTTCCGATGTTGGCGGCAATCTGCTGCGCTTTTGCTTTAGCTTGCCTTTGGTTGTTGTCGGAATACACTTGTATGCGGTATCCGGCGCGGTGCACGGCGTGTCGTCGCTGCGTGGTTGTGGCAGGCGATTCGTCGGTGTCGCTCTCATGTCTTGCTGACGGCTGTCTCACTTCGGTGGTGTCGATTACGGCCAGCGCTTCCACACCGTCGCTGCATGTGATTGTCACCCGTCCGTTGGAGTTTGTCCGGATAGAGTCGGCTATTGAGCGCACGTTGTGCTTGCCCGGCTGCGCTGAGGCGGGAGCCATCGCCGCCGTTATGAAGACGGCAGCCGCGAGGATTGCGAAGTGTTGTTTTTTCATCAGTTTTTTTGTCAAAAGAAGCGTCAAAATAAGTAGACTGCAAATGTAGTGAAAAATCACCACATTTGCAGTCTCTGTAAGTATGTAAATTGTTTATGCTTTATTAAAAAGCGTCTACAATGCCCATGAAGTCTTCAGCCTTCAGAGCGGCGCCGCCGATGAGACCGCCGTCAACGTTAGTCTTTGAGAAGATTTCCTTGGCGTTTGACGGTTTGCAGCTACCGCCGTAGAGGATTGAGATTTCCTCAGCCACGTCGTTGCCGTATTTGTTGGCGATTGTCTTGCGGATGAAAGCGTGGATTTCCTCAGCCTGGTCAGCAGTGGCAGTTTTGCCAGTACCGATAGCCCAAACCGGCTCGTAAGCGAGGATGATTTTCTTGAAGTCGTCGGCAGAAAGGTGGAACAGGGCGTCCTCTACCTGCTTTTTCACAACGTCGAAGTATGTGCCGTTTTCTCTCTCTTCGAGCACCTCGCCGATGCAGAAGATAGGAGTAAGGCCGTTTTCAAAAGCCAAAGCCACTTTTTCTTTGAGGATTTCAGAAGTCTCGTGGTAGTACTGACGGCGCTCAGAGTGACCGAGGATCACGTATTTAGCACCAGTTGAAGCAACCATAGCGCCGCTCACTTCGCCAGTGAAAGCGCCTTTGGCCTTGTCAGCGCAGTTTTCTGCACCGAGACCGAGTTTGCTGTCGTCGATAACCGCCTTGACCGAAGCCAAGTGGGTGAAAGGAACACAAATGATAACGTCGCAGTTAGGAGTGCGGCTCTTCAAAGCGTCGTTGACTTCAGTTGCCAATTTGACACCTTCTTGAAGTGTCGTGTTCATTTTCCAGTTACCTGCTACAATGTTTTTTCTCATTTTTGTAATATTTTTTAGAATTCTGAATTTTTGAACAAATTCCCTATATGCGGCAAGTTTCTTGATGCCTCATATTCGGGTGCAAAGGTAGTGCAAATTTTTGGTTTTTCGATAAACAAGTGTTTGGTTTTCGCAATGAAAGCGTCAAAAAGCGTCAGTTCAGGTCGCTGTCGGTGGCGTTGGGGGAGGGCTGCCTGTTGTCGGAAGCTTTTTTCGACATGTTTTTCTTCAGCCTTGCGAGTTTGAAGAATAGCGGAGCTCTGTTGATTGTCAGCAGAGCCGCCATGCCGATTGCGAGCGCGAGCATCAGCGACAGGAAGTATTCGTAGTCTTCGCCCATCGATTCGGTGTAGGTCTTGATGTCCAGGCGTTTGCCTTTCGTGGCGTTGTCGAAGTCGGCATAGAAGTCGGTAAACGACGACTTGTAGGCAATCTTTCCGTCGGCCACGATCACCACCGCCGGGTTTCCGCGAGCAATCTGTTTCAGCTGGCTGTCGTCCATGCGGTATACGGGGTAGTCGGCCATCGACAGTTCCCTCCATTCGTCGAGTTGCTTCTCGTCAGAGCCTGTGAGGCATATCATCTGGTATTCGCTGTCGGCGGCGAGGTCGTTGATGTCGTTGAGGCGGAAGTTTGTCAGCGAGTTCATTTCCTCAATGTCGGGAATCAGCAGCAGCAGAGTCACGCCTTTTTCCGGGATGAGGTTGTCGGCGGCGGAATTGTCGCCGTCGTAGGCGGTTATTGGCGAAGCCTTCTTGTCGGCTTCGTGGTTCACGACGGTTTCCCTGCGGTCGACAAACGTCCATGACGTGTCGGGCAAGTTGCTGATTGAAAACTCCTTTGTGACTCCGTTTTTCTCATATATGAACACGTAGTTGCTGTCGTCGAACGATTCGCCGGAGTTGGTCAGCACTGTCCCCACTTTGTATGGGCGGAAGTCGATCATCGGCTGGAAGTAGTATCCGTAAGCCATAACAATCATCGCCACGATGGCAGGCATGGTGAGCGTGAGCCATTGCACGGCAGGGCCGTAGAGGCTGCGCAGCCTCTTGTTGCGCAACAGTAGATAGGCGAGGGCGGCCGTCAGCGCCACGTTTTTCCAGAACGTAGCCGTGTTTCCGAGGGTCAATGCCTCTCCGAAGCATCCGCAGTCGGGGACAGGGTCGCAAGCCATCACGTAGGCCGACAGCGGCAGCATGAACGCCATGCAGCACAGCAGAGCAATCACCGTGGCGCGTCGGAACGAGCCGATGACGAGCATCAGTCCGGCAAGAAACTCAAACAGCGGCAACGCCACCGCCATCATTCCGGCAAACGGCATTGCCCACGACCATCCGAACGCAGCCAGATAGTCGTCGATTTTGTAGCCAACGCCCCAGATGTCGATAGCTTTAGCAAGTCCGGAGAACACAAACGTTCCGCCGACCGCCAGTCTCAGCGCCAGCACAGTCCATCTTGCGGCAGTTTCCCGCCAATGCGGAGTCGAAGAGTGGCTATTTGTCATAACTCAGTTTGATGAGCGCAAACAGAGCGTAGTTTATCATGTCCATATAGTTGGCGTCGATGCCTTCGGAGATGATTGTCTTTCCGTTGTGGTCTTCAATCTGCTTGGTGCGTTGCAGTTTCGACAGGATAATGTCGGTGTATGAGCTGACGCGCATCAGTCGCCACGCCTCGTCGTAGTCGTGGTTTTTGGCGAGCATCAGCCGTGTGGTCTCGCCAATCCATTTGTCGTAGAGCGAGAGCGCCTCTTCGGCGGATATGTCGACTTGGTCGGCTGCTCCGAGCTCCAGTTGTATCAGTCCCACCACGCCATAGTTGACGATGCCCACGAATTCCGGCTGTATGCCTTCGTTCACCATCGCCTCGCCTTTGGTTTCGAGCGAGCGTATGCGTGAAGCCTTGATTAGAATCTGGTCGGTGAGCGACGACGGGCGGAGTATGCGCCACGCCGCGCCGTAGTCTTTCAGTTTTTTCTCGAAAATCTCGCGGCAATCTTTTATCGCCGTTGCAAATTCTTGTTCTGTATTGTGGTTTGCCATAGCTTGTCAGAGTGATTTGTTGATACTTTCAATGTAGTCGAGCAGCTCTTCGCGGCCGCGGAAGTCGGAGCTTGAAGTGATGAATATCGGCGGCAGTTCTTCCCAAAGTTTCGAGAGTTCCTCCTTGTATGCCGCCACCATCTTTTTTCCGGCTATCGGACCGAGTTTGTCGGCTTTCGTGAAAACGATGCTGAACGGGATTCCGTTCTCTCCGAGGAAGTTTATAAACTCGAGGTCGATGGCTTGCGGCTTGTGGCGTATGTCGACGAGCACAAACAGGTTGGTCATCTGATGGCGGTGGAGCACGTAAGAGTCGATCATCGTGCGCAGCTTCTCGCGGGCGTCTTTGCCCCTCCTTGCGTAGCCGTAGCCAGGGAGGTCGACGATATACCAGCTGTCGTTGACCAGAAAATGGTTTATGAGCATAGTTTTTCCGGGGGTCGACGAAGTCATGGCCAAGCCTTTTCGGCCGGTCAGCATATTGATGAGCGATGATTTGCCCACGTTCGACCGTCCGATGAATGCATATTCAGGCGTGTCGCCTTCCGGACATTTTCTCACATCGGAGTTGCTTATAACGAATTTCGCGTCTTTGATTATCATTGGCGTGTTTGTTTTCTGCAAAGTTAGCGATTATTTGTCAATAACCGCAGTGTGTGTTGCGGAATTGGCGCATTTCTGACTTGTTTTTGTGTTCTCTTATGCTTACGTGGGCAACAAATCTGCCCACGTAAGTTAAACTATTGCCAATACGTGATATTTTTTTAGGCTTACGCTTGTGGATTAGTCAAAACTCGATACCTTTGCAATGTGTTTTTCATGGTATTAGATTTAAGGTTAATTAAGATTGGTTGTCGGGAGACAATCAATTTTTTTTATGCCTGTGCCCCATGCGCGCGCAGCTACGTGTAAGTAGCGGCACAAAAAAAGCCTCCGTGGGGGAGGCTTTTTGAGAAGTAGGGGGGAGCGTTATTCGCTTTTTTCTTTGTCGCTGTTGTCGGTCGACTCGTCATAGCTTTCGGGGATTATAACGAAGTCGCAGAGTTTGCCTTCGTTCTTCTCCAGTTTTTCCTCCGAGAGGATTTCGATGTCGAGTTTGTTTTTGTTGTTGTAAACGAGTCCCATAGTGAGTTATGCTTTTTTGTGTTTGAGCCGCAGCACGAGGTGCACGAGCTCGCCTATCCACACTACCGCCGACGATGCGATGATCAGTCTCAGCCAGTCTTTCCACCCGAGCGGCACTACGTTGAGCATTTCTCCGCCGAAGGTGACAATCAGCATCTGTCCGACGATGATTATCGCGGCAGTCAGGAAGAACACTTTGCTGTCGCGCAGACGGCTGAAACCGGAGTAGTCGCTTTCGAAGCTTTTCGCGTTGAAGAGGTTCCAGAACTGCAGCATCACGAAGAAAGTGAAGAACAGAGTCACGTCGTATGCGTTCATCTCAGCGTTGCTGAAGTTGAGGAAGCTTGCGAAGAAGTCGGGCAGGTTGAAGCCGTCGAGCGAGTCCACTTGGTTTGCCTTCAGATACTGCATGAATCCGAACAGCACGACGACAAACACAGCGCTGACTCCGATGATAAACCATTTCATCGTGCGGTTGATGATGAAGTCGTTGAGCCGTCGCGGCTTGTTGCGCATCACGGCTTCGTTTGGCGGCAGCGAAGCGAGCGCGAGGGCTGCGAACGCGTCCATTATCAGGTTTACCCACAGCATCTGTGTGACGGTGAGCGGCGACTGCTGTCCGGTGAATGCACCAATCAGCACGATGGTGCAAGCCACGAGGTTTACGGTGAGCTGGAAAAGGATGAACCGCTGGATGTTTTGGTAGAGCGACCGTCCCCACATCACGGCTCTTGTGATGCTTGCAAACGAGTTGTCCATGATTGTAATGTCGCTTGCTTCCTTCGCAACCGATGTTCCGTCGCCCATCGACAGTCCCACCTGTGCGGCGTTGAGGGCAGGGGCGTCGTTTGTTCCGTCGCCGGTGACAGCCACCACTTCGCCTTGCTGTTGCAGCAGTCCGACGAGTCTTGACTTGTCGGTAGGACGTGCGCGCGACATAATCTTTATGCGGCGTGCCGCCTCGGCAGCGTCGTTGTTGTCGAGGGCAGCGAAGTCGGGTCCGGTTATTATGTTGCTGTCGTTGTCGGTTTTGTCGTTCCACAGTCCTATCTGCCGTCCGATTTCCTTTGCGGTGCCAGGAGTGTCGCCCGTCACGATTTTAATTTTGATTCCAGCGTCGATGCTCTCTTTCACGGCCGCCGGCACGTCGGCGCGCACGGGGTCGGAGATGGCCACGATGCCCATAAACGTCAGGTTGTCGGCGTTGAGCGAGTCGCTCTCCACCGCTTTGCCATCGCCCACCTCCTGGTATGCGAATCCGAGGGTGCGCATCGCCTTCTGCTGGTATCCGAGCAGCGCCTCTCGCAGCTGCTCCTTTGTCACTCCGTCGGGGAAGTTGCGGCATTTGTCGATTACGATTTCAGGCGCACCTTTCACGTAGGCAATGCGCTTGCCCGGGCAGACGCCGCTGTCGACCACCGTTGCCATGAATTTGCGCATCGTGGAGAACGGCAGCTGCTCCGTCACGGCAGCGTTGTCGCGCAGCGGCTTGTAGTCGGTGTGCTGGTCGTTGAGCCATAGCAGCAACGCGCCTTCCGTAGGGTTTCCCACCACGGTTGGCCGGTCGGCGCCGCGGTCGAGGAATGCCGTGGAGTTTACGGCGATTGCCTCTGCGATCAGCTTCGACTCATTGTTGTCGGCAAGTTGCTGCGATTTTCCCAGGGCGGCAAACTGCGTTTCGTAGATTCTCATCTGGTTCTGAGTCAGCGTACCCGTCTTGTCGGTGCATATCACGGTTGTTGCACCCATCGTCTCGCAGGCGTGCATTTTCCTCACCAGATTGTTTGTTGCGAGCATCCGTCTCATGCTCAGCGCGAGGCTCAGCGTCACGCTCATCGGCAGACCCTCGGGCACGCTGACCACAATCAGCGTCACGGCGAGCATAATCGTGGTGAGCAGGTATTCGATGAAGCCCATCCACTCGAATCCAGCGCCGTAGTTGTAGATGCAAAGGCGGCCTACGATAATCAGCGCGCCGATAGTGTAGCTTGCGTATGACACCAGCCGTCCGAGCCGTTCGAACTGCAGTGTGAGCGGAGTTTTCACGCCATTGTCGATTTGCGCCGCCTCGTAGACCTTTCCGTATTCCGTTGCGTCGCCCACCGCGTCAACCAGCATCGTGCCGTGGCCCTCGGTCACGGTGGTGCCTCTGAGCGCGCGGTTTGAAGGGTAGGTGGCGTCTTTTTTGAAGTCAGCCTCGATGTGTGTCTTCTTGATTACCGGCTCGCCGGTCAGCGTGCTCTCGTTGATGCTCAGCGACACCGAGTCGACAAGGTTGCCGTCGGCAGGCACCTCGTCGCCCGTTTCGAGAATCACCACGTCGCCCACCACGATGTCGCGTCGCGCCACCTGCGTGATGTTTCCGTCGCGCACCACGGTCACTGACGCGTCGTCGTTCATCTGGTTGAGCATCTCGAATTTCTTGTTAGCGTTCAGCTCGATGACGAATCCGATTACGGTGGCGAGCGTCACGGCAAGGAAGATGCCGAGCGGCTCAAGAAACGCCTTTTCTCCGGCGTTGAGCCAGAAAGCCTCGTAGCAGGCGATGCCTATCGACAGAACGAGTGCCACGAGCAGGATTTTGATTAGCGGGTCTTTGAATTTCTCCAAAAACTGCGTCCATACCGATGCTTTCTCCGGTGGCGTCAGCACGTTGTCGCCGTGGCGATTCCTGCTTTCCGCCACTTGCTGTTGATTCAATCCCTTTGTAATATCAGTTTCCATAAAATTGCTTTGTCGTAAAGTTTTCTCTTATCGTTTGTTTGTGTTGTTGTCAAACCTCAGTCTCCGTCCGCGCACCGAGTTGTTGACCACACCCTGGTTGAACGCAAGGTTTCCGTTGACGTAGGTTTGTCTCACCGTGTTGTGGAACGTGTAGCCCTCAAACGGCGACCATCCGCATTTTGTGAGGATGTTTTCGGCTCTGACGGTGAACGGCATCTCGCGGTCGACCACCACGATGTCGGCATAGTAGCCCGGGCGCAGGTATCCGCGTCGCACCACGCCGAAGAGGTCGGCAGGCGCGTGACACATTTTCTGCACCACAAGGTCGAGCGTGAACACCTTCTCGCGCACCAGTTCGAGCATCACCAGCAGCGAGTGCTGCACGAGCGGTCCGCCCGACGCCGCTTTCAGGCAGTTGCCCTGCTTTTCCGACAGCAGATGCGGCGCGTGGTCGGTAGCCACGATGTCGAGATAACCCTGCCTCAGCCCGTTGCGCAGCGCGTTGCGGTCGTCCCACGACTTCACGGCGGGGTTCCATTTTATAAGGTTTCCGAGCCGAGGATAGTCGTCGTCGGTAAACCACAGATGGTGGACGCACACCTCGGCGGTGATTTTCTTTTCCAGCAGCGGACGGTTGTCGAACAGTTCCAGCTCGCGAGCTGTCGACACGTGTAGCACGTGTAGCCTTGTGCCGTACTTCTCCGCCCATTCCACGGCGCGTGCCGTCGACTTGTAGCACACCTCCGTGCTTCGTATCAGCGGATGGAACTTCACGGGGAGGTCGTCGCCGTATTTTTTAATGTAGAATTCGCGGTTTCTGCGAATCAGCTGCTCGTCCTCCGAATGGATGGCAACCAGCGCGGGCACTTCGGCAAAGATGTCGTGCAGAGCGTCGCGGTCGCTGACCAGCATGTTGCCCGTCGACGCGCCGAGAAAGAGTTTCACTCCCGGCGTGTAGCTGTAGTCCACCGCCATCAGCGTTTTCAGATTGTCGTTGGTCGCGCCGATAAAGAATCCGTAGTTTGCCACCGACACCTCCTGCGCTCTTCGGTTTTTAGCCTCGAGAGCGTCGATAGTGACTGTCGGCGGCACGGTGTTGGGCATATCCATGTAAGAAGTCACGCCGCCAGCCACCGCCGCCGCCGACTCGGTTGCGATGTCGGCTTTATGTGTGAGTCCGGGGTCGCGGAAGTGCACCTGGTCGTCGATTACGCCCGGCATCACCAGCGCGCCGTCGACGTCGTTGCGCACGTCGCATTCAGCCATCACCGCCGCTGCCGGCTCGCCTTCGCCCACTTCGGCGATTATTTCGTCGTCGATAACGATGTATCCGCGCGTCAGACGTCCTTCGTTGGCGATGTCGGCATTGTAGATTATTGTCTTCATAAGCTATTGATGCTTGGCGAGTTGAGGGTATTTCTTAAACCAGCTTCGGATGCGCAGCTGCAACACGCCGAACACCGCCTCTCCGAAGATGCTGCTGTTCATCTTGCTCGTTCCGAGCACTCGGTTCACGAAGATAATCGGCACTTCCTTGATGCGGCATCCCATCTTGAACGCCGTGAACTTCATCTCAATCTGGAACGCGTAGCCCTTGAAGCGGATTTTGTCGAGGTCGATAGCCTCGAGCACGTTGCGGCGGTAGCACACAAAGCCAGCCGTCGTGTCGCGCACGTTCATACCCGTCACGATTCTGACGTATGCCGAAGCGTAGTACGACATAATGACGCGTCCCATAGGCCAGTTTACCACGTTGACACCCGAGACGTAGCGCGAGCCGATAGCCACATCGGCGCCGTCGAGACACGCCTGCCGCAGCTCGAGCAGTTTCTTCGGCGGATGTGAGAAGTCGGCATCCATTTCGATAATAAACTCATAGCCAGCGTTGAGACACCATTTGAAGCCCATGATGTAAGCCGTGCCGAGCCCCAGCTTTCCGCTGCGTTTCAGCAGGTGCAGGCGGCCGTCCCATTGCTTCTGCATTCGTTCGACAATGGCGGCAGTCCCGTCGGGAGAGTTGTCGTCGATAATCAGCACATCGAACATCACCGGAAGCGCGAACACGGCGTTGATGATGTTCTCGATATTTTCTTTTTCGTTGTATGTGGGAATAATCACCACACTGTCAGACTTGTTCATTCTTTATTACGTAATAACATACAAAGGTATGAATTATTGGTGAAATTCGCCCATAAATGTGATGAAAAAGGATATCGGCGATAAATTTGGTGTTTTTATTTGCTTTTCATAAAAGTTAGGCTTACCTTTGTCTCAGAAACATAATAACGACAGAAGAGGGGTCTCGATCATGCGCTGGTAGAGATTCTCTTTTTATTTTACTAATTTTAAAAATAAATTTCGATATGGCAATTACCTACATGACCAAGGATGGTTATGACAAAAAGATGAAGGAAATCGCTTACCTTGAAAGCGTTGAGCGTCCCCGCATTTCTGCTGCCATTGCCGAGGCTCGCGATAAGGGCGACCTTTCGGAGAATTCCGAGTATGATGCCGCGAAGGAAGCGCAAGGTATGCTTGAAATGAAAATCTCGCAACTAAAAGATATGCTCGCGAGCGCACGCATCATCGATGAGGCTAAACTCAACACCGACGAGGTGCAGATCATGAACAC
>ERZ1034626.1494-NODE-1494-length-15351-cov-5.119181_pt1 | contig 15351 bp, 20 predicted proteins | sample MGYA00520652_ERZ1034626 | MGnify/ENA primary metagenome ERZ1034626 (study PRJEB33766, sample SAMN09781765) | gut metagenome | biome: gut microbiome | host: Homo sapiens | place: Madagascar | study: EMG produced TPA metagenomics assembly of the PRJNA485056 data... | reverse complement strand
TCAGGGCCGATATAGCTCAGTTGGTAGAGCAGCGCATTCGTAATGCGAAGGTCGTAGGTTCGACTCCTATTATCGGCACCATTCAAACATCTCCCCAAGTCTACTAAAGTCTTTCAAAACCCCTTATAATCCGCGTATTAAAGCCCCGTTCGTCTTTTGACGTCTACTAAAGTCCCTCAAAATCTACGGTCAGATGGGGGTACTTATGGGGGTATTTGCTGTTCGGTTTAGTGGAGGTACCCCCAAGTGAAACTCAATGCCCGTCAAATAGACACAGCCAAGCCAAAAGAGAAGGCTTACAAGCTGGCCGATGGTGGCGGTTTGTATCTCTTGGTAAAACCTAATGGAGGTAAATACTGGCGACTTAAATATCGTGTAGCTGGTAAAGAGAAGCTATTGGCACTAGGTGTGTATCCTGAGGTTACTCTAGCCGATGCTCGGGCAAAACGTGAAGATGCGAAAAGAGGTATCGCTGGTGGTATCGATCCGATGGAAGCGAAACGAGAGGAAAAGATTGCCCGGGAAACGCAGTTAAACAACACCTTCAAAGATATTGCCCTTGAGTGGCACAGCAGCAAATTAAAAAAATGGTCTGCTGGTTATGCTTCAGACATCCTCGAAGCCTTCAACAAAGATGTGTTCCCTTACATTGGCAAAAAAACCATCGCCGAAATCAAACCACTTGAACTTCTGAATGTGCTGCGTCGCATCGAGGGGCGCGGTGCTACAGAAAAAGCCAAAAAAGTGAGGCAACGGTGCGGGGAAGTTTTCCGCTATGCAATAGTCACTGGTCGCGCAGAGTATAACCCTGCACCAGACCTTACTAGCGCGATGCAAGGTCATGAATCTAATCATTACCCTTTCCTTACAGCCAAAGAATTACCTGATTTTTTCAAGGCATTGTCCAGTTACTCAGGAAGCGCATTGGTTGTTATGGCGGCTCGTCTACTGATTATCACCGGCTTGCGGACTGGCGAACTACGTGGCGCATTATGGGATGAAATTGATTTCAACAAGGCTATCTGGGAGATACCCGCTTCACGTATGAAAATGCGGCGGCCTCATATTGTGCCATTGTCTGAGCAGGCTCTTTCGCTTATTGGGAAGATTAGAGAAATAACAGGCAATTACCCTCTTATGTTTCCCGGGCGCAATGATCCAAGGAAAACAATGAGCGAGGCCAGCATAAACCAAGTGTTTAAGCGCATTGGCTACGCTGGACGTGTAACTGGTCATGGGTTCCGGCACACTATGAGTACGATTTTGCATGAGCAGGGCTATAACACTGCGTGGATAGAAACGCAGCTCGCTCACGTTGATAAGAACTCAATTCGTGGCACATACAACCATGCGCAATATCTGGATGGAAGGCGGGAGATGCTTCAATGGTATGCCGACTATATGGATTCTCTCGAGCATGGCGGAAATGTGGTGCATATGGTGTTTGAAAAACACGCATGAAACAACTGGACAAGTATACAGAGGTTTACTAAAGTATAAGGGAGTAGATTGATAAAAACTCACAGAGGATTGCTATTTAACAGTTAGCCATGGAGAAGGGCAATTGCTCTTTTAACAACGAAGATGGAATCTTCTACGCAGCTGAAAAGCTGGATGCTCTTTAACAGCCTTTGGTGCTTTCCTGATGCAGGAAAGAATAGGGATACATGCACCTTTACAATGCATGTAATGATTCATCCATGAGGCTGCGGAGCGCTGACAAAGCGCAATTGCTCTTTAACATTGATGTGGGCGGGATGGTTCGTCCCGCAGTGACCGATAGATTTCTATCGGGAAACATACAATGATTCAAATATGAATCTACGGCGCTGACAAAGCGCAATTGCTCTCTTGCCTGCCCACCATGCCCTGAAAAAGGGCGTTCTTTAAAACTACTGGATGTCACGCCTAATAGCGTGATCCTGCCGAAATGCAGGGTAGCTCTACCCTTGTGGAGCAAACAAACCAAAACAATCTGACTATCTTTTATAAAAGACCGCAATATGTTTTTCATATTGTGGTCTTTGGCGTATTCGACATTTGACGCAAATAAAACTCTCGCCATTCGTTGCAGGAGGGGGTTATTGCGTCATTAGTACAGGATATTAATAAATGGCTAATTACAATTCATTAATTCGTCTCTCTGAAGTTCAAAGGCGAACTGGTTATAGCAAAGCATGGATTTATCGTCTTATTAGTCAGGGGAGGTTCCCTAAACAGGTAAAAATTGGAAGTCGGGCAATTGCTTTTGTTGAGTCTGAAATAGATGAATGGATTGAGAAGTGTATATTAGAATCTAGAGACGAGGTGGCCTGATGGAAAAGAAAAACCGCCCATTACAGGCGGCTAACTCAGATATTCGCACGTCTGATATTACGCCGACCACCAGCCCGGTACAAGTACCTAGGCGTACCCCAAAGAAACACCGCGCCCGCGTCTATATGCTGCGTACTGGTATAGAGGGATGGACAGAAAACGATATTCTGCGTTATTGCCGCCTTTCGTCTGGAAGGAACTACGCCAGCGAGTTAGAGCGCAGGCTTGATATTCAGCTTGAGCGTATAGACGAAAAGAACCCCGACGGGATAGGGTCACATTTACGCTATCGCTTTACCGGGCGCGGTGACGTTCTAAAAGTTATTCGGCTTGTGAACCATAACGCCGACGCTGGCGGCTATCAGGGACTTTCTCAGCCTGAAATTGCCGACATTCTCAACCTATACCCGGACAATCTCACCGCCGCCTAACGGAGACTGAAAATGAACATCGAAAAAAGCAGATTAATTTCTGAGGCCGCCCCTCATCTGAACGCCTATCAGGGCACAATTAACGGTAATGAATTTGCCACAATTGTCCCGGTTATTCCTGGTCATATCGGTGGGCGTGAAACCAATATTGTTAGCGCAAAAGCGTTACACAAAGCGTTGGGCGTGGGAAAAGACTTCTCTACATGGATCACTGATCGCATCTCTGAATATGACTTCACCATTGGGCACGATTACTCAGTACATAAAACTATTTCCCCAAATTTGGGGAAAAGCCCGAATGGCGCGGCTTACAGCAAGATTAAGCACTCAGGCAGACCCGGCAAAGACTATCTGTTAAGTGTCGGAATGGCGAAAGAACTGGCAATGATCGAACGCAATGATCAGGGGCGTGCTATCCGTCGTTATTTCATCCAGTGCGAGGAAGAATTACAGCGTAGCGTGCCTGAAATTGCCGCCCGCTATCGTCGCCAGCTAAAAGCCCGTATCAGTGCCGCCAACCTGTTTAAACCGATGTGCGTAGCGCTGGAAAGCGCCCGCGCAGAACAGGGTAAACAGACGCAGGCTCGCCACTACAGCAACGAGAGCAACATGATCGCCCGTATCGTGCTGGGTGGCATGACGGCGAAGCAGTGGGCGCAGGCAAATGGCATTACTGGCGAACCACGGGACAGCATGAACGCAGCACAGCTTGAACACCTCGCCTATCTCGAAAGCACCAATATCACGTTAATTGATATGGGCATGGAATATGAGCAGCGCAAAGGAGAACTCACCCGCCTGTCGCAACGCTGGCTCGCTAAACGTCTGGAGGTAAACCATGCGTAACCATAAGCCGTTACAAGGACAGTCACGGGGCTGTAGTGACCGTACAGCGCGTCGAGCATAACCGAGTGACCTTTTACCGCGAGGGCTATCAGTCGCCATGTGTTCAGCCTTTGGAGAGATTCGTTAATGAGTTCGTGGAGGTGCGCCGTGATACTGAATGAACCTGCCGCCCAGAAAGAAGCCTTTAATCTGGCTAGCCTGTTAACAAATGTTAACCCTTACAACCTTATAAAACCAAAGGTCGCGAACGGCTGCCTGTTATCAATTGTTATGGTTAATGACTTAGCAAAACTTAGCCTGAACCTCACAAAACCTGACATCCACGCACGGGGAATGACGACAAATGATGACATTTTAAACCAAGAAATAATCACCTCTAAAAAGCTGATTGTGGGGAATAAATTCCCCCTGCTGGCTGGTGGTATGAACTGGATTGCTACCGTTGTGAACCGTTCCACATCGACTTTCGCGACAAATACGCGTGCGCTGGAAGATTTATTAGGGGTCGTTACGCGAGAAGGTGAGTTTTCGGAGTCCATAAAAAAGAGCTTGCCGTTATGCGGCAACACGGTTTATGGTTATAGCGCACCAGCAAAATCTGGTGCCGGGATTGGCGTCCCGATAACCTGTATAGTGCCGACACGCACTAAGCGTGTTTTTTTGTCGGCAAAATTCCTGCGCACCCAAATTATGGTGGGCTGGATGAGGCTTCCGAAAGGAAGGCCGGTGTCTATACAGGCCGGTTACGCCAACCTTGTTCAGCTCACCACCAGTCTGAGATTGGCGTCTCTTGGTGGTGAATTCAAAATTCACTGTATAGAGGCTGCCATAATGGCTACTACCCCTACCCAAAAACCGCAATTTATCTGGATTATCGCAGCAGTTCGCCGCGATATGCCGACAATTACCGCCAAAATTCACCATATCGCCGCAGAGACTGAGCAGGAAGCCCGCCGCATTCTGGCGCGGGATCACGTTTGCTTTTTTGCCGGACGTATTCGCACAGGGGGCGCACATGCTTAATTACTTCCGTGTTGCAGGATGCGCCACCGCCCGGAGCGGAGAATTAGTCGAGTTCGTTTATATCGTTGACGCCCGCAGCGCGATCAGCGCCAAAGCTGAGGCGCTAAATCAGGCCAGAAATGAACGCCTTTCCCACATCCAGATTACCCGCGTTCTTGAGGTGGCGGCATGAGCATGTATGACGATTTAGTGTCCTGCAAATTTGATGGTTGTACACCTGATGATCTGAAAGGAATTGAGAGCTGCGCCAGTGATGCCGTGGATGATTTAATGCTGGGCGTAAGTGCCATTGGCAGCCTCATGTTCTGGGCGGCTGGTAGCGATGGCTACCCGGAGGAAAGCGCTAAGGCTGATATGTACAGATTAGGCGCAATGCTGGGACATATCGGAGAATTTGCGCGGGCGCTGAACGATAGCGCTGCAAACGCCGCATTCTTGCGCTCAATCAGTGAAAAAGAAGCCAAAGGGAGGGCGGGCAAATGAACATAACTACCATCTATCGCCACCCGGCAGAGCTGGAAGCCGAAGCGATGCTATCTCGCAAAGAAGCATACCCGGATGATTTTACGCTGGCAGACCGAACGGCAGAACGCATGACCCGCGCCCGCAATGGGCTGGCTCACGTTATGACCGAATTAGCCCCGCACATGGACGCAGAGCAAACAGCAGCCGTCCAGTGCTGGCTGATGAAGGTTTTGGCTATTGTCGATGCCACCCTGATTGATGCGGAGGGCAGCGCATGAGCAACGCACCGACCATTAAATCGGGAAATGCCGACTTATTACACGCCGAAGCCACACCGCACGGCGTCAATATCATGACCCGCAATGATGCCGGGGGATATGAGCAGGTTGCTCTTATCAGCTACGAGAGAGCCGTGAACGGCCTTGACGCCGGAGAGTACGACGATAAGCCAGATATCGGATACGCCATTCATTTTGCCGTTGCTGATGGCGGGGCGCGTGGCTGGTTCGACTTCACCGCGCAGCATAACGTCACTATGTGGCGCTGGCTGATTGCTGCGACGTTCATTTCTGAGATGAAGCGCGAAAACGGCACAACCACGGTAACTGAGTCTGACGGCACTTCATCGCAGGTGGCGATTTACTCCAATGGCACGGCGGGGATTGTGGTTTACCCGTTCGCGGAACGTCTGGCGATGGCTAACAACATGGAGGGCGCAATGGTTGAGCGCTACGGCATTGAGCAGGGAACAGCGAACGCCATTGTTTTTTATCAGGCCATGATCGACACGGAGCGCGGCGAGTTGACCCCGTTCGGGCGTGAAACGCTTGCTGAACTTCACAACAGCTTTATAGCTGAACTGGATGAAAACGGCTGGCCTGAAATGCCGCTGCCGCACTGAGGGGGCGACATGATTACTAAAAATTTCCGACTGAATGCGCTGGCGAATAAGTATGCGTCGGCACTGTATAACCACATTACCTCCACCAGCGGCGGGGACTATTTCATGGTTGACGCGGCAGGCCAGCAAATCCGTGTGGAAATCGTCAATGGAGTAAAAGGCGTTCGCAGCCTGATCGATAGCTACACACTGGCAGCCATGAAAGTGTCCTACCCGCAGTGGGAAACCGTGGGGATAGAGCTTCTTGATCGTTGCGTCACTAATGACGGATTGACTGACGTCGGGCGTGAGATATGGCAAAGCATGGTTAAAGACATGGGCGCGACCGTGGCAGGGGGCAACCATGCGTAATATCGACCTTATCCGCGAAGTGACCAGTGCCGCCGCCGGGCGCTGGCCTTATGTGCTGGCTGGATTGTCTATCGACGTGCCTGATTCATCGCGCCGCCATTCTCCATGCCCTGCATGTGGTGGGAAAGACCGTTTCAGATTCGACGACAACGGGCGCGGTAGCTTTATCTGCAATCAGTGTGGCGCTGGTGACGGTTTAGACCTGATTAAGAAGGTGAACAACTGCGACACCACAGAAGCGGCGAGGCTTGCCGCTGATGTGCTGGGTATTGATTACCGGGCAGCGCAAACCGACCCGGTGGCAGCGAGCCATAGAAGAGAGCAACTGGAAGCTGACCGCCAGCAGCGTGAGCAGGAGCGCCAGAAACAGGCAGCAGAGGATGCAGAGCAGCGAAGGGCTACGTTTGCCCGTCTGTATGCCGGAATGCGCCAGAGTGCCACACAGGGCGAATCTGATTACCTGCAATCAAAAGGGCTGACCGGGTTTAAATATCCGGTAATGCCGGATGGTTCGTTATTGCTGGAGCTGGTGGATGAATCCGGCGCAGTAGTGGCGGCGCAGACCATCACGCCGCAGGGAGATAAACGACTCCTGACAGGTTCAGCAAAGCGCGGGGCATATCACGCCGTAAACGCGCCAGAATCGCCGCAGAGCGTTTTAATTGCCGAGGGGCTGGCGACGGCCCTTTCAGTTCACCTGATGCGCCCGGACGCGCTGGCAGTGGCAGCAATTGACGCCGGGAACCTGATCCACGTTGCCGGAGTAATGCGCCGGATATATCCAGCCACGCAGATTATCATTGCCGCAGATAACGACCACCAGCAGGACGACCAGGCGAACACGGGCAAAGATGCCGCAGAGAAAGCCGCCTTATCCGTGGCTGGCTGGGTGGCGCTGCCGCCGGCAGACTACAAAGCCGACTGGGACGACTACCGCCAGCAAAACGGGCTGGAAGTCGCTACGGCTGCGTTTAACGATTCGATGTACCAGATTCAGGGGGAAGCCGTGAAACCGCGATTGCAAGCCATTGAGGGCGGTAAATCCCGCCGTAAAGCCGATGTCGGAGATATTGCACAAATGGCAGCCAGCCAGAAAGCGCGGTTGCTTTCATCTCGATGGGATATGTTGGCGGTTAACCCTGATAGTGGCACTGTTTACTGCTACGAATCTGGCGTATGGGTGAAGCTACCAGACAGCGAATTAGAAAGGGTTATGGTGGCAATTTTCGACGAGCACGAAGCCCACTACACCGAAAAGGGGATTAAATCGGTTGTCGCAACCATGAAGCTGCAAATACCGGTAATTGGTGAGCGGAGCGGGGATTTGATTGGTTTTGATAACGGCGTTTATGACCTCGCTACGCAGACGTTTTCCGCCCATTCGCCGGGTAACTGGCTGATGAACCACAATGGGATCACCTACACCCCGCCAGCGCCGGGGGAAAATATTACCACCAGCGCCCCCAATTTTACCCGTTGGCTGAATCATGCAACGGCTGGCGACCATCATAAGGCCGAGCGTATCAAAGCAGCCTTGTTTATGGTGCTGGCGAAGCGTCACGACTGGCAGCTATTCATTGAGATAACTGGCGAAGGCGGCAGTGGGAAATCCGTATTCAGCAGCATAGCAACCACGCTGGCAGGTGAACACAACACCGCCAGCGGTAGCATGATGACGCTGGACACCGCACGGGGACGGGCGCAGTTCGTAGGAAAAAGCCTGATTATTATGCCTGACCAGACCCGCTATGTTGGAGAGGGTGCGGGGATTAAAGCCATTACGGGCGGCGATCCGGTAGAGATTGATGGGAAATATGAAAAGCAGTTCACAACCGTGATAAATGCCGTTGTTATGGCAACCAATAACGAGCCGATGACATTCACGGAGCGAAACGGGGGCATTGCCCGCCGCCGCGTGATATTCCCGTTTAATAACCCGGTATCAGACGCAGACAAAGACCCGGATTTAACAGCAAAAATCAGGCGAGAAATCCCGGTGATTATCCGCCACCTGCTAACCACCTTTGCCGACCAGAACAAAGCAAAAGCACTATTACTAGAGCAGCGCGATTCGCAGGAGGCGCTAGAGGTTAAACGCGGCACGGATCCGGTTGTCGATATGTGTGCGGCGCTTTTTTTCATGAACGAACCCAAAGGCATGATGATGGGCGGAGGTACATGGGCAGGCCAGCCAGAGCCGAGGACGTATCTTTATCATCTTTATCTGGCGTTTATGGAGTATCACGGTTTGGGTAAACCGCTTTCCGTCAATAAGTTTTCACGCGCCATAAAATCAGCAGCAAAAGAGTACCGAGCCAGCTACCTGACGAGAAGCATTAACGGCAGAGCGCAAACCAACGTTGGCTATAACGAGAAGGCTGAGGAGTTCATGCCCCGTGCTTACGGTGTGGAGAGCGGGCAGAGTGATGATTGAAACTTTTACGGCGGCACTTATCCCTACTGCCCTACTAAAAACGAGACGAGGCCAGACGTAGCAAGGCTTTAAACTAGGTAGGGATATATATTTTTATCCCTACTTATCCCTACATATCCCTACCAAATAAAACAGGCAGCAAAATGCCGTTGAAGTGATTTAGTAGGGATAAGTAGGGTTATGTAGGGCAACAAAATTGAATGCCTACCAGTCTGAAAGCCTTGCCATTCGTGGCCTGAGCCAGTTAGTAGGGATTGGTAGGGATATTACACCCCCAAAAAGATTCTATGGGGGGGTAGCTTATAACGAAGGTGGGCAATGAATACAGAAACCAGCCAGAAAATGACCTATCAGGAGCGTGAAGCATTGAAGGGGTTTACTGACAAACGCGCATTACAGGGCGACACCCAAAGCCTGCAAATGACCTTGAGGATGATCGCCCACTGGATGAGGCAGCCAGCAGAAATTGGATTTACAGAATATGCAACACACTGGACGGCAGCACAGGCCGGACGTGATGACGGGAATCACTCGACCGCAGCAATGGCGGAGCAGTGGCCTTTAAGGGAAGAAATGAAAATTATCCCCGGAGGTAGTGACTACATGAGGAAATATCTATGACAGCACAAATTTCAGCATACGGGCGGCTGGTGGCAGATCCCCAGACCCGTACCACAGCAAACGGTACAAGCATGGCAATGGGACGGTTAGCGGTGGCACTGCCCTGCCATGCAGCAGAGGGCGGAGAGGTTACTTTCTGGCTGGGCGTGGTGGCATTCGGCAAACAGGCCGACGCACTGGCAGGACACGTTAAAGGCGATTTAGTCAGTGTTGCCGGAGCGATGCAGATCAATCAGTGGACGGGCAAGGATGGCGGTACACAGCAAGGTTATCAGGTAGTAGCCGACAGCGTGATCAGCGCCAGAACGGTACGCCCCGGCGGGAAGCGGGCCGAATCAGTCAAAGCAAGCGGAGCCAGCAGGGGCCACACAACACAATCCGCGCCGGGATGGGAGTTATATAATACCCCTGATGATTTTGACCAACGCCCACCATTCGACGATGAAACGCCATTCTGAGAGGGAAGATATGAGTACGCAACCCATCATTATTGAGTTCGGCAGCTATCGCTGGCCCAGACATCTTGCAATACATGAAGCAGGTCATGCGATAGCCGCATGGTTTTTCGGCATACAGGAGGTAGAAATTGCGTTATCGGGTAATAACCGAGTGGCAAAAACCTACCTTAGAGGAGATGTTGATGAATGTGGAGCTGTAGCGGTATGGCAGCACGGCAACTATCCACGGAATGTGGCTGAGGTTAAGTATTACACCCTCTCGAATGATGACACCAGGTTACGTCTGATAGACCAGGTATGCCGGGATATGGTTATCTCTCTAGCTGGTATCGTCGCGCAATCACGCTATACGGGGGATGATATTAACGCACTGATGGAAACGTCCGGGAAAGCAGACATGAAAAATGTTCGTGATTTATCAGAGGTATACCGGGTGGCTGGTGGAGAGGATGCTGATATACAGAGAATATCCCTTTCCCGTGCTGAGGCGCTGATTGCCCTGAAATGGTGGGATGTTATCGCGCTGGCGAAAATACTGGAGAACCGTAACCATATGCCTGCCAGAAACTTCCAGCGCATTATGGGTGATATTGACAAGCCTGTACCAAAGCCTATGACGCTGGCTGAACTGGATGAATTGGTGGGTGAAGAATGAAGCCATACATTCTGGCAGCCGTCCTGATCTCATCGGCACCGGCACTATCTGCTATCCATTGTGGGGGCTTTACCATACAGCCAGACCGTTATCGGACAACGATTAACGGCGATGTGGTTCATATTGTTGATGCGCAATTTTACGGCGCACCGCGAGACTTTAGCCAGGCCGCCATAAAGTTATTGCCGGATGCCATTACCACTACCGATAGGCAATACCGACTGGAGACGCAGGGAGGCAATGCCTTGCTTGAGTTGATGACCAGAGAAAACCCGCCACGTGTGCTTAATCGTGAGCGCTGCGATGCCGGGTTAACAAGATTCGGTTGGTACACTTCTGCGCCGTGATGTTCGTTCCGAGCGCAGCCTAAAATCAACGGCGTGACGCGGGCGATTCGCACCACAACCACACAGGGCGTCATAGAACGGGATAGACTTCTGCGACAATTTGCATTCGCCGCCAATATAGCAAGCCGTCCACATCAAGCAATAAACTATCACCGGGAGGGGGTAGTCAAATCTCTACAGCCCTGACTGTCCGGGACTGCCCGCCCCATCGTTTTTTCATACCCGCGAAAAATGAAATTTAATCCGGGCGTGTTTCATCCTTCCAGAGGGTATGACGTATGACACCACGCGAAATAGCCTTATTGACCATCGCCAAACTTGAGCACGGAGGCCACCAGCTTACACAGGCAGATCAACGGGAGATAGAACGCTCAGTTAATGCCGATATAGCCCGGCGCGACAGGTTCCGCGAAATGATGCGAGCACCTGCCTACCAGTGGAAGAAGCCAGCGCCGCGCAGGTAGATATGGGATTATTCCACATGTAACTTATGCGTATTAAGAAAATTTCCTTTATTCACCTTTACAGAATTGTGAGTACGTCAGTATCGTTATCCTTCCGATTCGCATTTATTCAGGATTTGCATGTACCAGCTAAAGATAACCATCCGAGACAGCAAACCACCTATATGGCGGCGTGTGCTGGTTCCAGAGCAAATCCCCTTTAGTAAACTTCATGCCGTGATCCAGTTAGCTTTTGGCTGGAATGACGAACACCTGTATATGTTCGAGAAAGGGCGTAAAGGTGATCCAGGTAGCGAGTATCGCGTATGGGGTGAGGATGAAAGCATGGGTAACGCGGCAATCACGCCACTATGGGCGGCGCTCCAGAATGAGGGTGACAAGCTGGTTTACACGTATGACTTTGGCGACTGGTGGGATTGCGTCATTGTGCTGGAGAAGCAAACACACGATACGAGTAATCAGCCCATTAGCTGCCTGCGTGGGAAAGGCACCACCCCGGCGGAAAACTCAGGCGGCTTGCATGGTTACAATGAATTGCTATTACAGGCCAGAGAGTCTGATAATCCTGAGCAGGCCGAGATCCACAATTTCCTGATGCTGGATATTGAACGCCGGGTTTACGACCTGAGCCGCATCAACGACAGATTGCAGGCTATTAACTGACCCGCATGTATTCACCTGATATTGCGTTATCAGCGCCGCCAGTATCGCGCATAACAGCACAATGACCGGGTAAACCGTAACGCACGACCGTTGCGTTAGTCTCACCGCCGCGCCGTATCTGGCGCGATTCATACACTGTCACCCGCTCAAGCAGTCCACCAGCAACCATGCTTTCCAGTGTGCGCCGGGTTGATTCGATCTGGTGGCGCTTATCGAACGACACCATGCCATGAAGCAGGTAGGCCACACCCGACACATCGAACGGCGGCGCACCAATCTCACCAGTCACCCATTCGAGGTTATCCGGTTCAAAGTAGCTAAGTATCTCTTTTTTGCGGCTGGTCATTCTCATGGCTGGCTGATTCCTTATTGTGGGATAGCACTATCATACAATAAGTGGGTTAAAGGGAGAGCGTTACCGCCTGATATGCTGTATGAATAACAACCAAATTTCAGGGGCGGAAAAAGATATGGGGGTACTTTTGGGGGTATCTATAAAAAATGAACAATAAAAAAGACAACAAAAACAAAGATTATCGCCTATGTGTATTGTTCCTATTATCGCACCATTTAAATCAAAGAGTTACCCCATATTTAAATACACCACGTTTCCTCCTGTGCCGTATTTGTGCCATTGTAACCTTGGCAATTCATCAAAATACTGTTCTGACATCAGGCAGTGCAGGTGCAGACATTTAAGCCAATTGCTGCCGCCATTCTTTGACGTAGTCAATCAGGGCGCGGAGCTTTGGTGCAATATTGCGACGCTGTGGGAAATACAGATAGAAGCCCGGAAATTGTGGAAGAAAGTCATCAAGCAGCGATACAAGCTTACCGCTTTCAATATATGGCCTGAAAGTTTCCTGAGTGGCAATTGTTATTCCTCCGCCGGCAAGAGCCAGCCTCAACATCAGACGCAGATCATTAGTCGTAATCTGCGGTTCAATCGCAAGGTCGAAAGTTCTCCCGTTTTCTTCAAATGGCCAGCGATAAGGCGCAACCTCCGGGGACTGACGCCAGCCGATACACTTATGGGTATTTCCCCCGGAGGCGAGAAAGCGCTCTCCACGCCCGGCCGCAAGGATCAGGACGACGGGGGCAGGCATGAATCCTCCTCCTGATGGAGACGTACAGAGGCGACTTCTGCCAGCACGGAGAGTGCCAGAGTATGCGCATCCCGGGCTTTGGGGAATATCCCGACGGGTGCCCGGATTTGCGTTGTTTCCTCCCTGGACCATCCCAGCTCGTGGAGCTTTTGCAGACGTAACGTGTGGGTTCGATAGCTGCCCAATGCGCCGAGATAAAAGGGTTTTGCTTCTCGCGCGGCCTGCAACACTGGCAGCTCCCGGTTGAGATCATGGCACAGCAAAATGACCGCCGTATCGGTATCGATCTGAGCGCTGGCTGAGGCCGGAAAAAGATCGAAGATATGGCTGTCATAGCCTGTGGCTGCTGCAAGACTCGCGGTTGCCTGCGCCTCAAGAGAACGTCCGTAAATCATCAGCCTGACGCATGGCCTGAACCCCACCTCAAAGCCATTGAGATTCCAGCCCGTCCGGGTTTGCGTGGGCAGGCACACCAGCGATTGTGCTTGCGGATCGTAGCGCAGCCCCACCGGTTTTCTCTGTTCCAGGCGGTTCAGCACGGCGAGCAGAGGCTGTGCCGAGCGTAGTTTATGGAGCGTCAGCGTGATCCCACCGCCGCAGGGCAGAACGATGTCAAACCACGGCGAACCTTCGCCATAGCGAATTTCGCGATCGCGGCCTGAGCCCATCATCTCCAGCGCTTCAAAAGCGGCAGCGGCCTCCACGCAGCCGCCAGAGACAAAACCGCAGTAACGACCATCTTCGCGCACCACCATCTGCGCCCCGAGCGGGCGCGCCGCGCCGCCGCGTATCTCCACCAGCGTCACCAGCACCGCTCCTTTACCGGACATTAGCGCCTCTACGGCGAAGCGCAGAATGGTCCGGTGGTCATCGGTGAGAAACGCCTGCTCTGGCTTATGCCAGTGTTCGTCTTTGTCAAAAAGCGGGTATGACATTGTTCCTCCTTAAACCACATCCGGCAGCTTATCGAGCAGCTTATCCAGAGTGATGGGATAATCCCGTACCCGAATACCGGTGGCGTTATACACCGCGTTGGCGATAGCCGCGCTCACGCCGCACAGGCCCAGCTCACCGACACCTTTGGCCTTCATCGGGGAGGATATGGGGTCGGTATCATCCAGGAAAATCACCTCCTGTTTTGGGATATCCGCATGAACCGGCACCTCATACCCCGCCATATCGTGATTAACGAAGTAGCCCAAACGGTCATCCACCGCCAGCTCCTCCATCAGTGCCGCGCCCATGCCCATAGTCATTGCGCCAATGACCTGGCTGCGCGCAGTTTTCGGATTCAGGATGCGTCCTGCAGCACACACAGCGAGCATACGCCGGACCCGAACTTCTCCCGTCGCGCTATGCACGCCGACCTCCACAAAATGCCCGGCAAAGGTCGACTGCTGGTACTCTTTGCTCAGTGTTCCGAATTCAATGCTCTCTTCCGCTGTCAGTCTGCCGCCTGCGGTGGCTTCATGTAGCGTGGCGCTTCGGGTACCGTTGGTAATCTTGCCGTCGGCAAACTGCGACTGCTCAGGATCAAACCCGACTGCCGAGGCAATCATTTCGCGAAGCTTCATACAGGCGGCGTAAACGCCGGAGGTGGAGGTATTCGCGCCCCATTGTCCACCAGAACCCGCAGAAACCGGGAAACTGGAATCGCCGAGGTGAACCGCAACCTGCTCCAGCGGTACGCCAAGCATTTCCGCTGCCGTCTGGGCCAGAATGGTGTAGCTGCCGGTGCCAATGTCGGTCATGTCCGTTTCTACGGTAACGGTGCCGTTTTGTTCGAGGTGAACCCGAGCACCCGATTTTTCCAGCAGATTATTGCGAAAGCCCGCCGCAACACCGTGGCCGACTAGCCACTCCCCGTCGCGCACCTGTCCGGGTGTGGCGTTGCGCTGCTTCCAGCCAAATTTATCCGCTCCGGTGCGCAAGCACTCGATAAGCTGACGGCGAGAGAAGCAGCGCGTCGGGTCGGCGGGGTCAACCTGAGTGTCATTCAGGATGCGAAACTCGACGGGATCGATGCCCGCTTTTTCCGCCAGTTCGTCGATCGCGATTTCGAGCGCCATCAGACCGGGGGCTTCGCCGGGCGCACGCATGGCGTTCCCTTCCGGCAAATCAAGCGTGGCGAGCCGCAGGCCGGTATGACGATTCGCCCCGGCGTAGAGTAATTCGCTTTGCTGTACCGCCGTTTCCGGCGTGCCGCCGGGCAGGTTTCCAGACCAGCTTTCGTGTGAGATAGCGGTGATTTTCCCGCTCTGGTCGGCACC
>ERZ1034626.1492-NODE-1492-length-15364-cov-4.218826_pt1 | contig 15364 bp, 9 predicted proteins | sample MGYA00520652_ERZ1034626 | MGnify/ENA primary metagenome ERZ1034626 (study PRJEB33766, sample SAMN09781765) | gut metagenome | biome: gut microbiome | host: Homo sapiens | place: Madagascar | study: EMG produced TPA metagenomics assembly of the PRJNA485056 data... | reverse complement strand
TATAAACAGCACGGATATTAGCGAAGCAACCAAAAGCAACAGTCTCTGCGTCCAATCATCTTTGATACGCTTTAAGGAGACTGAGAGCAGCGCTATCACCGCGATCGCCACGGCAAAATATGTGTAGTAACGATCCGGAAACGGGACATCAAGCCAGCCCAAAATACCGAAGAATGATTTGTAGTAGAAATTTTGCAGGTCGTTATTTGTCAACGTCTGCCAAACAACAGAGAAAAATTGAAATGGATTTTGAAGATAAAAGTGAACTATGTTGGATGTTGACTCACCAATCGTGACTCGCAAATCAACAGTCGTCTTGAGAGCAAAGAGCGTCCAGCCCAAAACAAATAGAGCAGACGCAGCAAACAAAAATAATGACCTTTTATTTTTCGTATAGAAAAAAGTTGCGGCAAGTAATATAAATATAGGCAAAGCGTGAAATCGACTGGACGCAAGAACAGCGATAGCCAATGCAAGTGCATACTGAACCCATGTAGATGATGAGCCTCCGTCTGTTGCGATACGCAAGAAAGCTGATATCGAAAAAATGGCTAGGGCAGTTGAAACTCCATCCAAGCTGGCAGAAGAAATTTGGAATAGCGTCATCGGAATTACGATGAGCGCAAGCACTAGGGGGGGCGGTGGGTAAAGTCTAAATGCCGTGTAGAGAAGTAGCGCTACTGTAACGAGCGAAAATAAACGCGCAAGCCGATATGAGTGATCAATACTAAGATCGAACCACTCTCCAACCACGAGCCCCAACGTCTGAGGAAGGTAGATAACTGGAAAATAATATCCAGTACCAGGTGATGGGTCATAAACCCTCTGACCACTCCATCTGATAGCGCCAGCAGACGAGATTTCCTCGGCTGATAAAACACCTTGGCGGGGCAGATAACTTCCAAGATATTTCAATAGACCGCTATCAACGTATCCACCACTGGATTTTCCATCCGGCCGGTCCAGAACAATGACCCCTTTACTCAAAAGGTAAGCGCGCTCAATGTGATCATGCTCATCCGGGGATTTGAGAGGCGGAATGACCGACGACAGAAATAAACAACCGATAAATAAAAGCAAAATAACGCTCAAGGTTTTTTTGCATAACAATTGGTCTGTTATCGACTTTGTGGACATACTGTTTACTTGCATATAAATAAATCTCTAATGCCCCGAATCTTCAAGGGCAGTAATTGGTTTTCTATCCGACTTGTATATCCAGTATTTACTCAAAAAGAACCCGTTAATAGCGACCAGCGGAAGCGAAACAACCTTCCCCAGAACTGGCATTGATAGTAATTCATTAAATATCTGCACTACGATTAAAATTAGCGCATAATTAACCAAAACCACAGCCATGTAGCGCGCAAACATGCCGAACGAATAGACCTCTTTAAAGGTTATTCGAGAATGCAATAAGAAATTAACAACCAACCCAACAACGAATCCAAAAGTAGCCGCTATCAAGTAATGAGCATCGAAAGATATCAGAAGCTGCATCAGCCCTACATCTGTTACTGCGCTCACTAGGCCGACAGCAATATATACAGAAAACTGCCGCGCAATCATCGATATTCCCGCCGAGTGACAACTCCATGCCGATGCAAGGGGCTTCGAGGAAGAGATGAAATGTCATAGGATAAAAATGCCAAAATTAGCTGCAATCCGATGAGCACCGGCATTGCGGAGAGCATAACGGTACCAGCTGGAGCAGTAATCCCGGTTTGAATAGAATTTATCCAATGATAACTGCCATAAATTGAGCCAAACCCAAGCAAGATTAATCCAACCGGTAACTCGATTGACGCAAGAGACATGTCTCTAAGGTAGTAGTTATAAAAAATCCGCTTCGAAAAATTCCGCACATGCTTCGCAAAGAACTCACCGATAATCTTGGATATCTTCAAGTTACTGACTTCGTCGCCGTATTTCGCTTCCATTGGTACATCAACAACCACTGCGCGAAGCGTATTTAACCTAAATAGAATGTCTGTCTCGAAGAAGTAACGTCGACTGATCTTATTGAACGGCAAATGACGAGCAACGTCAGCGTGAATGGCTGTGTAGCCATTAGTCGGATCGAAAAGGTTCCAATAGCCTGACGAAAGCTTACACATGAGCGAAAGCACCGCGTTGCCGAAGAGGCGCACCTTTGGCATTGAGCGCACTTTCTCGAGATCGAAAAAGCGATTCCCTTTTGTGTAATCAGCTTCACCGTTAGCAATTGGATCCACAAAATCCATGATCAACGCTGGATCCATTTGCCCATCGCTATCAATCTTGACGAGAATACTCATCCCATCTTCAATCGCAGCCTTATAGCCTGTCATGACGGCACCACCGACACCTTGGTTCTCGGTATGCTTGACGACGGAGACACGATCATCTTTGCAGTTGGCAGCTACAAAATCACCAGAGTTATCAGGGCAGCAATCATCAACGACGTAAATCCGAGCCACCTCGGGACCAATTTCGTTGATCACACCCAAAATGTGATTGCGAGCCTTGTAGGTTGGGATGACGACAGCAATTTCTTGCGAAATCTCAGCCCGTTTATTAGTATCAACCAAGCCAATTGTCCTTGATCTGTGATGTGTGTCAGAGTGCGTGGGATGCACTTATACTTGCCCATTTTAAACTGGGCGGATTCAAAAGTGAAGTGGCTTTGTTGAATAAATCAGATTTAAGGCGAGTTTCCCTGTAACAGCTCCGACTTTCAGCCGATACGTACACTTTCTGGCATGCCTGCCTTCGTCATTTTGTTCAGCGCACGCACCATGGCCAAAGCCTCTGCAACCTGACCATCGTAGTCACGCAACGTCAGCGAACCACCGAACAACTGCTTTACCCTGTACATTGCCGTTTCCGCTATCGAGCGACGGTTGTAATCTGTTGTCCATTTCCACCGTGCATTGCTTCCGCTCAGCCGTTGATTCGCAACAGCACGATTGCGGTCTGCATACTCACCGGACCAGTAGCCCGCTCCCTTTCGGGGAGGAATGAGCGCGCTGATTTTCTTGCGACGCAGTTCGTCATGACATCGCCGCGTATCGTAAGCACCGTCCGCCGCCGCTGACCTGATTTTTCGGTGGGTCTGCCGGATAAGCCCCGGGAAAGCTTCAGCGTCCGTGACGTTGTTCAGCGACAGGTCCGCGCAGATGACTTCATGCGTACTCGCATCAACAGCCAGATGCAGTTTTCGCCAGATACGACGGCGCTCTTTGCCGTGCTTTTTGACTTTCCACTCACCTTCACCGAAGACTTTCAGCCCTGTGGAATCAATCACCAGATGCGCAATTTCACCCCGGGTGGGCGTTTTGAAACTGACGTTAACCGACTTTGCCCGCTTGCTGACACTGGTGTAATCCGGACAGCGAAGAGGAACGCCCATCATGGCAAAAATGGAATCAATAAAGCCCTGTGCGGCTCGCAGGGTCAGGCGGAACACACGTTTAACGACCAGGACGGTGGTGATGGCGAGGTCAGAATAGCGTTGAGGCCGTCCCCGCGATGTGTGTGTGGCGGGCTCATACCAGGCCTGAATAGCCTCGTCGTCAAGCCAGAAAGTGACGGAGCCGCGGTTGATGAGGGCTTTGTTGTAGTTGCGCCAGTTGGTGACTTTGAATTTCTGCTTTGCCATGGGACGGCCAGTGTTGCCGGATGATGCGTGATCTGATCCTTTAACTCAGCAAAAGTTCGATTTATTCAACAAAGCCGATGGGAATTAAACTACGCCGCTTAACTGCGGGTATCTGTCTGATAACTCAACTTGCGTTCCCTATGGCTGCGGCAGCACAAGGTGTGGTAAATGCCGCAACCCAACAACCAGTTCCTGCACAAATTGCCATTGCAAATGCCAATACGGTGCCCTACACCCTTGGAGCGCTGGAATCGGCCCAAAGCGTTGCCGAACGTTTCGGTATTTCGGTGGCTGAGTTACGCAAACTCAACCAGTTTCGTACGTTTGCTCGAGGTTTTGATAATGTCCACCAGGGTGATGAACTGGATGTCCCGGCACAAGTTAGTGAAAATAATTTAACCCCGCCACCGGGTAATAGCATGGCAACCTTGAGCAACAGATAGCCAGTACTTCACAGCAAATCGGGTCTCTGCTCGCCGAGGATATGAACAGCGAGCAAGCGGCAAATATGGCGCGTGGATGGGCCTCTTCTCAGGCTTCAGGCGCAATGACAGGCTGGTTAAGCCGCTTCGGTTCCGCAAGAATCACGCTGGGCGTGGATGAAGATTTTAGCCTGAAGAACTCCCAGTTCGATTTTCTCCATCCGAGGTATGAAACGCCTGATAATCTCTTTTTCAGTCAGCATACTCTTCATCGTACTGACGAGCGTACGCAGATTAACAACGGCTTAGGTTGGCGTCATTTCACTCCCACATGGATGTCGGGCATCAACTTCTTTTTCGACCACGATCTTAGCCGTTACCACTCCCGCGCCGGCATTGGCGCGGAGTACTGGCGCGACTATCTAAAATTAAGCAGTAACGGCTATTTGCGACTGGCCAACTGGCGCAGCGCACCTGAACTGGACAACGATTATGAAGCTCGCCCGGCCAATGGCTGGGATGTACGCGCAGAAGGCTGGCTACCCGCCTGGCCGCACCTTGGCGGTAAACTGGTCTATGAACAGTATTATGGCGATGAAGTGGCCCTGTTCGATAAAGACGATCGGCAAAGTAATCCTCATGCCATAACCGCTGGACTTAACTATACCCCCTTCCCGCTGATGACCTTCAGCGCGGAGCAACGCCAGGGTAAACAGGGCGAAAATGACACCCGTTTTGCCGTCGATTTTACCTGGCGACCTGGCAGCGCAATGCAGAAACAGCTTGACCCGAATGAAGTCGCTGCACGGCGTAGCCTTGCAGGCAGCCGTTTTGATCTGGTGGATCGCAACAACAACATCGTTCTGGAATATCGCAAAAAAGAACTGGTTCGCCTGACCCTGACAGACCCCGTGACAGGGAAGTCAGGAGAAGTGAAATCACTGGTTTCGTCGCTACAAACCAAATATGCCCTGAAAGGCTATAACGTCGAAGCCACCGCTCTGGAAGCTGCCGGTGGTAAAGTGGTTACAACGGGTAAAGATATTCTGGTTACCCTGCCGGCGTACCGGTTCACCAGTACGCCAGAAACCGATAACACCTGGCCGATTGAAGTCACCGCTGAAGATGTCAAAGGCAATTTTTCGAATCGTGAACAGAGCATGGTAGTCGTTCAGGCACCTATGCTAAGCCAGAAAGATTCCTCGGTATCGTTAAGTACCCAGACGTTGAGCGCGGATTCCCATTCAACCGCCACACTGACTTTTATTGCGCATGATGCAGCAGGTAATCCTGTTATCGGGCTGGTGCTCTCGACGCGTCACGAAGGTGTTCAGGACATCACCCTTTCTGACTGGAAAGATAATGGTGACGGAAGCTATACCCAGATCCTGACCACAGGTGCGATGTCTGGCACGCTGACGCTTATGCCACAGCTGAACGGTGTGGATGCGGCTAAAGCCCCCGCCGTGGTGAATATCATTTCTGTTTCGTCATCCCGAACTCACTCGTCAATTAAGATTGATAAGGACCGTTATCTCTCCGGCAATCCTATCGAGGTGACGGTAGAACTGAGAGATGAAAATGACAAACCTGTTAAGGAACAAAAACAGCAACTGAATAACGCAGTCAGCATCGACAACGTGAAACTAGGAGTCACTACAGACTGGAAAGAAACCGCAGATGGCGTCTATAAGGCGACCTATACCGCCTATACCAAAGGCAGTGGACTTACTGCGAAGCTATTAATGCAAAACTGGAATGAAGATTTGCATACCGCTGGATTTATCATCGACGCCAACCCGCAGTCAGAGAAAATTGCGACATTATCTGCCAGCAATAATGGTGTGCTCGCCAATGAGAATGCAGCAAACACCGTCTCGGTCAATGTCGCTGATGAAGGAAGCAACCCAATCAATGATCATACCGTCACGTTTGCGGTATTAAGCGGATCGGCAACTTCCTTCAACAATCAAAACACCGCAAAAACGGATGTTAATGGTCTGGCGACTTTTGATCTGAAAAGTAGTAAGCAGGAAGACAACACGGTTGAAGTCACCCTTGAAAATGGCGTGAAACAAACGTTAATCATCAGTTTTGTCGGCGACTCGAGTACCGCGCAGGTTGATCTGCAGAAGTCGAAAAATGAAGTGGTTGCTGACGGCAATGACAGCGCCACAATGACCGCGACCGTCCGGGATGCAAAAGGCAACCTGCTCAATGACGTCATGGTCACTTTCAATGTTAATTCAGCAGAGGCGAAACTGAGCCAAACCGAAGTGAATAGCCACGACGGGATCGCCACAGCTACGCTGACCAGTTTGAAAAATGGTGATTATAGGGTTACGGCCTCTGTGAGCTCTGGTTCCCAGGCTAATCAACAGGTGAATTTTATCGGTGATCAAAGTACTGCTGCCCTGACCCTCAGTGTGCCTTCAGGTGATATCACCGTCACCAACACAGCTCCGCAATATATGACTGCAACCTTGCAGGATAAAAATGGCAACCCACTAAAAGATAAAGAAATCACCTTCTCTGTGCCAAACGACGTCGCAAGTAAGTTCTCGATTAGCAACGGAGGAAAAGGCATGACGGATAGTAACGGGGTTGCAATCGCCTCCCTGACCGGCACGTTAGCGGGCACGCATATGATCATGGCTCGTCTGGCTAACAGCAATGTCAGCGATGCACAGCCAATGACGTTTGTGGCGGATAAAGACAGAGCGGTTGTCGTTTTGCAAACATCGAAAGCGGAAATCATTGGGAATGGCGTGGATGAGACAACTCTGACAGCAACAGTGAAAGATCCGTCGAATCATCCGGTGGCGGGGATAACGGTCAACTTCACCATGCCACAGGACGTGGCGGCAAACTTTACCCTTGAAAATAACGGTATTGCCATCACTCAGGCCAATGGGGAAGCGCATGTCACGCTGAAAGGTAAAAAAGCGGGCACGCATACGGTTACTGCAACACTGGGTAATAACAATACCAGTGATTCGCAGCCGGTAACATTTGTGGCGGACAAAACCTCGGCTCAGGTTGTCCTGCAGATGTCAAAAGATGAGATCACAGGTAATGGCGTCGATAGCGCAACGCTAACTGCAACGGTCAAAGATCAGTTCGACAATGAGGTGAATAATCTTCCGGTAACCTTCAGCTCAGCCTCTTAAGAACTCACCCTGACCCCGGGAGTAAGTAATACCAACGAGTCTGGCATCGCGCAGGCCACTCTCGCAGGCGTTGCCTTTGGTGAGCAGACGGTCACTGCATCACTGGCTAATAATGGTGCCAGCGACAACAAAACTGTGCATTTTATTGGCGACACAGCGGCGGCAAAAATTATCGAGTTGACGCCTGTCCCAGACAGCATAATCGCCGGTACCCCGCAGAACAGCTCCGGCAGCGTCATCACCGCCACAGTCGTTGATAATAATGGCTTTCCGGTGAAAGGTGTGACTGTGAACTTCACCAGCAGAACAAACTCTGCCGAAATGACGAATGGCGGCCAAGCCGTAACGAACGAACAGGGTAAGGCTACCGTCACTTATACCAATACCCGCTCCTCGATAGAATCAGGAGCGAGACCGGATACCGTTGAGGCCAGTCTGGAAAATGGTAGCTCCACGCTTAGCACATCAATTAATGTCAACGCTGATGCGTCTACGGCACATCTCACCTTGCTACAGGCACTTTTTGATACAGTCTCCGCAGGCGACACTACCAATCTGTATATTGAGGTGAAGGATAATTACGGCAACGGTGTACCCCAGCAGGAGGTAACCCTCAGAGTATCACCAAGTGAAGGCGTGACCCCCAGTAATAACGCTATATATACTACCAACCACGACGGCAATTTTTACGCAAACTTTACCGCTACAAAAGCCGGGGTTTATCAAGTGACGGCAACCCTCGAAAATGGCGATTCGATACAACAAACGGTGACCTATGTGCCGAACGTCACGAATGCTGAAATCACGCTGGCAGCCTCGAAGGATCCGGTGATTGCCGACAATAACGATCTCACGACACTAACAGCAACAGTCGCTGATACAGAGGGCAATGCGATAGCCAACACTGAAGTAACATTTACTCTGCCGGAAGATGTTAAGGCGAACTTCACGCTGAGCGATGGCGGTAAAGCGATTACTGATGCTGAAGGCAAAGCGAAAGTCACGCTGAAAGGTACAAAAGCAGGCGCTCATACTGTTACAGCATCGATAACTGGCGGTAAGAGTGAGCAGTTGGTGGTGAACTTTACTGCGGATACGCTCACTGCGCAGGTTAATCTTAACGTTACCGAGGACAACTTTATCGCCAATAACGTTGGGATGACCACACTTCAGGCAACAGTGACTGATGGAAACGGCAACCCGTTAGCCAATGAGGCGGTGACATTCACGCTACCGGCAGATGTGAGCGCAAGCTTTACTCTCGGACAAGGCGGCTCCGCCATTACTGATATCAACGGCAAGGCTGAAGTTACAATGAGCGGTACAAAATCCGGCACCTATCCCGTGACAGTTAGCGTGAACAATTATGGTGTCAGTGATACGAAACAGGTGACGTTGATTGCCGATGCAGCTACCGCAAAACTGGCCTCCTTAACCTCTGTATACTCATTCGTCGTCAGCACGACCGAGGGCGCAACCATGACGGCAAGCGTCACTGACGCTAACGGCAACCCGGTAAAAGGCATAAAAGTTAATTTCCGCGGAACCTCCGTCACGCTAAGCAGCACCAGCGTTGAAACGGATGATCGGGGTTTCGCTGAAATTCTTGTGACAAGCACCGAGATCGGACTGAAAACAGTTTCAGCCTCTCTGGCAGATAAACCTACTGAAGTCATCTCGCGATTACTGAATGCAAAAGCAGATATTAATTCTGCAACGATTACCAGTCTGGAGATACCTGAAGGTCAGGTCATGGTCGCACAAGACGTAGCAGTTAAAGCTCACGTCAACGACCAGTTTGGCAATCCGATTCTTAATGAATCTGTAACATTCAGTGCAGAGCCACCAGAGCACATGACCATCAGCCAAAATATTGTCTCTACTGATACGCATGGTATAGCCGAGGTCACTATGACGCCCGAAAGAAACGGTTCGTATATGGTGAAAGCATCCCTGGCGAATGGATCCTCTTATGAGAAGGATCTGGTGGTAATCGATTAAAAACTGACACTCTCGGCGTCCAGCCCGCTTATCGGTGTCAATTCCCCAACAGGTGCAACTCTGACGGCAACGCTAACTTCTGCAAATGGCACTCCAGTGGAGGGTCAGGTCATCAACTTTAGCGTAACGCCAGAAGGTTCGACGTTAAGTGGCGGAAAAGTGGGAACCAACTCTTCAGGTCAGGCTCCAGTCGTTCTGACCAGCAATAAAGTCGGTACATATACGGTGACTGCATCGTTCCATAACGGCGTAACAATACAGACACAGACAACCGTGAAAGTCACTGGCAACTCAAACACCGCCCATGTTGCTAGCTTTATCGCTGATCCATCGACTATCGCCGCCACCAACAGTGATTTAAGTACCTTAAAGGCAACGGTTGAGGATGGCAGTGGTAACCTGATCGAAGGTCTCACTGTGTACTTCGCCTTAAAAAGCGGCTCTGCCACATTAACGTCATTAACAGCAGTGACAGATCAAAACGGAATCGCGACAACAAGCGTGAGAGGAGCGATAACGGGGAGCGTCACGGTAAGCGCAGTCACGACCGCTGGTGGAATGCAAACAGTAGATATAACGCTGGTGGCAGGCCCGGCAGACGCCTCAAAGTCAGTCCTTAAGAACAATCGGTCATCATTGAAAGGAGACTTTACTGATAGTGCTGAGCTACATCTTGTTCTGCACGATATATCAGGCAATCCGATCAAAGTTTCTGAAGGGCTGGAATTTGTGCAGTCAGGTACCAACGTGCCCTATGTGCAAGTTAGTGCAATTGACTACAGTAAAAATTTCTCAGGCGAGTACAAAGCCACTGTTACAGGCGGCGGAGAGGGTATCGCAACGCTGATCCCTGTATTGAATGGTGTTCATCAAGCTGGTCTGAGTACCACAATACAATTCACTCGCGCAGAAGACAAAATAATGAGCGGTACAGTGTCAGTCAATGGTACTGACCTACCGACAACTACATTCCCTTCGCAGGGATTCACCGGGGCGTATTATCAGTTGAATAATGACAACTTTGCCCCTGGAAAAACGGCGGCTGATTATGAGTTTTCAAGCTCTGCCTCCTGGGTCGATGTTGATGCTACCGGTAAAGTGACATTTAAAAATGTCGGCAGCAATTGGGAAAGGATTACGGCGACGCCAAAATCAGGAGGCCCTAGCTATGTATACGAAATCCGTGTGAAGAGTTGGTGGGTGAACTCCGGCGATGCTTTCATGATATACAGCCTTGCTGAAAATTTTTGCAGTAGCAATGGCTACACACTTCCCCGTGCAGACCATTTAAACCATAGTCGTTCCCGAGGCATCGGGTCACTGTACAGTGAATGGGGAGATATGGGGCATTACACGACTGAAGCTGGTTTTCAATCAAATATGTATTGGTCATCTAGTCCCGCAAACTCAAGCGAACAATACGTAGTTTCCCTGGCAACAGGTGATCAAAGCGTATTTGAAAAGCTTGGGTTTGCTTATGCGACATGTTATAAAAACCTGTGATTTTCCGTTATAATTTCTTAAAGAGTGCTCCATTCGGAGCACTCTTTTTTACATTCCCTCTATAGAGCTTGCCCTTCTCTCACAGAAAATGAATAAATAAAACTGCTGCACCGCAAGAATCGTGTTCGATGTGACTATGATCGTATCCGGTGAGTACAGCTTTGATCCAAAGGCTGGTTTTCTGTGATGATTGACCAGCCTCAGAGTATTGATGACACCACCGTTCATAACAGATCGGCATTACTATGCATAAGTACTGTCTCATATTCTCGCCAAAACACTTTTTAATGCCTTTGCGAATTCATCCAGACTTATATTGTCAATTTTTTGCCCAACGACGACTGACTCCGAAACATCGGCCATTGCGGGCCATCGCGTTTTGTAATCAGCATAAATTGCAACAACGGGAGTATTATAGGCACTTGCCATATGTAATATTGAGGTGTCAGGAGTTATTGCGATATAAGCATCTTTTATGATTGCTGCTGAACGTTTAATCGAGGGTGATAAGGATAAACGGTAGACATTATTATAACAATCCACTAATACCCTGGCTTTATCTTCCCCTTTGGGTCCATGAACGATCACTATTGGCATATCTGTTTCACTTTGAATTTTTGCTATTAGATTTTCTGCAATCGATAATGAAAATGTACGTTCCTGCGAGCTACCTTCTAAATTGAACGCAATGTAAGATCCTAACGATCGCATTTCCTCGCGCACCTCATCGAGTACATCCTCACTTAGTGGCAATTCATATATTGGCCTGACTGCCGGAAAACCCGCCTCACGCATCATAAATGCCCATGTCATGGGTACGGGAGCCCGGAGATTCTGATCCATCCGGGACGCGTTCTTACACACAGGGGAATAGCACTTCATGCTTAAACCAACAACCTGAAAATTCGTTTTTGCTTTCAACTGACTGATAAATAACATCGTTTTCAGGTTCTTTTTACGCATCGCCTCTATACAAAGATCCGGCGTACCGTATTGCTGTGTTATGTTCTTCGCTAAATCTTTTATTTCTTTTAATGTTGCGTGATCCTGCATAGTCATTGTGACTAATGTTAATTTAGTCTGTTCAAGTTTGAGCGCATTAAAGACTTCTAAATTAATAGTCGAAGTAACAATTAAAAGATGCTTAATTTTATGAAATTCAAGCGCCCGAATAACAGGAAAGATGGCCATAGCATCGCCAATCTGATCGGGAATATGGATGACAACAAAGTCTGTTTTTTCAATATTGAAATTATAAGCTTTATAATCGTAGTAACTAAATGCAATACGTCTCAACAATGATACTAAAAACATAACTAACCTCGCCTCCCTACTGGTTATAATGCAATGCAGTCTATCAGAATCATCAGAGTGCAATTTTGTGCATATGCGGACTTTTATGTTTCATATCTCGAACCTGTGGGGTCTCTGCTTAATCCTTAAACAACACCAGCAACTCCTGCGCTTTCATCTTCCAGCGAATTTTTCATGTTGCCGTTAATCAGCCATAAAATCATTTGCAGATGCGCTCTGTCGAGGTAGTCTCATAAGGTTCGTTTATAGATCGACGGCAATGTGAGTTACCTTTTCCATACTAATTATAAAAAGACAGTACAAACAGGATCATTATGGACTCCACGCTCATCTCCACTCGTCCCGATGAAGGGACGCTTTCGTTAAGTCGCGCCCGACGAGCTGCGTTAGGCAGTTTCGCTGGTGCCGTCGTCGACTGGTATGATTTTTTACTCTATGGCATTACCGCCGCACTGGTGTTTAATCGCGAGTTTTTCCCGCAAGTAAGCCCGGCGATGGGAACGCTCGCCGCATTTGCCACCTTTGGCGTCGGATTCCTTTTCCGTCCGCTCGGCGGTGTCATTTTCGGTCACTTTGGCGACCGACTGGGACGTAAGCGCATGTTAATGCTGACCGTCTGGATGATGGGCATCGCGACAGCCTTGATTGGTATTCTTCCTTCATTCTCGACCATTGGGTGGTGGGCACCTATTTTACTGGTGACGCTGCGTGCCATTCAGGGATTTGCCGTCGGCGGCGAATGGGGAGGCGCGGCGTTGCTTTCCGTTGAAAGTGCACCGAAAAATAAAAAAGCCTTTTACAGTAGCGGTGTACAAGTTGGCTACGGTGTAGGTTTACTGCTTTCAACCGGACTGGTTTCATTGATCAGTATGATGACGACTGACGAACAGTTTTTAAGCTGGGGCTGGCGCATTCCTTTCCTGTTTAGCATCGTACTGGTACTGGGAGCATTGTGGGTGCGCAATGGCATGGAAGAGTCCGTGGAATTTGAACAACAGCAACATAATCAAGCTGCCGCGAAAAAACGCATCCCGGTTATCGAAGCGCTGTTACGACATCCAGGTGCTTTCCTGAAGATTATTGCGCTACGGCTGTGCGAGTTGCTGACGATGTACATCGTTACCGCCTTTGCACTTAATTATTCAACCCAGAATATGGGGTTACCGCGCGAACTTTTCCTTAATATTGGTTTGCTGGTAGGTGGATTAAGCTGCCTGACAATTCCCTGTTTTGCCTGGCTTGCCGATCGTTTTGGTCGCCGCAGGGTTTATATCACAGGTGCGTTAATCGGAACGTTGAGCGCATTTCCTTTCTTTATGGCGCTTGAAGCACAATCTATTTTCTGGATAGTTTTCTTCTCCATCATGCTGGCAAACATTGCGCATGACATGGTGGTGTGTGTGCAACAACCGATGTTTACCGAAATGTTTGGTGCCAGTTATCGCTATAGTGGTGCTGGAGTCGGTTATCAGGTTGCCAGTGTGGTTGGCGGTGGATTTACACCTTTTATTGCCGCTGCACTCATCACTTACTTTGCCAGGAACTGGCATAGCGTCGCCATTTATTTGCTGGCTGGATGTCTGATTTCTGCAATAACCGCTTTGTTGATGAAAGACAATCAACGCGCTTGATAGCCTGGCGAAGATCAGCCGATCTTCGCCTTACACTTTTGTTTCACATTTCTGTGACATACTATCGAATGTGCGGTAATTGTATGGAACAGGAGACACACATGAATAATAAGGGCTCCGGTCTGACCCCAGCTCAGGCACTGGATAAACTCGACGCGCTGTATGAGCAATCTGTAGTCGCTTTACGCAACGCCATTGGCAACTATATTACAAGTGGCGAATTACCTGATGAAAACGCTCGCAAACAAGGTCTTTTTGTCTATCCATCTCTGACCGTAACCTGGGACGGTAGCACAACAAATCCCCCCAAAACGCGCGCATTTGGACGTTTTACTCACGCAGGCAGCTACACCACCACGATTACTCGCCCTACTCTCTTTCGTTCGTATCTCAATGAACAACTTACGTTGCTGTATCAGGATTATGGTGCGCATATCTCGGTGCAACCCTCGCAGCATGAAATCCCTTATCCTTATGTCATCGATGGCTCTGAATTGACACTTGATCGCTCAATGAGCGCTGGGTTAACTCGCTATTTCCCGACAACAGAACTGGCGCAAATTGGCGATGAAACTGCAGACGGCATTTATCATCCAACTGAATTCTCCCCGCTATCGCATTTTGATGCACGCCGCGTCGATTTTTCCCTCGCGCGGTTGCGCCATTATACCGGTACGCCAGTTGAACATTTTCAGCCGTTCGTCTTGTTTACCAACTACACACGTTATGTGGATGAATTCGTTCGTTGGGGATGCAGCCAGATCCTCGATCCTGATAGTCCCTACATTGCCCTTTCTTGTGCTGGCGGGAACTGGATCACCGCCGAAACCGAAGCGCCAGAAGAAGCCATTTCCGACCTTGCATGGAAAAAGCACCAGATGCCCGCATGGCATTTAATTACCGCCGATGGTCAGGGTATTACTCTGGTGAATATTGGCGTGGGACCGTCAAATGCTAAAACCATCTGCGATCATCTGGCAGTGCTACGCCCGGATGTCTGGTTGATGATTGGTCACTGTGGCGGATTACGTGAAAGTCAGGCCATTGGCGATTATGTACTTGCACACGCTTATTTACGCGATGACCACGTTCTTGATGCGGTTCTGCCGCCCGATATTCCTATTCCGAGCATTGCTGAAGTGCAACGTGCGCTTTATGACGCCACCAAGCTGGTGAGCGGCAGGCCCGGTGAGGAAGTCAAACAGCGGCTACGTACTGGTACTGTGGTAACCACAGATGACAGGAACTGGGAATTACGTTACTCAGCTTCTGCACTTCGTTTTAACTTAAGCCGGGCCGTAGCAATTGATATGGAAAGTGCAACCATTGCCGCGCAAGGATATCGTTTCCGCGTGCCATACGGGACACTACTGTGTGTTTCAGATAAACCGTTGCATGGCGAGATTAAACTTCCCGGCCAGGCTAACCGTTTTTATGAAGGCGCTATTTCCGAACATCTGCAAATTGGCATTCGGGCGATCGATTTGCTGCGCGCAGAAGGCGACCGACTGCATTCGCGTAAATTACGAACCTTTAATGAGCCGCCGTTCCGATAATAAGTTCTGAACCTTCTTATCAGAAATAGATGTGAAGGAGTAAGTAAGACACCTGACAAATAGCCTGCAATAATCGTGGGCTGTTTGCTTCCTTGGGCGGATACGTGTTTTATTATCGTCTTAATGA
>ERZ1034626.1481-NODE-1481-length-15451-cov-27.705118_pt1 | contig 15451 bp, 13 predicted proteins | sample MGYA00520652_ERZ1034626 | MGnify/ENA primary metagenome ERZ1034626 (study PRJEB33766, sample SAMN09781765) | gut metagenome | biome: gut microbiome | host: Homo sapiens | place: Madagascar | study: EMG produced TPA metagenomics assembly of the PRJNA485056 data... | reverse complement strand
ATAACAAAAAACAATACCGTGCAAGTGTTTTGACGAAAAAGTTTCAAAAAAGTTGCGTTTTTAGGCTCAATTTGACTTAAATCAACGAAAACGGGCGGATTTCGAGGGTTAAACGCCTAAAATGAGGGTATGGATGTAATGGAAGTGTGTTGTGAGGGCTTTGGGATAAAGGTGTATATGTTGTGGCTGATTGATGTAAAAGCATAAGAAGTGTGGCGGACGGCGGACAGAACCCAATCGGACGGCGGACGGAATCTGATCGGGCGGCGGACGGAATCTGATCGGGCGGCGGACGGAACACGATGACAGAAGTTGAAGTTTCGGGCAACGGAAGTTGAGAGGTTGTATTATATATATTATAATGTGTAGGGGAAATTGGTGCGAAAAAGGGGTTGATTTGCCGATAAAATCTTGCACACTATAAGAATTTTGTGCATAAAACAAAAGTATTTTGCGATAAAGATGCAGTTTCTTGCACACTTTTATTGGTGGGTGTGCAAAAAGTTATACCTTTGCAGTCGGAAATGGCAAAAAGATTGTGCATAAGTGTGCAGAATATTCCATTAGAGTTCACTAACAAGGATAATATACATTATATAATAATAGAACATTATGTCTTTTAACTTACTGAAAGGAAAGCGCGGTATCATCTTCGGCGCATTGAACGACGCATCTATTGCGTGGAAAGTAGCAGAACGTGCCGTTGAGGAAGGCGCACAGATTGTATTAACCAATACTGCGGTGGCTTGCCGCATGGGTACAATCGACGAACTCGCCAAGAATACCGGCGCAGTAGTTATCCCAGCAGATGCGACATCTGTAGAGGATTTGACCAACCTCTTTGTGCAGGCACAGGAGGCTCTGGGTGGCAAGATTGACTTCGTGCTGCACTCTTGCGCTATGAGTGTGAACATGCGCAAGAAGCGTACTTACGACGATCTTGACTATGGTTTCTTGAACAAGACCCTCGACATCTCAGCAATTTCGTTCCATAAGATGCTTCAGGCAGCCAAGAAGCTCGACGCTCTGTCGGAGAACGCTTCGGTGCTGGCTCTGACCTACGTGGCTTCTCACCGTACATTCTTCGGCTACAACGATATGGCGGATGCCAAGTCGCTGTTGGAGTCGATCGCTCGCAGCTTCGGCTACATCTACGGTCGCGAGAAGGGCGTGCGCATCAACACCATCTCTCAGTCGCCTACGTTCACCACAGCGGGCAGTGGCATCAAGGGCTTCGACGGTCTGTACGACTTCTCTGACCGCATGTCGCCATTGGGCAATGCGAGCGCTGACGAGTGCGCAGACTACTGTGTTGTGATGTTCTCAGACCTGACAAAGAAGGTGACGATGCAGACTCTGTTCCATGACGGCGGCTTCTCGAGCATGGGTATGTCGCTGCGCGGTATGACACAGTACAACAAGTCGTTCCTCGACGAGAACCGCGACGAGCAGGGCAACATTATCTACGGATAAGCGATTGTTCTACGGATAAACAACAGACATGAGCCGTACCAATAATGCAACGGCTTACGCAGAAACAATAAAAAAGCGAGTAGCAGAGGTTGTGAAGCCTCAGCTACTCGCTTTTTCTATTTTATCAAGGCAATACGTTCTATTAACGTCAATACAATACGTCCATTCGGACAACAACACGGATTTATTTAGCCACCGCTATACGCGCCTCCTGCAGCACACCGTCCATGAATGTATCGGGGTTCACCTTCTTCAGCGTGCTCTTCATCTCGTCGATGATGGATATGCAGGTTTGCTTCTCGTTATCGGTGAGCAGTTTGCTGTGTTCTCGGCACAGACGTGCTATCTTGACAACGATGCCTGTCTGCAGCGTCTTCGCATCGGCATCCTTTATGGCGTCGAGGAAGGCAGCGCGCAGATTGCCGAACTGGAGCATGAAGTCGATGTCGGTCTTCACCTCGTTATTTGTAGCCGAAGGAAACGAGCGCGAATTGAAGACACGCACATTGCCGTCGTTGTCGTACGTGGTTGTGGTCACGCCGTTGTCGTCGAGGACTGTCTGCGTGCGCAACGATGTGCCCTTATTAAGCGACTTCAGTGCGCCTCTGACGCCCGACTTGAACTCCTTAAAACGAGCCGGCATCACGCCGTAGATGTGATAGTAGTAGCAATGATACTTGCGGCTATCCTTGAACCATACAGCCAGATAGGCGTGACGGCGCATGGGGTCGGCGGCATCCGTGAAGCACAGACCGTAGTAGACGTGCGATTTGTGAGCACCCAGCTCTACACTGTATTCGTTGTTGGCTCCATAGTCGTACAGACGGTTGCTGGCGAGCGAGCTGCTGCCCGGCTTCTTGATGAACACATTGTAGGCGTCGGACTTCGCCAGTAGCAGTTCCTTCTCTATCTGTGCGAAGAGTTTCTTCTTTTTCGCAGGAACGGTGAACTCGGTGAACTTGCAATAGCTCACGCCACTATCGGCGCAAACGACATTATAGTCGGAGCTGGACAGCACTTCGGTAGAAGGATTGTTCAGCACAATCTTGAACACCTTTTCGATATTACTCTGCGCAGAAGCCGCAAACGCCTGCACTAAGAATATTGCCATTATTAAAATCTGTCTCATACGTAATATATTTACAGGATTGTTGTTATGTCCTCTTTATTAGAAATTATTGCTGTATACTGTTGCCCGTGGCTTCCGGCTCGTACTCGTCAGCCTCAGCGTCGTCAGCCTCGAACAGTTCCATAGCCTGAAGCTCGAGCTGATTGATTGCTGCCGACTGGTTGGCATTTATAGCATGAAGCAGGATGTCGGCTTGGCGCACAGCTTCCTCGATATCGGTGGAGTCGGCATGAGTGGATACGCTCCTGTCAGCCTCAGCCACATACACCTTCGGCGGACGTGGCTGCCAGTAAGGACGAACAGACTTGTGCAAGTGCCGTTTCCCGGGCTGCTGCTTCACACTGTCGGCGAGAATACGCTGCGGTTGTTCGGCAGAAATGCTGTCGGCGACAGAATCGGCAGGCACAAGGCGAGCTGCTTGCTGAGCCAACGGCGCGTTCGACGACTGACCAGACGGCGTATTGTCGGGAAGCAGTGCCGAAACAGCAAACACAAGCACAGCAACGGCAGCAGCCGATGCCACCCAAAATAGAGTGTTGCGTAGCGTGAAGCGCTGCACGGTCGGAACCGCAACCTCATTCTGCTGGTCTTTCTCAGCCCTTTCTGGAGCGAACATGCAGAACATCTCGCGATACGCGCTCCAGTCGGCGGCAGATATAGCGTCAGGTCGGTCGGCGTCGGTAGCCGTGCAGAAGAAATCAGCCAATGCGGTCTCCTCCTCAACGGTAGTGGCGCCGTCCATATAGCGCTTCAGAAGTGATATTATTTGTCGGTCTGTCATGTTCTGTTCCTTTCCTTTATCTGATTGAATAGTTTTCGTCGTGCCGAGGAGAGCATCGTCGCCACCGAATCCTTGCTGATGCCTAATATGGCGGCAATCTGCTCATTGGTGCGGCGCTCGGTCTGACGCAGTCGCATCACCTGCATCTCGCGCGGCGGCAACTGCTCTATGCGCTGACGCAGCCATTGCTCGTCCTCTTTCCATTCGAGCTGACTCTCTGGAGTATCGTTGTCCGACTCCTGCTGCAGAAGCCAAGACGTGCGCGCTTCGTCGCCGCTGATGCTTGTCGGGCGCCGCCGTCGCAACATGTCGATAGCCATATTGCGAGCTATGACAGCAGCAAGACGAGCGGCATGGGCTGTGTCGCGGAGAGAGTCGTGCACAGCCCAAAGCCTAAGCATCGCGTCGCTTGCCGCATCGTCTGCATCATCGGCACGCGCAAGATAGCGGCGGGCATAGCCTTGAGCTATGTTGCGCAGTTGTGGCGACATCTGTTCAAACTGTATTTGGTTCACGGTAGTCGGGTATTCGTTAGCTTCATTCTATTTTTACACGCATAAGTGCTGGGGCAGCACGCATTATGGACGGGCGATGATGACGCCGTCTGGGGTGTTCGATCTGCGCGAATTATAAGTATTGCCTGTTACGTTCACATTACTGCCCATGTTGAGCAGTTTATCGTACTTCAACATACTGTCGCTTATCTTGCCCGAACCTAAGACATACTTTTTATAGTTGCCGGCTTTACCCGAAACAGAGATGCGGCCAGAGCCGGTAAGCGTACAATTAAGATTGGCAGCCTTGCTTGTTCGGCAGTTGATTGTGCCCGAACCTGCCATCGTCAGTCCTACATAATCAGCCTTCACATCGTCGACAAGGATAGTGCCCGAGCCTGCGTTGTTAAAGTTGGCATGACTGGCTACTACCTGGCTCACGGCAATCTTGCCCGAACCAGCCTGATTGAACGTGACAGCCGTCGACTTCATCTTGCCAACAACAATCTGTCCGCTGCCACTCATATTGAACACGCTCACGTCCGGCGCCTTTACGTGCACAACAACGCTGCGTCTGTCCGACGAATCGGAAGTTTCGACATACACATTGCCAATGACCTTGCCGTACTTTGAGATGTTCAGATCCGAACCATTGCTCCCTACGCGTATCCGGTCGAATGCTGCGGCGTCGCCCACAAGGCTCACTTCATACGTACTGCCCTGCTCGTACACCACCTCAAGCGAACCGACAACGTTTATCACGCTGAAAGGTTTCACGCTCAGCTTCTTCTCGCTCCTCTTTGCTGCGCATACCGACGTCGTAAGCATGAGCATCGCAGCCGTCAATATCAAAACAAACTTTCTCATAAGATTATCTCCTATCTATTCAAGTTACACATTATATATATGTATAGGTAAGTGCTGAAAGAAGACCTCAGCACCCTACCCTTTCTATAAACAATAACGCAAGAAAGGGAAATTCTAAATATGCAGACACCGCATTTAACACATATTTAACATGTTTCAAATTAATAAAGCGTAATTTGAACCGAACAAGCAAGGCTTTGCTTTGCGACTATCAATAAAATATATTAACTTTGTAAGCAGCAATATATCAATTTGTTTATATCCTAAGACTCACATACCACTATGAAATCGTTAAAAGAATTATACAGAATAGGCAAAGGTCCGTCGAGCAGTCACACAATGGGACCGCAGAAGGCGGCACAGACCTTCGCTGCGCACAACAAGGACGCAAAGTCGTTTGAGGTGACGTTATACGGCAGCCTGGCAGCAACGGGAAGAGGTCACATGACCGACGTAGCCATCGACGAGGTGCTGCGCCCTATCGCTCCGCTGAGCATCGTGTGGCAGCCGAAGGTGTTCCTACCCTACCACCCGAACGGCATGAAGTTCGTAGCGTTCGACGCAGAAGGCAATCGCATGGACGAATGGATATGCTACAGTGTGGGCGGTGGTGCCCTCTCGGAAGGCGAGAAGAGCCGTTGGCTCATCAACAAGCGCGAGGTGTACCAGAAGAACACGCTGCACGAGATACAGCAGTGGTGCGAGAACCACGGTCGCGGCTACTGGGAGTACGTTGAAGAGTGCGAGGACGAGGACATCTGGGAATATCTGATGGAGGTTTGGCGCGCCATGCAGGAGGCTGTTGAGCGCGGCATCGACCACGAAGGCGCACTGCCCGGTCCGCTGAAGCTGCCACGCAAGGGTCCAATCTACTACGTGAAGGCGAGCGGCTACAAGCAGTCGCTGCAGTCGCGCGCTTTGGTTTACGCCTACGCCCTGTCGGTGAGCGAGGAGAACGCATCGGGCGGCACCATCGTCACCGCCCCCACCTGCGGTTCGTGCGGCGTATTGCCAGCCGTGCTCTACCACCTTGCAAAGGGACACAAATTCAGCGACACACGCATACTGCACGCCCTCGCCACAGCCGGAATCTTCGGCAACGTGGTGAAGCAGAACGCCTCAATCTCGGGTGCCGATGTAGGCTGCCAGGGCGAGGTGGGCGTAGCGTGCGCCATGGCTTCAGCAGCAGCCTGCCAGCTGTTCGGTGGCAGTCCGTCGCAGATAGAATATGCAGCCGAAATGGGACTGGAGCATCACCTCGGCATGACGTGCGACCCGGTGTGCGGATTGGTACAGATACCGTGTATCGAGCGCAACGCCTTCGCCGCTACTCGCGCTCTCGATGCCAACCTCTATGCGTCGTTCTCCGACGGAACACACAGCGTGTCGTTCGACCGCGTGGTGAAAGTAATGAAGCAGACCGGTCACGACCTGCCGTCGCTCTACAAGGAGACAAGTACGGGCGGACTGGCGCAGGCTTACGAGCAGCACATGCGCAAGTTGGCGGAGCAAGCAAACTCGAACGAAGAGGATATCAGTAAGTTTGGATACAATTAAACATAAAGTTGAGAATTGAGAGTTATGATATGTTTTATTGCTAACGCTTAAACCATAGTTTTACAATGGTAATCATAACTCTCAACTCTCCACTCTCAATTTTCAACTCAAGAAACTCTCAATTCTCAACTGAATAAAACTCTCAATTCTCAATTATAACAATCTGCGGTGTGCGTAGTGCCGGCTTCAGCTCGCCACCGATATAATAAACGCCGAGCCGTGTGGGCACAGCCTGTGCCCCTGCTCGTGCGAGAGCCTGATTGGCGAACGTCGTAGTGAGCCATTGCCCTGCGACAGCATCAAAGACATAAAGATTACCGCTGAATTTATACCAGTCGATTGGCTGCTTGAGGTAATCGTCCTTCTTCACACACTCATATCTACCGCTAATTGCATCGAGAAATATCATGCGGTTGACGCCGCCTGTGGCGTACAACCGATTGCCGTCCGCCCACGCAATACCGCCCGAGAGTGTCATTTCCTCGCCATCAGCAGAGCGCGGAGCAGACAGAATGCCCCACTCCTTCGTACGTATGTCGTAGACATAGCCATCGGTGTGTACCTTGCTTTGCTCGCCATCGACATAGAAACCTCCCCAAACATACACCTTATTATTATAAGCAACGGCTACGGGCTGCACACGTGGCGCACCAGGGACGCGGAGAGTGACAAACGCAGTGTTGTTAGATGCTTGAGCAATCGAGTTTGCGCCTTGGTTGGTGACGTTTGAGTCGAGCTGATAGCGCAGAACATTGGCAGACGGCTTGCCATTCTGATTGCCACCAACAACGAACACGTCTGTTCCGGCGAGTGCCACAGCCATGTTATCCGCCGTAGCAGACAGGTCTGCAAGACGGTTAAGCGCAATACCGGTGCCGGCAGCGTTCAAGCGTACACTATAAACCGAGGCAAGCGAGTGGTCGTTGTTGTTGCCGCCGATGAAGAGCAGACTGTCGCCACTCGCAACCGTTGCGCCATACGCAGCCGGCTCGGGCAGGAAACCCACCAAGCGCCATTGCAGTGTCTCGCGGTCTATGCGTGCTGCATACACACCAGCATAATACTTTTTCGGCTTACCTGCTTCGGGGAAGTTGCAACCGCCAGCCATAACGAGATAATCACCTATCTGACCGGCATAACATGCCGACACACCGAGCGAATAACCTGGTTCGGCAGCCGGAAAACCAGCAACGCTATGCACGCGCTGCGCAGAGAGAGGCAGGGTAGCGAAAAGAAAAAGAAATAAGGACAGGAGTCGGTTCATAAAAAATAGAAATTAAAGGGAGGAAGGTGGGGCAAGACTATAGAATTTCATAAGTTTTGACCCACCCTCCTCAAAAATGGGTGCGTGGGTATGGCAGGATGCCATACCCTCCTATGCTTCGAGCTTTTTCAAGATCTCATGACAGAGCATGTAGCCCTTGATCATCATACGCGGAATGTGGAACGGACCCTTGTAGAGGTTGCCCTTAGCCGGCTGTGCCACTGTTCCGTCGCGATGCAGATAGCCGTACCACTCGCCGTACTCGGCATCGGGGAAGTGGGCGTATGTCCACTCGCTGATGCGCTCGTGACGGTAGAGATACTTCTCGTCGCCGGTTCCGAGGTAAGCGTAGAGCGAAGCGATGATGGTCTCGCACTGCGGCCACCAGAACTTCATGTCCTGCGAGTAGTCCTGCGATGGCAGGTTCTTGCAGTCGCGGAAGTTGATGATGCCGCCGTACTGCTTGTCCCATCCCCAGTCCCACGACCAGTCGAACACCTGCAGAGCCAGGTCGAACATCGGCTTGTCCCAGCCGCGCAGCTTAGCCTCCTCCATGATGAACCAAGAGGTCTCGATGCAGTGGCCAGGGTTGATGGTACGAGTCATGTTGGTGTCGATGAACTCGCCATTCTCGCCAACTGTTTCAAGCAAGCACTTGAACTCCGGATGGATGAAGTACTTCTTCAACTTCTCAATCGACTCATCAATCTGCTGAGTGAGTTTCGGATCGTTTACAACCTTGCGGATGCAAGAGCCTACGTTGATGAGAATCATAACGATGCTATGACCCTGCAACTTCACGTCAGCCTCGAACTTAGCAGGCAGGAAGCCCGGTGTAGCGAGGAAGCGCTGTGTGTCTTCAAACACCTGGATGGCGCGCTTTGCCCAGTACTGGTCGCCTGTAGCGAGAGCATACTCAGACATCGCGATTGCGGCGAAGGTCTCCGAGAACACGTAGCGACGCTTGCGCAGTGGCTTGCCCTCAGCCGTCACAGAGAAGTACATATGTCCCTGCTCGTCGAAGCAGTGCTTCTCGATAAACTCGAGTGTAGACTTGGCAGCGTCGAGCCACTCCTGGTTCTTCTCTACATTGTTATAAGCGAATGAGCAAATGAAGGCGAAACGACCCTGAAACCACACCGACTTTGTTGTGTCCATCAGCGATCCGTCGCGGTTGACGCATGTGTACACGCCACCGTTCTCGCGGTCCAAGCCGTACTCCATCCAGAACGGCATGATATTCTCGGTCAGGTCTTTCTTGTAAGACTCAGCCCAAGACTTGATATATTTCTTTACATTCATTTTCTTAAAGGTGATATGTTGTTATGTTGACGGGTTGACATTAGAACTGGTTAGCACGTTCGAAGAAACCGATCTCTTCAAGTTCCTTCTTCATCTGAGCCTCTTCCTCGTCAGTCATGTTGCGGAACGGCACACGGTTAGGTCCGAGGTCGAATCCGAGTAGCTTCATGATGCGCTTTCCGCCCACGATGTTGCCGCGGAAGTGGCAGATGACGTTGATAACCTCCTGAGAGAAGTTCTGCTTCTCACGAGCTGTCTCGATGTCGCCGCGGTTCCATGCGTCGATGATACCTACGAGTTCACGACCGTTGTAGTTGGTTGTGCCGCCGATGCCGCCACGAGCACCGCCCTGAGCAAGGCTCGGGAGGATTGTCTCGTCCTGTCCGTGGAGCATGTCGAACTTGCCACCACCGTAGAGACGGCACTGGTTGTACTCGTAGAGAGCCTCGTAAGTGTACTTGATGCCTGCGAAGTTCTTGATGCATCCGTCGACAGCCTTCAAGAGGTCTACCATCGGCAGGAATGCGCCGTTGAACGCAGGAATATGATAGTAGTAGAACGGCAACTCAGGAGCAGCGTTCGCGATAGTCTCGCAGTACTCCACGAGTTCTTCGATGCGACCAATCTTTGGGAACGGAGGTGCCATCGAGCCGATACCCCATGCACCAATCTTCTGAGCGTGCTCGGCAAGGCGCACACTCTCGCGCAGGCAGCAGCTGCCTACGTGCACAATAACCTTGAAGCCCTCGGGAGCAACACTCACCCAACGCTCTGCCAGCTGCATACGCTCCTCGGTGGTGAGCATATATCCCTCGCCAGACGATCCGTTGATGAACACGCCCTTCAAGCCATTCTTCTGCAACATCTTTGCATAAGCTTCGATTGGTTCGAGATTAACGTCACCATTTGCATAGAACGGTGTAAACGGTGCGTCGATAAGTCCTACGATTTTTTCCATAGTCTTGTTTATTATATGATTATTAATTTATTGTTTTCAATTAAGAGATGAAAAGTTATTGAGTATTCTCACCACCTCAACATCTCACCACCTCAACATTTATTCAACATTATCCGATGTCGGGCGCAGACAAGCCAACTGCAACACGAGTGCCACGATGACGATGCCACCGAGCACAGCGAAGCCCATGCCGAGATTGCCACCATCTGTCCACTTGCCGAGCAGATGTGTAACGGCAGCACCTGCGAACACGCCCACCATATTCATCACTCCGTAAGCCGTAGCACGATACTTAGCCGAGATAATCTGGCAGAGTATAGGCATGTTGTTAGCGTCGAACATGCCGAAGCCAATGCCGAACAGCATTCCGGCTCCCACTACCGCCACTACGCTATGGCCGAAGCCGAGCAGAACGAGTGCTGGGATAGTCATGCCCAAGCCGATGGCACTGGTATAGATACGTCCGCGTATGTTGCGGAGCACCCATTTGTCTGACAACACGCCACCGAGGAGCACGCCCACTAACGACGACGCAGCGATGGTGATGGTAGACATCGGACCTGCCTGCGCCATCTCCAGACCGAGACTGTCGGCGAAGAGCGTAGGCAGCCAGTTCTTAGTAGCCCAACCCGGGAGGCTCGGCACAGCGAAGTAGATGAGTATCACCCAGAACGCCCATGTAGAGAGCACTACGCTGAGTCCGCGCCAAAGGCTCTCCTTCTTCATCAGCGTTGCAGGATTGGGCGAAGCTGCGACAGCAGCCGCAGCCTTCGGTTTGTCGTGCAGAAGCAGTGCAAGTACCACCGAGTAAGCGATGCCGATGATGCCGAACCAGTAGAAGGTGCTATGCCATGAGAAGGTGGCAGCGATAGTAGCACCAAATCCGCCCACCGCCTGACCCACGTACAGACCCGTCATGTGTATACCGATAGCCAGCGAGCGCGACTTGCCCTCATGCCAGTCGGCAATGAGCGACAATGCGGAAGGTATATACAGAGCCTCGCTGACACCCATAAGCGCACGCAACCAATAGAGCTGGGTGAAGTCGGAGGCGTAGCCCATGAGGTACGTAACGGCTGACCATACGAACAGACTGCCCACCACGAGCTTCTTACGGCTCACACGATCGGCAACAACACCTGCGAACGGACTCACGAAACCATAAATCCAGAGGAACACAGCCATGAGCGCACCGAAAGCCTCAGCCTTCTGTAGCTCCACAATATCGAGCTTCATTGCGTCCTGCATGGTTGAGAGCATCTGACGATCCATATAGTTGAGCAATGCCACCACCCAAAGCAGTGCCACTACGAGCCACGGATAGAACTTTTTGTTTTTCATTTTGATAGAGATTTGTTTTTAGTTGTTTGTTTTTCAAGTTTAAGGCTGCACTCCGTAGCTGAATGCGGGGCGCAGCCTATCTTAATGCAAAAGTATCACTTTTTTCCTACACGACAAAACAGAACGTGTGCTTAATTGTGTTTTCCAGCCTCACGCTCTGCAATTTTTTCGTTTGCCTTATCACGGGCGTATGCTGAGTCGTGCGTCTTTCTGTCTTCATCGTAGTAGACGGTGCGATAGGTGACATTACCTCCGCCACCACCTTTAGGCTCGGGCATTGCGTACAGAACGAAGCCTATAATGGTTCCGACTATAAGAATCTGGATAATCAGTTTGAAGATAACAACAATCAGACCCCATACGGCTACGATGCAACCGAGTATATAGACTATAGTGAAGAGCGTGAGCAGGATGCCCAACTTCTTGCTCTTCATAAGCTCGATGTTGCGCTTCAACGAGAGAAAGACACCAATACCCAATGCCAAAAGGAAAGAAACGAGTATTAAGAGCGTTTCAATCCATCCGCCCAAGCCTAAGAAATCGCATATGAGAGCAGAAGCTATCAGCACGGGGAATGCAGCGAGCATACTTATGAGTGCTGGTTTTACGGAGATACCATCTTGCACGTCGCCATCGAAGGCTTCGCCCAAGATTACAGGCTCGTAGAACTTGATGCTCATAACCTGATAGAACACTATCAAGCCAAACGGAATGATGCGCAGCAACGAGCCAAAGAAACCATAACGGTTCTTGTCGCACCACCAGAAGCAATTGGTGCCCAACACGCTGTAAGCCCATATCTCAATCAGCGTGCCCAGCATGATACACACAGGTATTGCTATCACGGCTATCGAGCGTATCTTCTTGCTCCTCATAGCCAAGATGTTGAGCACCATAACGCCGAGGAACAACAACGCTATTATAATATAAGGTATAATGGAATTGAAGATGCGGCCCTGTATGGTATGCGCCAACTCGTCCGACTTCGTCAATACCTTGTCCTCTACACCCTCCGGGTTGTCCTTACTGAACACGAGGTTCTCGCTAAGCGTGCAGTATTTCTTGCCGTCTTTCTGTATTACGGCATATCCAATGGAGCCTCCCGTATCAATCACACCCTTGTCGTAGAACTTATCCACGCCTTCTACCTGGTCGCCATCGTGCAGATAGAACACGAGTTTCTCGCCCTTACTGTAGTAGGTATCCTCTGAGCGGATTGTCTCCACAACATCATATACAGCAACAGAGTCGCCACGTAGACACTTCACGTCGTACTTCTGCGCACTTGCCGCTACGACATATAGCAGCAGCAACATCAATAGGTTAATCGCTTTCTTCATAAGTTTTGTTGGTTTTTGGTTTATTAGTTATGTTTATTAGTTGCGTCTTTTCACTTCTACAAATATAGTAATAAATACTCAGACTGTGCAACTTAAACCCAACAAAAAGTCCCGAAACCAAATAAAAACGCCCGTTTGCTGACATATTGTCACCGAAAACAACTAAAACAGCCGTTCGTAACGACATATTGTCACACATATAACGTTGGAATATAGTTTGTGTAATGGTTTATAGAAAACAAGAAAACAAAAAGAAAGGAGAACGATATGACATTCGACAAATTCACAATCAAAGCACAAGAGGTTGTTCAAGAGGCATTGAACACCGCACAGCGCAGTGGTCAGCAGAGCATCGAGCCGATGCACTTGCTGAAGGCTCTGCTTGTGAAGGCTAAGGACGTTACGACCTTTATCTTCCAGAAGCTTGGCGTGAATGCCATGCAGGTGGAGAGCGTTGCCGACGCCGAGCTGCAGCGTCTGCCGCGCGTTCAGGGCGGACAGCCTTATCTTTCTAACGATACCAACGCCGTGCTGCAGCGTGCGCAGGACTTCGCCACGAAGAACGGCGACGAGTTTACGAGCGTAGAGCCTATTCTGCTCGCTCTCTTGCAGGTGAACTCTACGGCGAGTCGCATCCTCAAGGACGCAGGCATGACCGAGGCTGACACCGTGAAAGCTATACAGGAGTTGCGTCAGGGCGAGAAGATACAGTCGCAGTCGGCTGACGAGAACTTCCAGAGCCTTGAGAAGTACGCCAAAAACCTCGTTGAGGAGGCGCGCCAGGGCAAGCTCGACCCTGTTATAGGTCGTGACGAGGAGATACGCCGCGTGCTGCAGATTCTCTCGCGACGTACTAAGAACAACCCGATATTAATCGGTGAGCCGGGTACGGGTAAGACTGCTATCGTGGAAGGCTTGGCGGAGCGCATCGTGCGTGGCGACGTACCAGAGAACCTGAAGGACAAGCAGCTCTACTCGCTCGACATGGGCGCACTCGTAGCCGGAGCCAAGTACAAAGGCGAGTTCGAGGAGCGACTGAAGAGCGTCATCAAGGAGGTGACCAACGCCGACGGTCGCATCATCCTCTTCATCGACGAGATTCATACGCTTGTAGGTGCAGGCGGTGGCGAAGGTGCTATGGACGCAGCCAACATCCTCAAACCGGCACTTGCGCGTGGCGAGCTGCGCAGCATCGGTGCTACGACGCTCAACGAGTATCAGAAGTACTTCGAGAAGGACAAGGCTCTGGAGCGCCGTTTCCAGACCGTAATGGTCGACGAGCCTGACGAGCTTTCGGCTATCTCCATACTTCGTGGTCTGAAGGAACGCTACGAGAACCACCACAAGGTGCGTATACAGGACGATGCCTGCATAGCTGCCGTGAAGCTTTCGGAACGTTACATCTCCGACCGCTTCCTGCCCGACAAGGCCATCGACCTCATGGACGAGGCGGCTGCAAAGCTGCGCATGGAGCGCGACTCTGTGCCCGAGGAACTCGACGAGATTACGCGCAGACTGAAGCAGCTGGAGATTGAGCGCGAGGCTATCAAGCGCGAGAACGACACCGAGAAGATAAAGCAGCTCGACAAGGACATCGCCGAACTGCGCGACCAGGAGAAGGCATTCCGCGCTAAGTGGGAGAGCGAGAAGGGCTTGGTGAACAAGATTCAGCAGGACAAGCAACAGATGGAGCAGCTGAAGTTCGAGGCGGAGCGTGCCGAGCGCGAGGGCAACTACGAGCGCGTGGCTGAGATACGCTACGGCAGACTGAAGGCTCTTGAAGAGGACATCCGACAGATACAGAACCAGCTGAAGTCGACGCAGGGCGGCAACGCCATGATACGCGAGGAGGTGACAGCCGACGACATAGCCGAGGTGGTAAGCCGCTGGACGGGAATACCCGTTACGCGCATGATGCAGAGCGAACGCGAGAAGCTGCTGCACCTTGAGGAGGAGCTGCACCGCCGCGTCATCGGACAGGACGAGGCTATCAAAGCCGTGAGCGACGCCGTAAGACGTTCGCGTGCCGGACTGCAGGACCCGAAGCGACCTATCGCTTCGTTCATATTCCTCGGCACGACGGGTGTGGGCAAGACGGAGTTGGCGAAGGCTCTCGCCGAATACCTGTTCAACGACGAGACGATGATGACGCGTATCGACATGAGCGAGTATCAGGAGAAGTTCAGCGTGTCTCGACTCATCGGTGCGCCTCCAGGATACGTAGGCTACGACGAGGGCGGTCAGCTGACCGAGGCTGTACGCCGCAAACCTTACTCTGTCGTACTGTTCGACGAGATAGAGAAGGCTCACCCCGACGTGTTCAACATCCTCTTGCAGGTGCTCGACGACGGCAGACTCACCGACAACAAGGGACGCACCGTCAACTTCAAGAACACCATCATTATTATGACTTCAAACCTTGGTAGCCAATACATACAGGCTCAGTTCGCCGGCATCACGCCCGAGAACCGCGACCATGTCATCGACGACACTAAGGAGAAGGTGATGGAGATGCTGAAGAAGACGATACGTCCGGAGTTCCTCAACCGTATCGACGAGACTATCATGTTCCTGCCGCTCACGAAGGATGAGATTGCGGAGGTTGTAACGCTGCAGATGAACGCCGTGAAGAAGATGCTGGAGCCGCAGGGCTTCACGCTCAACGTCACGCCGGCAGCCATCGGCTTCCTCGCCGACGAGGGCTTCGACCCGGAGTTCGGTGCACGCCCAGTGAAGCGCGCCATACAGCGCTGCGTGCTCAACGACCTCTCGAAGAAGATTCTCTCCGACGAAGTGAAGCGCGAGCAGCCTATAACTATCGACGCAGACAGCGAAGGCTTGGTGTTCCGCAATTAAAAATCGCAACAACTGTCATCCGCATCGGTCGATGCAGACATCCGCATCGGTCGACGCAGACATCCGCAACGGTCGACGCAGACATCCGC
>ERZ1034626.1464-NODE-1464-length-15543-cov-4.919292_pt1 | contig 15543 bp, 11 predicted proteins | sample MGYA00520652_ERZ1034626 | MGnify/ENA primary metagenome ERZ1034626 (study PRJEB33766, sample SAMN09781765) | gut metagenome | biome: gut microbiome | host: Homo sapiens | place: Madagascar | study: EMG produced TPA metagenomics assembly of the PRJNA485056 data... | reverse complement strand
GCACCACAGGAGTTTTAAGACGCATGTCTTCCCGCAATAATCCGGCGCGTGTCGCCATCGTGATGGGGTCCAAAAGCGACTGGGCTACCATGCAGTTCGCCGCCGAAATCTTCGAAATCCTGAATGTCCCGCACCACGTTGAAGTGGTTTCTGCTCACCGCACCCCCGATAAACTGTTCAGCTTCGCCGAAAGCGCCGAAGAGAACGGTTATCAGGTGATTATTGCGGGCGCAGGCGGCGCGGCGCACCTGCCAGGTATGATTGCCGCCAAAACGCTGGTGCCGGTGCTGGGCGTGCCAGTACAGAGCGCCGCACTGAGCGGTGTCGATAGCCTCTATTCTATCGTACAAATGCCGCGCGGCATTCCGGTGGGTACGCTGGCGATTGGTAAAGCTGGCGCGGCAAACGCGGCGTTACTGGCAGCACAAATTCTTGCGACTCATGATAAAGAACTGCACCAGCGTCTGAATGACTGGCGCAATGCCCAGACCGACGAAGTACTGGAAAACCCGGACCCGCGAGGTGCGGCATGAAACAGGTTTGCGTCCTCGGTAACGGGCAGTTAGGCCGTATGCTGCGTCAGGCAGGCGAACCGTTAGGCATTGCTGTCTGGCCAGTCGGGCTGGACGCTGAACCGGCGGCGGTGCCTTTTCAACAAAGCGTGATTACCGCTGAGATAGAACGCTGGCCGGAAACCGCATTAACCCGCGAGCTGGCGCGCCATCCGGCCTTTGTGAACCGCGATGTGTTCCCGATTATTGCTGACCGTCTGACTCAGAAGCAGCTTTTCGATAAGCTCCACCTGCCGACTGCACCGTGGCAGTTACTTGCCGAACGCAGCGAGTGGCCTGCGGTGTTTGATCGTTTAGGTGAGCTGGCGATTGTTAAGCGTCGCACTGGTGGCTATGACGGTCGCGGTCAATGGCGTTTACGCGCCGATGAAACCGAGCAGTTACCGGCTGAATGCTACGGCGAATGTATTGTCGAGCAGGGCATAAACTTCTCTGGTGAAGTGTCGCTGGTTGGCGCGCGCGGCTTTGATGGCAGTACCGTGTTTTATCCGCTGACGCATAACCTGCATCAGGACGGTATTTTGCGCACCAGCGTCGCTTTTCCGCAGGCCAACGCACAGCAGCAGGCGCAAGCCGAAGAGATGCTGTCGGCGATTATGCAGGAGCTGGGCTATGTGGGCGTGATGGCGATGGAGTGTTTTGTCACCCCGCAAGGTCTGCTGATCAACGAACTGGCTCCGCGTGTGCATAACAGCGGTCACTGGACACAAAACGGTGCCAGCATCAGCCAGTTTGAGCTGCATCTGCGGGCGATTACCGATCTGCCGTTACCGCAACCAGTAGTGAATAATCCGTCGGTGATGATCAATCTGATTGGTAGCGATGCGAATTATGACTGGCTGAAATTGCCGCTGGTGCATCTGCACTGGTACGACAAAGAAGTCCGTCCGGGGCGTAAAGTGGGGCATCTGAATTTGACCGACAGCGACACATCGCGTCTGACTGCGACGCTGGAAGCCTTAATCCCGCTGCTGCCGCCGGAATATGCCAGCGGCGTGATTTGGGCGCAGAGTAAGTTCGGTTAACTGGTGCTCTATTCTTGCCGGATGCGGCGTAAACGCCTTATCCGGCCTACCGATCCGGTACCCATTGTAGGCCTGATAAGATGCGTCAAGCATCGCATCAGGCATTGTGCACCAATTGCCGGATGCGGCACCGGTTGTAGGCCTGATAAGACGCGTCAAGCGTCGCATCAGGCACAAATGTCTAATGCCTACGACTACAGCGAAATACAGGTCCCCGCTTCGCCCGCCAGCGTCTCTTCAATTCGCGATAACGCCCCAATCCACGCGGGTTTACCACGGCTTCTGACATAACCACTCACCGCCGTTACCTTCGGCCCCATCGAACCATCGGCTTTGGCAAATGGCGCTAACTCATCCGGTGTGGCATGGCGAATGGCGCGTTGCTGCGGCGTTCCCCAGTTTTCATATACCGCATCAGCATCAGTGAGGATCACCAGCCCATCGGCGTTAATCTGCTCAGCGAGCAACGCAGCAGCGAGATCTTTATCAATCACCGCTTCACTCCCTGCCCCATCTTCCGTCACAGGCACACCGCCGCCGCCACTGCAAATCACCACATGCCCCTCTTTGAGCAACAACTCGATGGCTTCGCTGTCGAGAATTTTACGCGGTTGCGGAGACGCCACCACCCGGCGCAAATATTTACCATCACGTTTCATCTGCCAGCCGTAAGCCGCTTCCAGTGCCTCTTGTTCTTCTGGCTGATAAACCGGACCAATAAATTTCTCTGGCTGCAAAAACGCCGGATCATCAGGCGAAACCTCAATGCGCGTCAGCACCGTCGTCACGGGCGGCATCTGCGGCTGTGCGCTCAAACTCTGCGCCAGCATATAGCCAATCATCCCCTGACTTTCTGCCACCAGCACATCCAGCGGATACGGTTCTACCTCTTTCCACGCCAGATTCTGCAATGCCAGCAGCCCCACCTGCGGCCCGTTGCCGTGAACAATCGCCAGCCGATAAGAACGGGCCAGGCGCGCCAGCGCGGGTACAGCACTGGCGATATTGCGATATTGATTTTCTGCCGTCAGCGCCTCACCGCGCTGGAGTAAGGCGTTTCCCCCAAGAGCTACAACCAGTGTTTTCATGGTTTTCCTTGTAATAATTGTTGACCAAGCCAGAACCCCAGCAGTGTATCTGCCCCTGACGTATGCCCCAGCGCCAGCAGCGAATCAATCGCAACAGCGGTACGTTTCGGGCAACTCAGAGCATGAACAAAGTGCAGGAGTGGCGAGGCGAAATATCCTTGCGCGGCATAACGTAAATAACTGACGCTCACCGCTGTGGTAACGAGTTGCAGATTGTCGGAACAGGCAAAAAACTGGCGACCGGAGCGCGCATCTAAAGCGCCATAATACCAGGCCGCCAGCAGCATTCCGCTCAGCGTGTCATCATGACTCGGCGTTAATCCGGGGCCTTTACCCAGCCAGTGCCGCCAGTCGGTCTTAACGCCATTGAGCGCGGCCTGAAAACAGTGACGAAACTGGCGTAACTCAGCAGGCAGCGGATCGCTTGCCGCCAACGCCAGTGGCCCGAAAAGCCCGGTTTCCTCCGCGCGTTGCATCCATGCAGCTGCAAGTGGTTGAGGATGCGCAGGCGGCGTAATACGCAGCAAACAATAACGCTGTGGCTGTTTAACCGTGAAACGCCTGAGGCGAATCCCTTGAGCCACAACCTGTGGTCGTTCATTGCCGCATAATCCACCGCATAACGCATCGAATTGCGCACGGCGAAGCATCCATCCTCCGGGGCCGAAACCACTACCCTGACGATGCAGCGTTAACAGTTCGCCGCTTTCCGTCATCAGGTTAATCGCCCGTCGCCACACTCCCGCTAACCGCCAGGACTGGCGATAATTCGGTGCACTACGGCTGGCAAGCAGAGGATGGATGATCGTCATTGCGCGTTCCTCAACCAATCCCCATGCTTTCAGCCAGTGCTTCCAGCGCCTGTTCAAAACACGCCAGCGGTGCCCGCACAGTGCCTGCGCCAATCTGCCCGATCCCCGCCTCTTTATGGGCGATACCGGTATTGATGAGTGGCGTAATGCCGGTTTCTACCACGCGACGAATGTCCAGTCCCAGGCACGCGCCCTGAAAATCCCAGCCTGGGATCTGCAACTGCATATTGCGCTCAAGGTAAATTTCCGCCATCTCTTCAGATACCGCTCTGGCCGCTTCCATGCCACCCGCACCGACAAAGCGCGTTACGCCAGGCGCTGCGATCATTGCCGCACCTCCGATACCAAAGGTTTCGGTAATCGCGCTATCGCCCATATCCGGGTTCGCCTGCTCCTGCGAGAAGCCGGTGAAAAACAGACCTTGCGGAGTGTTTACAGGCGCAGTAAACCAGCGTTCGCCCAGCCCGCTTACCCGAATCCCGAACATATTGCCGTTGCGGGTCATTGCCGTGACGATGCTGCCTGCGCGGATCATCGCGCCAGCATCCATCGCCGCCTTGCAGTAAGCCATCGCGAGGTTGAGGAAGAACTGATCGGTCACGCTGAGGAAATCCATCACTTCGGCGATGTGCTGTTTATCATGATCGAGGCGAGCAATTTGTGGGGCCAGCGCACGCATTAACAGTGCAGAGGAAGCAATATTGCGTTGATGGAACTCATCGCCCATCGTAATGCCCTGCGCCATCATCGCCGTGAGATCGATACCGCGCTCCATGCGCCCCAGCGCCGCGCTTAATACTGGCATTAACACATCGCGCATCCAGCGATGGCGAGTCAGGACATCTTCGCCGTAAGCGCCAAAACGCATCACTTTGCCGATACCTTCGTTGAGGTTGCAGTACGCCCGGTTGCCGTCGGTCACGTTCTCAACCACCAGCATCGGCATACTGGCAGAAGTAATACCGCCCATTGGACCGACGGCATTCACATGGTGACAAGGAATGAAGTTCACTTCCCCCTGCTCCAGTATTGCCAGCGCCTGCGCTTCATCTTTCGCCCAGCCTTCGAACAGACATGCGCCCACGCACGCCCCTTTCATGGGTCCGGTCATCTCCTGCCAGCGCATTGGCGGCCCGGCGTGAAGCAGTGTTTTGCCCTCGTTTAGTTCGCTGATAAGTGAAGAAGCCGGTTGCACATCCAGCCAGTGTGGACGAGCGCGACGAATTTGTTCGATAACCGCAGCATTGGCTTGCGCCACTGATGTAAACATGGGAACCCCTTATTGCAAACGTTCTAATAAACGAGCCAGTTTTTTATTGCCGCCGGCGACTGGCGACCATTGGTAATGCACAACCGGTTTGCTGGCGCTTTGTAGCTCCAGCGCAAAGCTGCGTAATCCGATGTTAATCACGGCGACGTTTTCCAGTAATGACGGTGTGTGTTGCTGAGTGGCAGGCGAAAGCGGACGAATCAGTGCCGCCGCCAGCAAGGTGGCTTCCGGCAGCGAACTCACTACCGCGATCCCTGCATCTTCCAGCGTGGCGATTTGCTGCGAGCGGCATTGCGGGTCACGTTCAGTGCCTGTCACCGTGGCAATGGCATACAGTGGTTGATTGTCTGAACGCGCGGCACATGCTTTTTGCCAGGCGCTTACCAGCGAGGCGGCAGGATCGGCGGTCGCACCGAAGCCAATCACGACATCAAGCAGCAATACGCGCACTTGCGGTTTAGCGCCGAGATCGGCAATTAACTGATTGCGTAAGGCTGGGTCGATCATCGGATGGGGACGCCCGACGGTGTAGAAATCATCGCCGAGGTCAATAATCTGGTGACCATCGGCGTCGAGCATCATGCCGTGATGATGGGTATCGTCGGCTTCCACGCCAAGGTGTCCAGCAAGTAATCCCGCCGCTTCGGCAGCCAGGGTACCGCCGGTATACAAACCGCAAATAAATCCGCTGCTGGCAGGCGTTATCGCGTTACGTCGCGCCGTAACGCGTGAAAGCAGGCAAGCCAGGCGTGCGGCCTCATCCAGCGAGGAGGCAAACCAGACATTCTCGTCGCGGGCCACCGCCGGGGTATAACCTAAAAACAGCGCCACCGTCGGTTTGCCGGTTGCTTTCATGGCATTAACAATTTTCAGACGCACAGCTTCGGCAGGCGGTTTTGAAACAAATGCCAGCACTTCGCTTTTCTCGTCTGCACTGAGCATTTCCAGCGCCGTCAGCGCACTGATGCCGCCCACTTCACGGCTGAGGTCGCGCCCGCCAAGGCCAATCGCGTGAGTAATTCCCTCCCCTGCCAGCGCAATCTGCGAACACAGTTCCTGAATCCCGGTACCGGAAGCGCCAATGACGCCAATATTGCCTTCCGGCATCACGTTAGCAAAAGCCAGCGGCGTGCCGGCAATCATCGACGTACCGCAGTCCGGCCCCATCACCAGCAAGCCTTTTTCCCGCGCGCGGCTTTTAAGTTGGATTTCATCTTCCAGCGTGACGTTATCGGAGAACATCATCACGTTGAGGTTGCGATCCAGCGCCTGGTTCGCCAGCTCCGCCGCATACTCGCCAGCCACTGAAATCAGCGCCAGACTGGCGTCGGGTAATTTCTGACAGGCACTGTCCCAGCGACGCACCTGCGTCAACGCCTGGCTGCTGCCTGACCCCTGCGCCAGTTGTTTTAGCGCCTCTTCAAGCTGCTGCATAATCGCCTGCGCGATCCCCGCATCCGCCGCTTCGCTACGAATTGCCACGCAAATATCGTTCGGCGTGGCGTTATTAAAATCGTCATGCCAGAAACCTGTGGTATCTAATAACGCTTTATTGGCGGGCGTACCCATCATTACGGAAACATCATCAACATTTTCTGATTCGCTGAGTTTTCGTGAAATAATCATTAAACTGACCGAATCCTGAAAACACCCTTTTTTAATAAAGGCGTGGATCATAACAACTCCTTAAAAATTGCACCCATGGCAATTGCACGAGCAGTGTTAATGTGGCGATTACGGTATCGATGACAACGAGTAAATAAGGTGATGAATATCACACAGGAATTATTAACAAAAGAATTCAAATAACCGCCAGGCTATTACTCATTATTTTTTAATAAGCGTGGTTGTTTTAAAAATCAGGTTAAAAGTGAGCGGATTATCAAATAAATTCTAACTATATTTTCTTGCCTGTCTGGATCACATAATCCAGATATTTTCCCTGTATGTTAATTGCAGTCATGCTTCACACCGTCGTTAAAAAGGAAGACAGATGAAAATCAGTCGGGAAACACTCCACCAGCTAATTGAGAATAAACTCTGCCAGGCTGGGTTAAAACGTGAGCACGCTGCAACCGTGGCTGAAGTATTGGTTTACGCCGATGCCAGAGGGATCCACTCTCATGGCGCGGTGCGCGTGGAATACTACGCGGAACGCATTTCAAAAGGCGGCACCAACCGCGAACCGGAGTTTCGTCTTGAGGAAACCGGGCCGTGCTCGGCAATTTTACATGCCGACAATGCCGCCGGACAGGTCGCGGCGAAAATGGGTATGGAACATGCCATCAAAACCGCCCAGCAAAATGGCGTTGCGGTGGTCGGTATCAGCCGGATGGGTCACAGCGGCGCAATCTCTTATTTTGTGCAGCAGGCAGCCCGCGCCGGATTCATTGGCATTTCGATGTGCCAGTCCGATCCAATGGTGGTGCCGTTTGGCGGCGCGGAAATTTACTACGGTACTAACCCCCTGGCCTTTGCCGCGCCGGGAGAAGGCGACGAGATCCTTACCTTTGATATGGCGACTACCGTACAGGCATGGGGAAAAGTGCTCGACGCCCGCTCGCGTAATATGTCTATCCCGGATACCTGGGCGGTCGATAAAAACGGTGTACCAACAACCGATCCGTTCGCGGTACATGCTCTGCTCCCCGCCGCCGGGCCAAAAGGGTATGGCCTGATGATGATGATTGACGTCCTCTCAGGCGTCTTACTCGGCTTACCGTTCGGGCGACAGGTTAGTTCGATGTATGACGATTTACACGCAGGGCGTAATTTGGGGCAATTACATATAGTTATTAATCCGAACTTTTTCTCCTCCAGCGAATTATTCCGTCAACATCTTAGCCAGACCATGCGCGAATTAAATGCCATTACCCCCGCGCCCGGTTTTAATCAGGTTTATTATCCCGGACAGGATCAGGATATTAAACAACGCAAAGCCGCCGTCGAAGGCATCGAAATTGTTGATGATATTTACCAGTATTTAATTTCCGACGCGCTTTATAACACGTCATACGAAACGAAAAATCCCTTTGCGCAATAATTATTGAGACAGGACTTTCTTATGATTACACATTTCCGTCAAGCTATAGAAGAAACGCTGCCCTGGCTTTCCTCTTTTGGCGCTGACCCAGCGGGTGGGATGACCCGTTTACTTTATTCGCCGGAATGGCTGGAAACCCAGCAGCAATTTAAAAAAAGAATGGCAGCAAGCGGGCTGGAAACACGTTTCGATGAAGTGGGGAATTTATACGGTCGCCTGAATGGCACCGAATATCCACAGGAAGTGGTTCTGAGCGGTTCGCATATCGATACCGTGGTTAACGGCGGTAACCTTGACGGGCAATTCGGCGCGCTGGCGGCGTGGCTGGCAATTGACTGGCTGAAAACGCAATACGGCGCGCCGCTACGTACGGTCGAAGTGGTGGCGATGGCAGAAGAAGAAGGCAGCCGCTTCCCGTATGTCTTCTGGGGCAGTAAAAATATTTTTGGGCTGGCGAATCCTGACGACGTGCGGAATATCTGTGATGCCAAAGGAAATAGTTTTGTCGATGCGATGAAGGCTTGCGGATTTACTCTTCCGAACGCCCCACTAACTCCGCGTCAGGATATTAAAGCCTTTGTTGAACTGCATATTGAACAGGGCTGTGTGCTGGAAAGTAATGGGCAATCAATTGGCGTGGTGAATGCAATTGTCGGGCAGCGTCGTTATACGGTAACGCTGAACGGCGAATCAAACCATGCAGGCACCACGCCGATGGGTTATCGTCGTGATACAGTTTACGCTTTCAGTCGCATTTGCCATCAGTCGGTCGAAAAAGCGAAAAGGATGGGCGATCCGCTGGTTCTGACCTTTGGCAAAGTAGAGCCGCGCCCGAATACGGTAAATGTGGTGCCGGGTAAAACCACGTTCACCATTGATTGTCGTCATACCGACGCTGCCGTGCTGCGCGATTTCACCCAACAGTTAGAAAACGACATGCGGGCGATTTGCGATGAAATGGACATTGGTATTGATATCGATTTATGGATGGACGAAGAACCCGTGCCGATGAATAAGGAGCTGGTCGCCACCCTGACAGAATTGTGTGAAAGAGAAAAACTGAATTACCGGGTGATGCACAGTGGTGCCGGGCACGACGCGCAAATTTTCGCGCCTCGCGTACCAACCTGCATGATTTTTATCCCCAGCATCAACGGGATCAGCCATAACCCGGCGGAACGCACCAATATTACCGACCTTACCGAAGGGGTGAATACGTTGGCACTCATACTTTATCAACTTGCCTGGCAGAAATAAGAAGTCATAAATGGGATATTTAAATAACGTCACCGGTTACCGCGAAGATTTACTGGCTAACCGTGCGATTGTTAAACACGGTAATTTCGCACTGTTAACCCCGGATGGTCTGGTAAAAAATATTATTCCGGGCTTTGAAAATTGTGACGCGACAATCCTCTCCACGCCAAAGCTGGGTGCCTCTTTTGTTGATTATCTGGTCACACTGCATCAAAACGGTGGCAACCAACAGGGCTTCGGTGGGAAGGCATTGAAACGTTCCTGTATGTGATCTCTGGAAATATCACTGCCAAAGCCGAAGGCAAAACATTTGCCTTAAGCGAAGGTGGCTATCTTTATTGCCCGCCAGGCTCCTTAATGACGTTTGTTAACGCCCAGGCCGAAGACAGCCAAATCTTTTTATATAAGCGCCGCTATGTTCCGGTAGAAGGCTATGCACCGTGGCTGGTTTCTGGCAATGCCAGCGAACTGGAACGCATTCATTATGAAGGCATGGACGATGTTATTCTGCTGGATTTTCTGCCCAAAGAGTTAGGTTTTGATATGAACATGCATATCCTCTCTTTTGCACCAGGTGCCAGCCACGGTTATATCGAAACACACGTTCAGGAACACGGTGCCTATATTCTTTCCGGTCAGGGGGTTTATAACCTCGACAATAACTGGATCCCGGTGAAAAAAGGCGATTACATCTTTATGGGCGCTTATTCTTTACAGGCTGGTTATGGTGTAGGGCGTGGTGAAGCGTTCAGCTATATTTACTCGAAAGATTGTAACCGCGACGTAGAGATTTAAGTCATACCACTCGCCTGATTATTTTTAGCTATGTTGGATTTTGCCACGGTTTATACCGTGGCTTTTTTTGTAACATTGCCTGATGCGCTTCGCTTATCAGGCCTACATGATCTCTGCAATATATAGAATTTGCGCGATTTTCAGGAAGGATATGGTACTCATGCCGCATCCGGCATGAGTACTGCACTCTTATGCGATATAAATCGCATCCGCTTTAAAGGTAAGGGTTAGTTTTTAATTCCCTGACCTATTTTAATGGCGCAGGCAATATTTCGCGCGCTGTTGAAGAGATTGGTTTCACCGCTGGCGAGCACTTCGGCTAAAGGTGCCAGACGAGGCAAAATGCTGAATACCGCGTCAATGCCGTACTGGTGCACCACTTCCACGCCATCACCCAATACGCCAGCAATCCCAATCACCGGTACATTAAACTGCTTCGCCACCGACGCCACACCCAGCGGCGCTTTACCGCCTGCCGTTTGCGAGTCGATGCGCCCTTCCCCGGTAATCACCAGTGCTGCGCCCTGCACTGCCTGCGCAAGATTGACCGCATTCAACACAATTTCAATGCCCGGTTTAATATCCGCATTGAGAAATACCGCCGCCGCAATACCCATACCGCCCGCAGCGCCGCCGCCCGCCATCTGGCAGACATTAATTTCAGTTTGCTGTTGTAAAACACGGGCGTAATTTTGCAGCCCCTGTTCAAGTTCTTCGACCATCTCCGGCGTTGCCCCTTTTTGCGGGCCAAACACCGCCGCCGCGCCGCGTGCCCCTACCAGCGGGTTATCAACGTCACATGCTACTTCAATATGGCAATTCGCCAGACGCGGATCGCATTCATCCATCTCAATGCTTGCCACGCGCGCTAAATTACCACCGTTTGCCGCCAGCGCCTGACCGTCGGCATCAAGGAAACGCACACCGAGCGCCTGCGCCATGCCCATACCGCCGTCGACCGTCGCACTGCCGCCAATGCCGAGAATAATATGGCGAATGTCGTTATCCAGCGCATGACGAATTACCCCCCCCGTACCAAAACTGGAGGCCAGCAACGGATTACGCTTTTCAGGCGCGACCAGCATCAGGCCACTTGCTGCCGCCATCTCAATCACCGCCGTTTTCCCGTCGCCGGTAAGGCCATAAAAAGCATTCACTTTTTCGCCCATCGGCCCGCAGACTTCAAGCGTCACGATGTTGCCGCCCGTCGCGGCGACCATCGCATCCACCGTCCCTTCGCCGCCATCCGCTATCGGCAAACAGATATAGTTCGCATCGGGAAAGAGGGTCGAAAACCCGGCTTTAATTGCCTGACAACATTTTTCTGCACTTAAGCTCTCTTTAAAAGAGTCTGGCGCAATGACAATCTTCATTATCAATCCTTTTTCAACAAATTATTCGATGCGTTCCCACGGAATAAGGTTATCCATAAGAACAGCCAGTAAAATCCCGACCAATAAGCCGTTACTGAGCAGAGGACGAAGCGTTAATGGAAGGTCTTGCAGATACACAGGCGGTAATGCCATTAAAAATATGCCGACAAATAACGGCAATGCGAGTCGATAAATATTGCGAGCGGTAAACGTTATTTGCTGGCTAAACACCAGCGCGGAAAAGAGTAAAGGCAGATAAGAAACCAGCATGACCGCACTACTCACGGGTAAAGGGATACTGCAAAACAGTCGCGTGAGTGCAGGAACCAGCGCCACCAGCAGGCAAATAACGCTGCCATAAATAAACGAACGCCGCGTGTAATCGCCAGTCTGGGTTAATAAACCAATGGATGAAACAAACGGTGAAAATGGAATTACCGCCAGCGGTACGGTTATCAGCGTCATAAATCCGGTCGCCACAAAGCTACGACGATAACGCGTATTCCCTGCGCCCTGCTGCGGATAAAAAACATCCGTGCCCCGAATCGCACCGTAGGTATTGCTGATATTTACCAGACCTGTAATCACCGCCGTCAGAATAATTCCCGGCGACAAAGCACCGCCACTGCCGAGCGGGAACCACTGCCAGTGCAACTCACCGGAGAGCGAGTGCGAAGAAGGAAAGCAAAAGTACCACAACAACCAGCCGGTTATGGTGCCGACCAGCAGGCCATAACGGGCAAAACGTTGCGGCAGGAAGATAATCATCGCCAGTACCAGGCACATCACCGCCACCGAGAGCGCGAACGGCGGTAACTGAATTTTAAAATTCGGGTCGGCTATGCCAAACGGCAGCCCGAGCATACCTTTGAAAAAGATAGTGGTCAGCTGCGCGCCCAGCATCAACATAAACAAGACCATCACCGACGGCGTAAATAACCGTGCCAGGCGATGGCCTAATCCGCTAAAACCAATCAACATCGTCAGCACGCCGGAGAGTGCAATCCCCACTGCCAGGCTGGTGGCGATATCGTTGATCGGTGTCCCGCGCGATGCTTCACCAAGGGTGATAGTAAGGATGGTTCCCCACCACAGGCCACCTGGCCCTTCCATAATAGCGCGACGATGACCGCAAAACGCCTGAGCGAAGCAGGCCAGTGCGGTAGCAAGAAAAGCATATTGCGTGAGCGTAAGCAGGCTACTTTGCGGCAACTGAAAAGCAGAAAGTAGCGTAGGAGGAACCACAACCGTGTTGCAAAAAATAAAGAAAAACCACTGAAATCCTGATAACAGGCTTTCGCGGCTGACTGCAAAATTGAACATAAACACACCTTAACCGGAGAATGCCCGCCGCAAGGACGGGCATTGCAGGGGCCAGATTACTGCTGATGTTTAAGGATAAATTGACCTTTCGGCGCAACAGGGAAGCCCTGTTCAATGTCGTAAATCACATCACCACGTAAGATGGTTTTCGTGATACGCGCGCCAATGGTACGGCCAACATACGGGCTGACTTTGTGGCGATATTCCAGATCGTCATTGGTAAGAACATAGCTGCTATTCGGCTGAATGAAGACGAAGTCGGCATCTTTTCCTGGGGCGATACGGCCTTTTTGCTGCAGACCGAAAATATCTGCTGCGTTAGTCGCCATTAATTTGCCGAACATTGGCAGAGACATACCGCGTTTCTGTACCGCTTCATCGAACATCACGTCCATGCAGCTTTGCAGACCGGCGATACCGCCCCATGCTTTCATGATGTTACCGGCTTTCATTTCCGGCGGGCATGGAGAGTGGTCGGAAACCAGGCAGTCGATTTCACCGTTAAACAGTTTTTCCCACATGCCTTTCTGGTTTTCCAGATCGCGGATCGGCGGTGAACACTTCGCCAGAGTACCGATTTCTTCGAACTGATCGGTATCCAGTACAAAGTAATGCGGGCAGGATTCACAAGTAACGTCCTGACCTTCCTGACGTGCACGAGTCACTTCCTCAACACCTTCCGGGCTGCTGACGTGGCAAACGTGCAGACGGCAACCAGCAACTTTCGCCAGATACAGTACGCGGCGAATTGCTTCCACTTCGGTAAATACCGGACGCGAAGCCACATAGTCATGAGCGGTTACGCGACCTTCACGCTTCGCTTCTTCGCCCAGTTCGTCACAAATCAGCGCGTTTTCGCAGTGCACCAGCACCGGCTGACCCAGTTCGCCCAGCTTCTGCGCACCTTTGAAGAACTGCCAGTCGTTTACATCACGGAAGTCGTTGTCGATACCGCGATCGCCACAGGTCGCAACGAAGCATTTGAAGCCGACAACGCCCACTTCATCCAGCTCATGCAGACGGTCGATGTTGTAAGACACCAGGCCACCGAGTTGTGCCGCATCAATAGTCAGCTTGCCTTTAGCGGCATCGAACTTCAGTTCAATTGAAGCGCGGTCAACCGTTGCAGGCAGCTGGTTGAGCGGCATTTCGATCATGGTGGTGATACCACCTTTTGCCGCTGCGCGAGTACCGGTTTCATAACCTTCCCAGTGGCTACGACCCGGTTCAGAAATATGGGTGTGCGCATCAACCATGCCCGGCGAAACCACCAGACCAGACGCATCCATAACTTCTTTTGCATCGCCCAGATCCTGACCGATAGCAGCAATTTTTCCGCCTTTAACGGCGATATCTACAACGCGAGCTTCGTTTTCTAAAATAACGGTGCCGTTTTTAATGATTAAATCAAAAGACATAACAAACTCCTTGTAAAATACAGATTGGTTTTTAACTCAATGTTCAATATCGGGATTAATTAACCTATGGTTTTTTGCTCTCCTGTTTTTTCTGCTGTTGTACGTTTCTTTAATAAGGCGTAGGCCGCAAAGGCGACGATGACGCCGACAAACCATGAAACACGCGATAACGGTTCCATAAAGTGAATAAACTTACCGCCAAGAGATAAAATAACGGCCACCAGAGTTACTGAAAACGCAGTGAGGTTAAAACCGTTATCGTAATATTTATAATCGCCAGGTGCGGTATACAGTTCATCAAGATTAATTTGTCCGCGCATCACCACAAAATAATGCGCCATCATGACACCAATTACCGGACCAAGCATTCCGCCGATAATATCGAGGAAAAGATAAATGCTGTCCTGATTTTCCATTAATTTCCACGGGCAGATCAGCAAGCTGATAATACTGGCAATCAGTACGCCGTTTTTATAGGTCAGTTTTGTCGGTGCAATGGCGGCAATCTGATAACCGGCTGGAATAATATTACCGGTCGCGTTAGTGGAGATAGTTGTCATCAGAATAACCAGTACCGCAAAGAACGAGGCGAACAGGCTGTCCCAACGCTGAACAATATCCAGCACGTTCCAGGTATCAGCGCCGTAGTGAATACTGGCTCCGGCAATAATACATACCCCGGCGACCGCAAACAGAATATAGGCCACAACTAAACCCAGCGTTTGCCCCAGCGCCTGCTCACGAAACGAGTGGGCGTTTTGCGTAAAGTCGGATGCGCTCACCGCCGGTGCCGCCCAGACCGCAACTACCGCGTTAATCACCACCAGGAACAGGAAGCCACCGTTTTCTGCTTTCTGAATACCGCTCGGAATGTAGTCAAAGATTGGACCGATCCCGACCAGTGAAATCGCCCAAATCGCCATACCGCCGAAAACGATATAGATGCACGGGTTAAGAATGGCAGTGAATTTATTTAAAACTTTGCCACCGCCAAAACCTATACCAACGTTGACCAGCCAGAAGATTAAGAAAGTAATTAAGCCCGGTAGAGAAAGGCCTAACAGAGTGAAATCACCACCGAGAGTTAAAAATCCCGGCCAGATTTTGCCAATCAGAATCAAGCAGGCCAGTGACCCCGCGTAACATTGCAAACCAAACCACATGATGGCGGCAATTCCGCCCCTTAATAATCCGGGAAACAGTGCACCACGTACACCGTAAGAAGCACGCAGGATCATGGCAAAAGGCACACCGTATTTACTGCCCGCAGCACCGTTTAATACCATTACCGCGGCAATGAAAAAGGCGCTGAGGATAATTGCCAGCATAATACTAAAGGTAGACAAGCCGAGAATAAAAAAGCCGCCGACCATCACATAATTGGGAACGTTATGAACCGAACCCACCCATAAGGTAAAATAGTTAAATGTTTTCCAGGTCCGCTGGCTTTGCGTTTTCGGCAATAGATCTTCGCTATAGCCGCGTTGCTGGAATAGTTTTCTCTGATGTTCCATAAATCCCTCTTAATTTCACGTATCGAATAACGTTGTTTTAATCTAGCTATGAG
>ERZ1034626.1463-NODE-1463-length-15551-cov-3.131389_pt1 | contig 15551 bp, 8 predicted proteins | sample MGYA00520652_ERZ1034626 | MGnify/ENA primary metagenome ERZ1034626 (study PRJEB33766, sample SAMN09781765) | gut metagenome | biome: gut microbiome | host: Homo sapiens | place: Madagascar | study: EMG produced TPA metagenomics assembly of the PRJNA485056 data... | reverse complement strand
CGCCGGTCTGCGGCTGCTCTTGCCGCTTCTGTGCTCTTTTTGGCCGGCTGCGGTGAGGAAGCGAAAACCACCGCTGCCGATGCCGCAGCAGCGTCAAAGACGACGCCCGCTCAGCAGGCACCCATTCCCGTCGGCGTTGTGCAGCTCGTTGAACATGAGGCGCTCGACGCTACCGTCAAAGGCTTCATTGATGAACTTGCCGCCCACGGCTTTAAAGACGGCGAAAACATCCGCATTGATCACCAAAATGCGCAGGGCGATCAGGCGACCTTGGCCAATATCGGCACCCGTTTTGTTTCCAATAAATCCCAGCTGATCTTTGCCTCATCGACGCCTGCTGTGCAGGCTATGGCTCGTGCAACCAAGACGATTCCTGTCGTTGCCACTGCCGTCACAAGTTTTGAAGCCGCCAAAGTCGTGAAATCCGATGCTGCGCCGGGCGGCAATGTTACCGGCGTCTCGAACCTCTCACCCATTGCCGCTCAGCTCGATCTTCTCGTTGAAATCGCTGCGCTCACGCCCAACACTGCCAAAACCAAACCGATCGGCGTCGTCTTCAATCCGAGTGAAGTGAATGCTCAGTTCCAAGTTGACCGCTTCAAGGCTGCAGCCGAGAAACTTGGCATCGAGGTTCTCACAGCTTCGGCTTCCTCGGTCAATGATGTGCCTCAGGCACTCAATTCCCTCAAGGGCAAGATCTGCGGCTTTTGGTTCCCCACCGACAATGTCATTGCTTCAGCCGCAGCCACGGTCGCTAAGGTTGCCGCCGAAGCCAAGCTTCCGGTCGTAGCGAGCGACTCCGCACTGGTTCGCGCAGGCTCACTGGCTTCTATTTCAGTCGACTACTACGAGCTCGGCCGCATGACTGGGGCCATGGGAGCCGACATTCTGGAAGGCAAGAAAACGCCGGGAGAAATCCCTGTAGGTTTCCAAACTGCACAAAAGCCCTTCATTAATCTGAAGGTCGCTCAATCGATCGGGTTAGAGCTTCCGCAGGCGCTCCTTGAACGGTCCAACGTTCAAAAATAAGGACTTTCCGGCTTCGTCCTAAAGCGGTTCGCGCATATTTACAGCCTTAACCTTCAAGGAAGTCCCGCCGCTCCAGCCATTGAAAACTGCCCGCCGCTCCTTGCCGCCGACGTGCGGCGGGCAGCCTTTCTCCAATCTGCGCTTGTCAACAAACAGCTGACCAGTAGACACAATGTCAGTCACTAGGCATTCGCACAGCAAGAAAAAAAAGGATAGAATTCACGGCTTCAATCAGTCCGGCCCTGTGCTTCATGCGCTCTCAGGCCGGTTTTTGTTCTGAACTGGAGCCTCTTTCATCATGCCTCATGTTGTCTGCGAAGCCTGCATCGGCTGCAAGCGTACCGACTGCGTGGACGTCTGCCCGGTGGACTGCTTCCGGGAAGGTCCGAATTTCCTTGTGATCGATCCCGATGAGTGCATCGACTGTGCCGTCTGCATTCCGGAATGCCCGGAAGCCGCGATTTACGCAGAGGAAGACGTGCCTGAGGATCAGAAGGAATTCATCGAACTCAATGCCGAGCTCGCCCGTGAATGGCCCTCGATCACTCACCGCAAGCCCTACGCCGACGATGCCGACGAATGGCGCGGCGTCCCCAATAAAATTAAGTTCCTTAAAAAAACCTGGGACTAAGTCGTTCGTATAGACCGCACAAGCGCGGGCTTTTTCTTGCTTAAAATCTCCGCATCTTGAATTTTTGTCCGGTGCGGACTTCGGCAGCCCGCCAAGAATGTTTCTGTCCCTATTTGGAAAACATCTTGAAGTTCTTGACGAAAGCGTGAACCCCCTTGTGCGTAACGCACATTCGCTGCTGCCGTCGATCCCCATGCCCGGACCAAAGGCTTTTCCAATATGCAGACCATCAAGCTTTTGAGCCGCCGCAAGGCAGCTCCCACGCTCTTTGTCCTTGAATTTGAGCGTCCCGCTGACTACAGTTTCCGCGCCGGGCAGTTCGCCCGTCTCGGAATGGAACTTGAACCCGGCGCAGCGCCGGTTATCCGCGGTTATTCCATTGCCTCTGCGCCGGAAGCTCCGACACTCGAATTTTTCATTACTGCCGTTAAAGACGGCCAACTCTCCCCGAAAATCACCGCACTCGAACCCGGACAGTCCGTTCTGCTGGACGGCCCCGCTGAAGGCAGCCTGACGCCGGACCGCATTCCGGGCGGCAGCACTCTGTGGCTCCTCGCCACGGGATCGGGCCTCTCGCCATTTGCCTCGATGCTTCGCTCAGAAGCCTTCTGGGCCGCCTGGAAAGATGTGGTGCTGGTGCTTTCTGTGCGCCAAATTGAAGAGGCTGTCCTCGCCCGAGAACTCGTCGCCGCTCTGCCGCTTGAGCGCCGTCCCAAACTCATCGTGACAACGACCCGCGAGACGGATCCTGCTCGATTTGGCGACCTCACTGGGCGCATTCCAACCCTTATCGCTTCGGGCGCACTGGAAGCGGCTGCTGAACGCCAAATTACCCCCGAAGAGAGCCGCGTTCTCCTCTGCGGCAATCCGGATTTCATCGCCGCCGCTCGAGCTGAACTCAAGCTCCGCGGGCTCGTATCCCCGCGCTTTGGCAAACCCGGCCAGCTTGTCGTTGAAAATTTTTGGTAATCCGTTCTTCAAAACCATGACGCTTCCTCCTCTGAGACCCTCGGCACAGGCCATTGACGATCTGCTGCCGCAGACCGAATGCCGTCAATGCGGCTTCGACGGCTGTGCCGCCTATGCGCAGGCCGTTGCCGACGGATTGGCTCCCATCAACCGCTGCGCCCCGGGCGGCGCACGCGGTATAGCGGAGCTCGCCAAAGCAACGGGCTTGCCCGTCGTCGCTCTCGACCCTGAATACGGCACGGAGATGCCGTTTGCCCGCGCGCAGATTCGTGCCGAAGAATGCATCGGCTGCTCCTGGTGCGTCCGTGCCTGTCCAACCGATGCCATCGGCGGCTCGCCTAAACACCTGCACGCCGTTCTGGAAGCTCGCTGCACGGGCTGCAGCCTCTGCGCTCCGGCCTGCCCCATGGACTGCATTGACTTCGTTGAAGTCGGCCGCGAATGGACGCGGGAGGATGCCCGCAAAGCAAAACGTCATCACGAGGAAGCCTGGTCGCGGCGCATCCGTCAGGCAGCCTTGGAGGACGCCCGTCTTGCACGCCGACGCGAAGCAGCGTCTAACGTACCGGCAGAGGCCGCAGCTGCCGCTGCGGCCGCCGCCAAGAAAAACTTCATGGCGGACATTCTGGCGCAGGCTCGTGCACGTTCCCGCCAATAAAATGATTTGTGACGGCTCCGAACGCTGAATCTTCGGAGCTGCAGCAAGGAGACCGACCCATTATGTTCTCCGCAAAAAACCGAGAACCCTTCATGGCGGCACTGGCCGCCTTGAACCCCAATCCCAAAAGCGAACTCAACTATTCAACGCCCTTTGAGCTGCTCGTTGCCGTGATGCTCTCTGCGCAGGCAACGGACAAAGGCGTGAATCTTGCAACTGCAAAACTCTTTCCGGTCGCCAATACGCCGCAGAAAATCCTCGATTTGGGGTTGGACGGTCTCATCCCCTACGTTCAGACGATTAATCTTTACCGCACCAAAGCACAGCACCTCATTGAGGCCTGCCGCATCCTGATCGATCGGTTTCACGGCGAAGTACCCCGCACCCGCGATGAGCTCGTCAGTCTTCCCGGCGTCGGCCGCAAGACGGCCAATGTTGTCATGAACGTCGCTTTCGGCGAGCCGGCCATTGCTGTGGACACCCACATCTTCCGCGTCTGCAACCGCACGGGCTTTGCGCCGGGGAAGAACCCCACGGAAGTGGAAGAAAAACTGCTCAAAGTGGTGCCTAAAGACTATCTGCTCAATGCCCACCACTGGCTTTTGCTTTTTGGGCGCTATATCTGCAAAGCGCGGAATCCGGAATGTGTCCGCTGTCCGGTAGCTGAGTACTGCAGCGCGCCGGAAAAGACCGAAGCGCTCGCCAAAGCTGCTGAAGAAGCGGCGGATTTAAAACCCGGATCCCCCGCCAAAAAGCCGAGAGCGAAAAAAAAGCCAACGCTCCCCGAGGTCAAATCCAACGATCGTTCGGTTTAAAGCTGCTGACTGCATGCTGTGAAATTTGGGCCGCAGCGATTACTCGCTGCAGCCCAATGGATGGATCACATTGCCGAGAGCCTTCGCAAAAAAGCTGCGGCAAAACGATCTGCAGTTACTTCAGCGTCGCCGCGTTCGTACCTGCCGTACGGCCAAAGACCATCACGTCGGCAATGGCATTGCCGCCCAAGCGGTTCGAGCCATGAATGCCGCCCGTGACCTCACCGGCGGCGTAGAGACCCGGAATCACCTTGCCGTCAACGCCGATAACCTGCGCCTTGGTGTTGATTTCCAAGCCGCCCATCGTGTGATGCACCGTCGGGACTTTGCGGCAGGCATACCACGGGCCGCCCGTCAAAGTCTTGTCGTCCTTGTTATTGGCTACGAAGCCGAGCGGATCCTTAGCCTTGCCTTCCACGACGGCGTTGTAGCCCGCAACGCTCGCCTCGAGCTTCTTGGGATCCATGCCGGTCTTCTTGGCAAGTTCGTCGAGCGTCGGTGCAGCAACAACGGATCCCAGCGCAAGCATGTTGCGGATGGTGGCGCCGTTGGCATCTACCCAGTCTTCGCTCGGATAACGCTCATGGTTCACGACAATCCAATACGTGCCTTTGGGCTGCGCAAAGATAGCCTTGGCGAGCACATCACGTGCGGCGCCTTCGTTCACGAAGCGGCTGCCTTCAAGATTGACGAAAATACGATTGCGCCCGGAGGTGCGGATATTTTCCATCAGGCCCGTGCCCGGCGTACCGCAGGGGTGGATCTGAATATCATCCAATCCAATCAGTGCGGCCCCAACTTTCTTGCCCATCACGAGACCGTCGCCCTGAGCTGCTTTGGCGAGATTCGTGCAGCCGATGGATTTATCGAGCTTCACGTCCTTCCATACGCCAGTATTAAATTCCTGACGCATCTTGATGTTGGCGCCGAAGCCGCCGGTAGCGATCACGACTGCACCGGCATCCACGGTGATCTTGCGGCCGAAGTTCTCAGCCATCACACCCTTGATCCGGCCGTCAGCCTTGATGAGATCGGTCACCTTGGTATCCGTCATCACTTTGATAGCGCCGTTGGTTTCGCCGATCACCTGCTCAAACGTGCGAATGTAGGTGTTGCCCGAAGGAGTGGCCGGATAGTGGCTGCGCTGCCAAAGGGCACCCGTGGCCGTACCGATCTCATCCTTAAACTTGACGCCGAGGTCTTCGAGCCAATCGACCGAATTCATGGAGTTTTCGGTGAGGTAATGCACCAATGCGGGTGTGCCCTTGTTGTGGCCGCCCTTGATCGTTTGGTCATAGAACTTAGCAACGCTGTCCTCAATGCCCTGACGGCCCTGACGAACCGGGTCAACCGCGTTAAGCGCACCTTCGCTCACATTGGTCGAGCCGCCCACAAAACCCAGTTTCTCAAGGACGAGAACGTGCTTGGCACCGGCCTGATAGGCCGAGATGGCTGCCGCAAGACCGGCTCCGCCGCCGCCCACGACGACCACATCAGCCTGATACTTGGCTTCAACGGCCGGATGCTGCTCAACATGCTTCGTGAGCGCCGTCATATCGCCGCCCGCCTGCTTCAGGCAGTCCTTGACGCCCTGCATCAGCGCAAAGCTCGAAATCGTAGCGCCTGTCACGGCATCCACGCCCACCGACTGATGATCGAGAATTTTCTTGCTCACAATGTCGAGCGCAACTCGGCCGACGCCGATCGTCTCAAGATTCTTGGAGTAGTCGATCTTTTCGATGCGGTTCTTCCCGACGGTCACCTGCACGGTGAGCGGCGCATTGTGGCCGTTGACCTGTGCAGTATAAGTGCCGGGTTTGAAGGTGCTCGGCGCGGTCTGAGCCGCTTCGCTCGCTGACGCCATTCCGGAAACACCCATCAATGCCGCGGCAGCGGCAAACGCCACCGCTTTTAATTGCATGCTTTTACGCATTATTCCTCCCTTCTCTGTGATCCATCGACGGCGCAGGAGGCGCCGTTCTTTTCATCCGCAGACCACAGAAGCGTGAGCATCGGCGCTGCCGATACTCAACTTTTGCGAGGCTAAGCAGAACCCTTCGTACTCAACAGAGAGATTAACGCTTAGGGTGAAATTTGTACTACTTGAAAACAAAAATGCTTACAAGCATCATATACATATCACGACAATATTGTTCGCGTCAGCGCAGCTGACAGCGCTTCAGTTCAGCGGGCGGCGTCTGAAAAAAAGGATGCGAACGGGAGGAAAGCAGACAAGGATTCTGAAGCTCCTGAGGCTTTAAGCGAACGGCCCAAAGAAACGCTCCGAGCGTTTTAGTTTTCTTTGCGTTTTGGCGGAGATCACTCAGCTTCAGTACCGCAACGCGATCGGTCTGAGGATCCACGGCCGCAAACCGCCCTTCTCCGAGCCAAATGCCGGCGGACTGCGGTTCATCGTGCTCACCAAAGAACACCAGATCTCCGGCTTTGAGCTCCGCGCCGTCTCGTCCGCCCGAGAGCGGTGCGCCCAAACGTGCCAGGCGATCGATGTCGGCAGGAGCCAGGAGGTCATGCATGCGAAGCACCACGACGGGAAGCGGCGCGCCTAAGACTTCGGCTTTGCTGCCGACCAATCCTTCGGCTGAAGCCGCAAGCGCCTTGAGATAGGCCGAAGGGCTGCTGCGGCGAAGCTCCTCTTCGCGCTGCTGCCACGCAGAGACATCCTCCAGCGCCGTGCCTGCCGCCTTGGCCTTGCGGCCGTCGGGCAAAAGCACCTCCCAATAATCGGCCTGATGTTCGAGCTGATAGAGCTGAATACCCGCTCCGGCAAAGACAAGAGCATCACCGTTTTCCGGACGAAGCTCTGTGTTGGGCCGGCGCATAACTGCGGCATTCTGACGATTCCAAGACACAAATGCCATGTCATTCTTGAGCGCCAGCCAACTTTCTGAAATCCATCCGAGCCGGCCGTCCAGGCACTGTACCAGCGCCCAGCCCGGGGCCTCTGAGGCGGTCGCCGAAGTCCGCTTCAGGATTCTCATCCGCTCACCCAAAACGACTGTGCGCACCGTCCGCTCTGTACGGCCTGCCGTTTTCGGATCAAGATCCATGAGTTCGGCGCTGTCAACTTTCACAATGCCCCAAGTCATCAAATCCAAAGACTTCGGTTCGGGTACTTGATCCACTGCAGACTCAAACGACAATCCTTGGCGAGCGGCGGCCGCAAAGAACTTAGCGAGCATCGCGGGTTCTGCTGATATCCCCGTAACAGCAGCCGCTCCGGGAAGCCGGGAAGCCGCAGGACCAAATTGAAACGCCAAAAGATCCACTCGATAGTCGAGCGCTTCGGCGTCCGCAAAATGCTTCCAAAGCTGGGCAGCGTGCTCTTCGGAAGGGGCCTCACCCAGCGCCGGTACGTTGGCAAAAGCCCGCCCAAAATAAAGCGGGAGTCCGCGCTCGATCGGGTTGAAGCAAAAGCCATATTCGTTCTCCAGCGCCTTGAGTCTTCCGTCATTTTCGGATAAAGATTTTGGAAAATCAGCCTTTGATCAGCTGATTTCGCGGGCAGCAGCCGGCAGCAGCAGCGTCACGCGTGTGCCGCCGATCGGACTTGCCCGCTCTACCTTTACTTCCGCACCGATGCGGGCTGCACGCTCGGCCATGATCGAGAGGCCGACATGCTGTCCCTTGCGAGCCTCCACCACGTCGTTGTCGATGCCAACGCCGTCGTCAACGATGCTCACCTTAAGGTCGTCGTTATTTTGGATCGTCACGGTGACACTGGTGGCCTGAGCATGTTTACGCACATTGGAGAGCGCTTCCTGAATGATGAAGATCACCTGAAGCTTCTGGCGAGGCGTGAGCTTGGGGCCGTCGCCCGTTGCCCGCAGACGCGCTGAAACATGAGACTGCCCCTCAAAACGGTCAATCACAGTCTGCACGCCCTGAAGGAAGCCTTCGCTGTGCACGCGTTCACGGAAATTAAGGAGCAGCTCCCGCACATCCTGATAGCACTCCTGCACACCCGTCTGAATGGCCGAAAGCGACTCGTCGCGAAGCGCATCATCTTTATTTTTGATGGCTTCCGAGAGGAACTGCACCTGCAGATTAAGGTACGAGAGCGCCTGCGCAATCGAATCATGCAGCCCCTGGGCCAGAAGCTGACGCTCCTGCACCACCGCAAACTGTCGTTCACGCTCAATTAGGCGCTGATTGTCAATAGCCACGCCCAAATGCGTCGAGAAGCTCTCGAGAAGCTGAATCATCTGCGAGGAAAGTTCCGGCGCATCCCGGAAAAGCAGCATGTAGACGCCGATAGACTCCGAAACACTTCGGACCTTAAAGCAATAGGCCGTTGAGAACCCCGCACGAGCAAGCACGACGGCGAGCGGCCGCTGATCATTTTCAAGCCGCACGCGCACCGGATAATTTTTTTGCAGCACCGTACGGCTGATGGAATCCTCAAAAGCCATTTCCGCGGCTTCATGAATATCGCTCGGCCTCAATCCGCTCGCCGCAGCAATATTGACCGCTCCCTGCTTGGCGTCGACCAATGTCACGAGACACGCATCTGCTTCGGTATAGCGCACGATGCGTTCGACAAACCCCTCCGTCAGCTCCTCCATGCCGCGCTGCTGTGAGAAGAAGGATGTGATTTCATAAAGCTGCGCCAAATGACGATTCTTTTCCTCGACAGAAGCCGTCTTTTCGGCCACTTTCTGCTCAAGGTTGTTGTAGAGGTCTTCCAGTCGATCCGCCATGCGATTGAAGCCCTGAGCAATGCGCCCGATTTCGTCTTCGCTTCGAGGCGTCACGCGCGCCGTCAGATCTCCGCCGGAGAGTCGGTTGATGCCTTCGCCGAGTTCATTGATGGGACGAATCACCCAGCGCCAGAGGAGAAGCATAATCGCAAAGAGACTGCCGATCGCCAGCACAATCAGGAGCATCTGCAGATAGCGAAGCTGCCACAAATACCCGCTTCGCCACTCTTCAATGCGGTGCGCAAGATTCGTTGCTTCATCCAGAAAACTGCTGAGTGCATACTCGTCAACAGGCTTCCCAAGCTCTCTCGCACGCACAAACATGGGTTCGATACTGCCGCGCCAGCGCCCTTCAAGGAGGTCGAGCTTGTCGGCAATATCGGGCTCTCGCGGTAGCAGGAGCGGCTTCCAGCTGTCGCCGCTGCGAACGTTCTTAAAGCCGTCGAGCATCGCCTGAAGTTCTTTGTCGAAATCGAGCCGCGACGAGCCCGTCTGCGAAAAATACGCTGCTCTATAAGCATGAAGGCGCAGTTCGCCCACTGCGTATTTGGCCGATGCGCTTGCCTCAAGTTCCCAGTTAACGAGCATCGTCCAGGCAATCGACCCGGAAACAAAGCTCACCCAAAGAAGCGTGAGAACGAGAAGACGAGCCGAAAGGCTTTTAAAGTACTTCAGGATGAACATGAGGCGCTGCGCCGAGCCCTGCGGCTCGGCGGGAATTGTAGATTGGCACAAACCGCAGATTAGATAAGCGTTGGATCTTCGTCCACCACTTCAAGCGTCAAACCGTCGTCTGTCTTAACGCTGTCGGACGGAGCTCCGCCAGCTGTGTCCGACCCATCCGCGGAATCCGTTGATTCAAGGGACAGCCCCACAATATGTTCGGCCTTCCAAGAGAGCGCAAGCACCTTGCCGCGGCGGGCACGATGGAGCGTTGCGCCGCTCAGGATGCGCTTGGAAATCTGCGCCTCTCGCGCTTTACCGCCTCGGCCGGTGCCAGTAACGATTGCCCCGCGGTCATCAACCAGCGCGACAGATACAAGCGATTCGCCCGTTTCAAGCGTCATGAAGCTCATACCTTTGCCGCCGGAGGCCGTCACGCGCACTTCTTTCAAGGGGAATACCAAGAGTCGATTGGACGACGACAAGCAGGCAATGAGCTGCTCGCCCTGCGCCGCTTTAAGGGGCAGTTCAATCGGCGGCAGAAGCGACTCGCCTTTGCCTAACGTTACGAAATCGCGGCCGGCCTTTAAACGCGTCGACACGTCCGAAGCCTTCAGCACCATGCCCTTGCCGCCGGAAGTCACAATCACCGCAGCGGCATTCGGATCCGCCGAAATCCAGCCTGCCGGCTGAGCGCCTTTAGGCAAATCAACGAAGGCCGAAAGCGGCGAACCATCGCCGCGGCCGCCCGGCAGTGCGGAGACGGCAAGCGTATAGACGCGGCCCGCCTGATCCAAGAACGAAATCTGACTGCTCGAACGGCACTCAATCGTCGCTTCGAGTCCGTCACCCGTCTTAAAGCTCATGAGCGAGCAGTCGTGACCATGACCCGTACGGGCGCGCAGGAAGCCCTTGCGGGAAATGACGACCGTTACGGGTTCATCCGCCGTCTGCACTTCGTGCGCCGCCTGTTCGGCCTCTTCAACCACCGTACGGCGAGGATCGGCAAAACTCTTGGCCGCCGCTTCGATTTCCTTGGCCGTCTGGCGCTTCAGTGCGCCGTCGCTGCCGAGAATTTTCTCGAGTCCGGCACGTTCTTTGGCAAGCTGCGCGAGCTCTTTCTCAATGGCAATGGCCGCCAAGCGAGCAAGCTGCTTCAAGCGAATTTCAAGAATATCGTCGGCCTGACGGTCCGTGAGCCCAAACTCTTTGATGAGATCGGCCTTCGGATCATCTGCATTGCGAATAATGGCGATCACGCGGTCAATATTGAGGAGCACAAGCGACCGGCCTTCCAACACGTGAATGCGGTCGAGCACCTTCTCCAAACGCGCCTCTGAACGCCGGCGAACGACCGCCAGCCGAAATGCGATCCAATCCTGCAGAATTTCGAGCAGGCCTTTTTGCCGGGGCTTGCCGTCCAGTCCCAGCATCACAAGGTTCACCGGCACGTTGCTTTCGAGGTCGGTTTCCGAAAGCAGGTAATTCACGAACTCATCGCGATCGACCTTGCTCGTCTTCGGTTCAAACACGAGGCGCACGTCGACGGACTTGCCCGACTCGTCGCGCACATTGTCGAGCAGCGAAAGCATCGCGCTCTTGGCCTGCTGCTGCTTGGCCGAAAGCGTCTTTTTATCCTTCTTGGGACGCGGATTCGAAATCTGCTCAATGCGGTCCAGAATCGAACGCGCAGAAGCTGCCGGCGGCAGCTCATCAATCACGAGCTGCCACTGACCGCGCGCCAGATCTTCAAAGTGCCAGCGAGCACGAACACGGAGCTTGCCGCGTCCCGAACGGTAGATGGCGCGGATTTCATCCTTAGGCGTAATAATCTGACCGCCGCAAGGGAAGTCCGGGGCCGGCATCAGCTCCAGAATCTCGTTTAAATCCGCGTCGGGATTCTCCAAAAGCCGCACGCAGGCCGCAGCGACTTCGCCCAGATTGTGCGGAGGGATCTCGGTCGCCATGCCAACGGCAATGCCCGACGAACCGTTCAGCTCCACCGGTTCCTGAAAATTACCGTCGTAATTGGGCTGAAAATCCACAGACCCCAGATCCACTTCTTCGAGCAAGAGCTGCGAAATGGGCGTGAGACGGGTTTCCGTATAACGCATCGCCGCTGCCGAGTCACCGTCGCGGGAACCGAAATTGCCTTCGGCCACAAGGAGCGGATAGCGAAGCGAAAAGGTCTGAGCCATGCGCACCAGGGCGTCATACACCGACTGGTCACCGTGCGGATGATATTTGCCGAGCACGTCACCCACAATACGGGCGCTTTTGACGCTTCTGCCCTCAAATTTCAGCCCCATCCGGTACATGTCTATCAGGATGCGGCGCTGGACAGGTTTTTGCCCGTCGGTCACTTCCGGAAGCGCTCGGCTCTTCACCACTGACATGGCGTATTCAAGATAAGCCTGTGAAGCATAGCGGGCAAGCGTGAGCGCCCCGTCCTCTTCGGCCGGACCGACTGTAGCTGCACCGACAGCCATCTCTTCAGTAGCGGCTTCCTCGGGTGATTCCTCAAGAGCATCGTCTGGCGATGGAGCAGCATCATCAGCATCGAGCTCCTCCGTTTCCGGCGGTTCAGAGCCGTTTGGCTCCTTTGCCGCCTCCGGCGTTTCGGGAGCCTCTGCCGCATCGTCGTCCGCAGCCTTTTCTTGAATCGCCTGAGCCCCTTGAGACTGCTTAGACGGATCCAGTTCCGGCACATCAGCATTCAAGTCGCCAAAAAGGGAGTCGTGCTCAAAATCGTCTTTCTTCATGCTTCATACAGACGGGTTCGTCAATGCCGCCCCAGTCTTTCACTTCTTTCGTTTAACCGCTTTTTCGGGACCGTTTTTAAACATCGAGCTCTGCTCGGTCACCATAGGCTTCCATCCAGAGGCGGCGCCCCGTCACCTGACGTTCCCCCATCAAGGTTTGCATGACCGTTCGGGTATCCGCTTCGGAAATACTGCCGAAAGCAACGGGGAGGAGCTTCCGCGTATCGGGAGCCAGCGTTGTCTCCGCGAGCTGCTCAGCTTTCATTTCACCCAAACCCTTAAAGCGTGAAATGGAGAGCTGCTCCTCGGTGAATCCCTCCTTTTTGAGAGACTCCAGCGTGCGCGACAGTTCGCGCTCGTCCAGACAATAGATCTTGCGATCGGGTTTGCGGCCTTTCTTCGGCGCATCAACGCGAAAGAGCGGCGGCATGGCGACATACACGTGACCCAATTCAATAAGCTTCGGAAAGTGCTTCAAGAAGAGCGTCAGAAGGAGCACTTGAATGTGAGAGCCGTCCACGTCCGCGTCGGACAAGATGCAGATCTTTCCATAACGCAGCCCCTTCAAATCCGGATCACCGTCCCGATGATGCGGATCCACCCCGATGGCGAGCGCAATGTCATGAATCGTGTCGGAACGGAAGAGTTCGCCGCCCTCGACTTCCCAGGTATTGAGGATCTTGCCGCGCAGCGGCAGCACAGCCTGAAATTCCTTGTCGCGCCCCTGCTTAGCGGAGCCGCCGGCTGAATCCCCTTCAACGATGAAGAGTTCGTTGCGCGTAATGTCGCTTGACTCACAGTCGGTGAGTTTGCCCGGCAATACCGCCACCGTGCTTGCGCGACGGCGCTCGTATTTCGCAGCCTGACGCTGACGCGCCTGTGCCTGCGAAATGATGTGTTCAACGAGCTTTTTGCCTTCGTCGGCATGGTCATTCAACCAGAATTCAAACTGCGGACGTACGAACCCGCCCACGAGCTTCACTGCATCACGGCTCGTGAGTTTTTCCTTCGTCTGTCCTTGAAACTGGGGATCGAGCGACTTTGTTGAAAGTACAAAATTAACGCGCGAAAAGACGTCTTCGGCGAGAATTTTCACGCCCTTTGGCTGCAGCCCATGGGCATCCATGAAAGCACGGACAGCTTGAAAGAGGCCGTCCTTCAATCCCGCTTCATGCGTGCCGCCCTGCGGCGTCGGAATGAGGTTCACATAGCTCTCGCGCGTGAGCGGTCCTTCAGCCGTCCACACCACCACCCAAGACGCGCCTTCACCCGGCGAAAAGCTTTCGGAATCTTCACCAGCAAAGCCTGAAGCTTCAAACGGCTCAATAAGACTATCGCCCTTGATTTCCGAGAGCAAATATTCCTTTAAGCCTCCCGAATATTTCCAATGCGCTTCCGTTCCGGTCATTTTGTTGACATAGTCCACTTCGCATCCCGGAAGGAGCACCGCCTTCGAGCGCAGAAGACGGACCAATGCCGGTTCAGGAATAACCGGACTGTCAAAATACTTCGGATCGGGCCAGACCGTTACGCGCGTGCCTGTGCGCGACTTCGGGCGGGAGCTTTTCTTGATTTCCAAGGGTTCAGACACGAACCCGTCGCGAAAGCCCATCGTTGCTTCTTGGCCGTCGCGCCAAACAGTCACCACTAAATGCTTGGAAAGCGCGTTGGTTACCGACGCGCCTACGCCGTGAAGTCCGCCCGAATGCGAGTAGGGGCCGCTTCCATCAGCTTTGGCAAACTTGCCGCCGGCATGCAGACGCGTAAAAACAATCTCCAGCACCGGCGCGTGTTCTTCTGGATGCATGCCGGTAGGAATACCTCGGCCATCATCCTCCACCGTCACTGATCCGTCCGCTGCCACCTCAACAGAGATTCTTTTGCCGTAGCCCGCGAGCACTTCGTCGCTTGCGTTGTCAATCACCTCCTGAATGATATGGAGGGGATTGTCAGTCAGCGTGTACATACCCGGGCGCTGCTTGACAGGTTCTAACCCTTTCAGCACGCGAATAGCCTCTACGCCGTATTCTTCTTTTTTCGCCATCTTCACAAACAAAATGCAGCCGGAGATTCAGAGGAAGGCGCTTGCGCTACTTCCGTCCGATCGAACCAGTACTGAATAAAAGGAGAGTCGAGGTTGATCGAGTTTCACCGGTCAGCCTTCCGCAGTGCTTCCACTTCAGCAGCAAGCAAACTCAAAGAGCCTGCTGCGCAGGAAGCAGCGAGGAGAACCATGCATTGTTTGATCCTCTTCGAGACTCACAAATATATATTCTAGCAATTGCAGTCACCGGGCTAAATCTTGACTAGCACGCTGTCAGCGCTGGCACCCGACAAAGCGATTTCTTTGCGGTTTATCCCAATAAAAAGCACCAACGTCTGCTGAAAAAGACGCTGAGGCACCCAACCCCACTATCAACACTGAATTGATGAGACTGCAGAGCTTGGCCTTATAAGCTTCAATAGCCATTTACACAAAAATCAGGACATTCTCCAGCCCCCATCTCTTAATACTTACCGGCGTAAAGTACATATGGGCTACCTCAAAGCTAAAAGAACTTGCTGATACTGCCCAAGTTGCAGATATAAATAGTTCTCTAAGTATTTTGACAAGCCCTTTGATAATAATATTTGTATTTCAATACTGTATTTTTGTCAATTAAATTAACACTCAGAAAACTCTGATTCATTGGTACAGTCTGTATGTCCATCACGCGTCGGTCTTTCCTCGGAGCGCTCAGCGGCTTTGTTTCTTTCGGATGCCAAGCTGTATGTCCAAATCCAGACGAAACCTTTGATCTCATTGTGGTTGGATCCGGTGTCGCAGGGCTGACGACCGCGGTCATTGCAGCAGAGTCCGGGATTCGACGTGTCGTCGTACTAGAAAAGCAGCCTCTACTTGGTGGAACTTCCATTATCTGCGAGGGAAACTGGAGTATTTCTGAAACAATTTTTCAGAAATATGCCGGCATTATTGACAGCAATGATTCGTTTTACGAAGACATGCTAATTGCCGGGAGACGAACAAACAAACCCGAACTCGTACGTGCCATGATTGATGCTGGACGACAGCAGTTTGAATGGACTGTTGCCGGCGGAGTTCGTCCCACAGCTGTCGGGGTCAATTCCGGCTTGCGTATCCCTCGCGCTCACAAATTTAATCCCGTAGAAGTGATTTCTCACCTGAGGCAATGTGCCAAGAAGCTCGGCGTAAAAATTCAAACAGCAGTTCGCGTTGAGGAACTTCTTGGAAACCACAACAGCGGTGTCTTAGCCTTAAAGTCGTCTAAAGCCCCCACGAATTAC
>ERZ1034626.1461-NODE-1461-length-15577-cov-10.941438_pt1 | contig 15577 bp, 12 predicted proteins | sample MGYA00520652_ERZ1034626 | MGnify/ENA primary metagenome ERZ1034626 (study PRJEB33766, sample SAMN09781765) | gut metagenome | biome: gut microbiome | host: Homo sapiens | place: Madagascar | study: EMG produced TPA metagenomics assembly of the PRJNA485056 data... | reverse complement strand
GGACGGTGGCCTCCGCGCCCCGTCCTCCAGCAACCAGCCCACAACCAGTATTTATAGTTGATAAATTGTTATTGTTATTGTAACTGTTATTGTTATTGTTATTGTAACTGTTATTGTAATTCACTTCATCCAATAAACCCATAGTTTTGTAAAATAACCCCAACGGTAGAAATAACATGACGAAAAAACCTTGTTCGTAACGTAAATAAATTATATCTTTGCATCAGAGTTAACAATATCTTGAAGAAAAGTTAGCTAATTCTTGCATCAGAGTTAACAATATTTTGCAGAAAAGAATAAAAACATAACAATCGTATAAACCGATAAAAAACAACAATTATGGAGACACCTACCACCAACAAAAACAAAAGCTCGAAAGAGAACTGGAAGAAAGCCGCAGCAATGGCGGGCGCAGCAATGGCGGGCGCAGGAGCAGTAGCCGCTGCCGATGTGTTAAGAGAAGATGAAGAAGCTGAAGACGTAAAACCCACCACCGAAGAACAAACAGCTACCCAGCAAGCCCACGACCCATCAACCCAAGATACTGCTGGGCACACCAGCAACGCGCATACACAAAGCGCAGCGCCCCACCATCATCAAGGTGCGAACCACTATCAAGCACCCCAGCATCAGGAGGCACAGACCGAGACAGCTACCGAAGACGTAGCACAAAACCAGCCCACAAGCACCACCGAGGCCCCTACCGACCATGTAGAAGTGATTAACGTTGAAGAAACGCCCGACATCGACCCCTCGCTGGTAGCCCAAGACCTCACCGACGATGATGCCATCTTAGTAACCACCAACGACCTTGAGGCCGAACACATTGACATGGCCGCTACCGACACCGTTGAAACCGTTGATGGCGAGACCATTCAGGCCACACCCATCGCCGACGATAGCGCCGAGCCCGTTTACATGGTTGACATAAACACTGGCGACAACACTCACACCGACGACATGGTGTGCGCCAACGACACCGCCGACGACCTCTGCTTACCACCCACTGACGAGGCCAACACCACCGACGACCTCTATTGCCCCATGAACGACACCGTTGATATGGGGTAAGAGAGTGGCACATGTTGACGAGTTAACGAGTTGATAAGTAACAAATAACAAGAAAACAAGCAGAAATGATACATAAACACCTACTGCTGGCCATTGCCACCGCCTTCATCGCCACAGGCAATGCCACGGCACAAAAAAGAATTCCCACAAAACCAGTGGGCAAACCCACAGCAGCAGCCAATAACGACTCGCTGGAAGTAAGAACTCTCGTTGCCGCTGCAAAACAAGGCAACAGTGAAGCCCAAAACACGCTGGGCACCTACTTCTACCTGGGCAAAAAAGTGAAACAAAACTACGAGGTAGCGCTAAAATGATTCAGCCTGGCAGCAAAACAAAAACACGTTAAAGCCATTGCCAATATGGGCCTGTGCTATCAAAAAGGACGCGGCATTGCGCCTGACTCGTTAATGGCCGTAAAACTATATAAAGAGTCGATAAAAGCTGGTAACGCGCAACTGGTAAAACAGCGCGAAGAAAACGTAGAAAAAAACAAGTCGGCCTTCGACATCAACCTCTTGGCCGACCTCTACTATCACGGCTGTGGCACCACCGTAAAGAAAGACACCCAACAGGCCCTGAAATACTATAAAATGGCAGCTGAAAGCGGCTCGGCCGAAGCTACAATTAAGGTGGCAGCCATATACAACCAAGACAAAATGTATGCCGAGGCACTGCCCTACCTTAAACAGGCGGCCGACCAAGGCAACGCTTCGGCAGCCTATAAATATGGCGAATATCTGTGCAACGGAAAAGGCACTGTAGTTGACAAAACCACAGCCGCCACCTATCTCGAAAGAGCCGCAAAGCACAACATTTTGAACGCCATGATGCTTCTGGCCGACCTGCTATATAAAGCCGATGGCGTGCCACAAGACTATGCCCGAGCCATGCTGCTTTACAAACAAGCTGCTGCAAAAGGCAACACGGCAGCCATGTGGAACATAGGCATTATGTATAAAAACGGATTGAGCGTGAAGCCCAACTATATCATAGCCCTACAATGGTTTGCCTACGCAGCTGAAAAAGGAATGTTGCCCAACTTTCAGAAACAACTGAATGAGCCAAATGTTGAGATAAAAAACGGATGGAAAAATACCGACTTTGCCCGCTTCGTTCATGCCATGGCATTGTTTCAAACCTCAACGCCACCACCCTATGCCGACATTGTAAAAGAGCTTACCCAGCTTGAAAAGCAAGACATAGCCGCCACCACCTTGCTGGGCCTGTGCTATGCCGACAGCACATGGAAAAAGGCCAGCCCCAAAAAGATGCTCGAATATTATGAAAAAGCCGCACAGGCTGCCGACCCATACGCCTACTATCTGCTGGCCCAGCTGCATCACAACGGCAGCAACGTGGTAACCACTGATAAAAACAAAGTGGTAGAATATTATGAGAAAGCTGCTAAAGCCGACTTTGCACCTGCCCTATGCGAGCTGGGAAACCTATATTTCAACGGAAAAATAGTGAACAAAAACATAACAAAAGCCATTGCCTTCTATAACAAAGCTTTGCTGAACGGTTACCTCACAAAAGAGGCCGCAAACAACCTGGCCTCATGCTATCAGCAAGGGTTGGGAGGCCTGAAGAAAGACCAAACCATGGTCAACGAAATAGTCAAACGCGGTCAAGACACTCAAGCCTACACCCAGCTGCTAAAAAATATCACTTTCGAATAAAAGGACTCCAGCTAAACGCCACCTTCAATAAAAAAACAGCTAAATATCACTTTCAAATAAAAAGTTCACTGTGTACAAGAAGTAGAAAAAACGATGCACCACCACACAAAGACGCGTACGTTTCTATATAGTAAGGTGAAAGCAAGGAGAGAAGAAGAAAATGAAAAAATAATTGCGAAAAAGTTTGCATATTGAAAGAAAATATGTAATTTTGCCGATGAAAGATTAAAACAAAGAAGAAATATGAACAATATGACAAACAACATGTGGTGGTGGCGCCTGCTCAAGATAAAAAAGTCGTGAGTAAGCTTACCCTGTGTGCGTCACATTATCAAAGAAAGAGATACACTTGAGGCCTGCCGTTCTTACGACAGGCCTCATTTTTTATTTTCTCTCTCTCCATCTCTTCTCCTCTTTAACAACAGAACAAAATAACATAAACACAAACATTAAAAACGCCACTGATATGAGCACAATGAAAGACATATTAAACCGAATGCTCAACCACGAAGAGCTTTCTCGTGAAGAAACAAAAAACATCTTGTTAGGCATCACACGCAGTCAGTTTCCTAACGAACAAATAACAGCGCTGCTTACAGCGCTGCAAATGCGCGGCATCACCGTCGACGAACTGTTGGGCTTTCGCGACGGCATACTGGAGAGCGGCGTGCCAGCCTTGCTCAACTGCGACCGATACATCGACGTGGTGGGCACTGGTGGCGACCGTAAAAACACCTTCAACATATCAACCACCTCGTGCTTTGTCATTGCTGGTGCGGGCTATAAAGTGGCCAAACATGGCAATTATGCTTCAACCTCGAAGAGCGGCGCCTCAAACGTTATCGAGCACCACGGCATAAAATTTACCAGCGATATTGACAAGCTAAACCGCTCGCTTAACGAGTGTGGCATTGTGTATCTGCACGCTCAGCTGTTTGCCCGCGCCATGAAGTTTGTAGGCCCCATACGCAAGGCGCTACAGTTTCCTACCTGTTTCAACTTGTTAGGCCCCATCGTCAACCCCTCGCAACCTAAATGCCAACTGCTGGGTGTGGCCACACTCGACCAAATGCGGCTGTATAATAACGTGTACCAAAAGATAGGCATCGACTATGGCATTGTGAACAGCATTGATGGTTACGACGAAATATCGCTTACGGGCGACTTTAAGGTTACAACCAATACCTATGAACGCATCTTCAAACCCTCTGACCTGGGCCTACGCACAGCCCAACCTGAAGAGCTGGTGGCTGGCGCTACCGAAGAAGAAGCCGCACAAATATTTGATAACGTGCTGCAAAACAAGGCGCTGCCCGCACAAAAAGACATTGTGCTGGCCAACGCGGCCTTCGGCATACAGGTGTATGAGCAAGGCAAAAAAACAATAGAAGAGTGTATCGACATTGCACGCCAGTCGATAGAAAGCGGCAAGGCATGGAAAACATTCTTAAAGTTTGCCGAACTCAACTCATAAATCATCACACACCAAAAACCACACAACGTGTTATGGCAGATATACTTGAAGAAATAGTGGCACACAAACGCATTGAGGTAGCGCAGTTTAAGGAGGCGCTGCCTGAGCGCGATATTCACCAGCTGGTAGAAAGCCACATTGAACAGCACCCCCATGTGCCCTCAATGCGTCAGGCACTAATGAAAGCCCCCGTAGGCATCATTGCCGAGTTTAAACGCAAGTCGCCATCAAAGGGCTGGATAAACCAGGCAGCACAAGCCACCGATATACCACTGGCCTATCAGCAAAACGGCGCCGCAGCCCTCAGCATTCTCACTGATGAAATGTATTTTGGAGGCAACGACAAGTTTGTACGCCAGGCAAGAGAGGCAGGCGTAAAGATACCCGTGCTATACAAAAACTTTGTGATAGACGAGTATCAGCTATTTCAGGCGCGGCTGTGTGGAGCGTCGGCCGTATTGCTCATTGCCGCCGACCTAAAAAGGACACAGTGTAAAACGCTACTACACATAGCCCACGAGCTACAACTGGAGGTGCTACTTGAGATGCACAGCGAGCACGAAACCCAGTATGCCGAGCTGGAACCCGATATGTGCGGCATCAATAACCGCAACTTGGGCACCTTTGTTACCGATGTGCAAAACTCGTTTCGGCTGGCAAGCAGACTGCCAACAAACAGTTGCAAGGTGAGCGAAAGCGGCATCTCACAGCCCGAAACAGTAAAGGCTTTGCAGCTGGCAGGCTTCAATGGCTTTCTCATGGGCGAACGGTTTATGGCCACCCCTCAGCCAGGCCAAGCCCTAAAGCTGTTTATCGATGCTGTGAAAGGCAATGCTGCAATAGGCAATGTCGTGAAAGCGATGCTGTGAAAGGCTGCTGACAAAAAAAATTGTTCGAAAAACTTTATCATTATTCAACACATAACCGATAAAAAGAAAACATGAAAATAAAAGTATGCGGCATGCGCGATGCCGAAAACATAAAAGCCGTGTCGACACTGGGCATTGATATGATAGGCTTCATCTTCTACCCCAAGAGCACACGCTATGTTAGCATGATAAATTCAGAGGCGGGCACCATGCCCGACTATTCAGAAGAGCGCCTCGAAGCCCTGAGCACAAATGCAGCAACCACCCCCGTTGCCACACAAGCCCATGCCTCGCCACAAACTAGCCACAAGCCGCTAAGGGTGGGCGTGTTTGTTGACGATATGCCACAAAACATTGTGTCGCGAGTGGTCAACTACCAGCTCGACTATGTGCAGCTGCACGGACACGAAAGCGTAGTGATGATTGAAAACCTAAAGCAAACACTGGTGCCCGACATTGCTCCAAACATAAAGATAATAAAAGCCTTTGGCATTGCTTCAGAACACGACTTTGAACAATGCGAACCCTATGAAGGCGTGGCCGACCTGTTCTTGTTCGATACACAATGCCCCACTGCAGGAGGCAGCGGACAACACTTCAACTGGCAACTGCTGCAAGCCTACAAAGGGGACACACCCTTCTTGCTCAGCGGCGGCATAGGCCCCGACGATGCCGATGCTCTACGGCAGATACAGCATGAACGCATGGTGGGCATCGACCTCAACTCGCGCTTCGAAACATCGCCCGCCATGAAAGATGTAGAAAAGCTGCACACATTTATCGAAAAAATAAAAAAGGTTTCAGTAAACAAGTAGACGAGTAGACAAGCTGCTACCCATACTTATCAAAGTTGTTATAAAGAGTTTGAGTTGTAAAAACAAACAGCTCGTCCGCTCGGCTCTGCCGCTTGCCTAAACAAGAACTCGTCAACTAGTTAGCAAAGCTATCAGCTCGTCAACTTGTCAACTCGTCAACTTGTCAACTTTTTAAAAAAACAACATGAACAAGATAAACAAACTATTTTCTGAACGTGGCGACCGCAAACTGCTCTCGCTATACTTTTGTGCCGGATGCCCCACCCTTGAGGGCACGGCCAGCGTGATAAAGGCCATGCAAGCCCACGGCATCGACATGATTGAGGTGGGCATACCTTTTAGCGACCCCTTGGCCGATGGCCCCGTAATACAAAGTGCGGGCACCGTGGCACTGAAAAACGGAATGACATTAAGCCACCTGTTCAACCAGCTGCAAAGCATTAAAAACGAGGTACATATACCGCTGGTGCTGATGGGATACTTAAACGTTATCATGCACTTCGGCATCGAAGCCTTTTGCCAACGCTGTGTCGAGGTGGGCGTATCGGGAGCCATCATCCCCGACCTACCCTTCGCCGACTATCTTGAAGTGGTAAAGCCTGTGGCCGACCGCTACGACCTACGCATCATCATGATGATCACGCCCGAAACCAGCGAAGAGCGCATACGCTTCATCGACGAGCACACCGATGGCTTCATCTACATGGTGAGCAGCGCCAGCATCACAGGCGCACAAAGCAGTTTTGGCGATGCCAAACTCGAATACTTCAGCCGCATCAACGCCATGAACCTACGCAACCCACGCATGATAGGTTTCGGCATCAGCAACAAACAAACTCTGCAAAGCGCACAGGCAAACGCAGCGGGCGCCATCATAGGCAGCAAGTTTGTTACACTGCTAAACGAAACAGGAAACCCCGACCAAGCGCTAACAAAACTTGAGCAAGCACTAAGCCAGTAGCACCCCGCACCCCCTACAGCCCACAACAAGGCTGAACACATAAAAAGAAACATAAACACAAACATACATCACAAGAAATAATAATATGGCTACAAAGAAATATGCCGTTGACGAGAATGGCTTTTTTGGAAAATTCGGGGGCGCCTACGTGCCTGAAATATTATATAAATGTGTAACCGACTTGCAAGACGCCTACCTGCCCATCATTGAGAGCAAAGCCTTTCAAGACGAATATTATGCCCTGCTGAAAGACTATGTGGGCCGACCTTCACCCCTATACTATGCTAAGCGCATGAGCGAAAAATATGGGTGCCAGCTATACCTGAAGCGTGAAGACCTAAACCACACTGGCGCACATAAAATAAACAACACCATAGGCCAGATACTAATGGCCAAACGCATGGGGAAAACACGCATCATAGCCGAAACAGGCGCAGGTCAGCACGGCGTGGCCACAGCTACCGTATGCGCACTGATGAATATGCAATGCGAGATATTTATGGGAAAAACCGATGTTGAACGCCAGCACACCAACGTTGAACGCATGAAAATGCTGGGCGCAACAGTGCACCCCGTAACAACAGGAAACATGACACTGAGCGATGCTTGCTCAGAAGCCATACGCGACTGGTGCTGCCATCCGCAAGATACCTTCTATATCGTAGGAAGCACAATGGGTCCACACCCCTACCCCGACATTGTGGCTAAGATGCAAAGCGTAATATCGCAAGAACTGAAATGGCAACTGCAAGAAAAGGTGGGACGCCCCTACCCCGACTACCTCATTGCCTGTGTAGGAGGCGGAAGCAACGCCGCAGGCACCATATACCACTATATTGACGACGACCGCGTGCAGATATATCTGGCCGAAGCCGCTGGGCATGGCATCGACACGCCCTATACCGCGGCCACCATGCACTGTGGTACCGAAGGCATTATTCATGGCGCAAAAACACTGGTCATGCAAACCGATGATGGACAGATAAAAGAGGCGTTCACCATATCGGCGGGGCTCGACTATCCTGGCATCGGACCTATGCACGCCGACTTGGCACTAAAGGGGCGCACACACGTGCTGGCCATCAACGATCACGAGGCCATCTATGCAGGATATGAGCTCACACGCATGGAGGGCATCATACCCGCCATTGAAAGCGCACACGCCGTAGCAGCCCTTAAAAAAATGACCTTTAAGCCCAACGATGTAGTGGTGCTTACCGTGAGCGGACGCGGCGATAAAGATGTTGAAACCTATCTCGCACACAAAGAGATGGCACACGAATACGGAAACTTTTAAGCACGCTTGAACCAGCTATTAAGCATACCGAAGGCATGCAAAACAAAAAAAAGAAGAAAGATAATGCAATTTCAATCATACACCAAAACCTTACTGGCCGACCTCTACACGCCAGTGGGCATCTATATGCGGTTGCGCGACCTGTACCCACAAAGCGCACTAATGGAAAGTTCTGATTATCACGATGCCAGCAACAGCAGTTCGTTCATAGGCATTTACCCCCTGGGCAGCGTAGCCATTAGTCATGGCAAAGCTATACTCAGCATGCCCGATGGGGCTACCATCACACACACCGTGAACAACACCTACCGCTGCGACAACGCCATTAATGACTTTATTCACGCCATCAAGGTAACGGGCGAGGGCAGCCAGTATTGCGGACTATATGGATACACTGCTTTCAACGCGGTGCGCTACTTTGAAAACATTGCGGTGAAAGACACCACCATGCAAAAGAACGATGCACCCGATATGCTTTACATCTTGTATCGCGACATCATCGTCTTCGACCACTTCAATAACAAAATGACACTCGTTACGCTGGTGCCACAAAACAATGATACCGAAGCCATGAAGGCAGCGGGCGAAGAGGCTCTGCACCATCTTGAAACAGCCATCAACCGACAAAGCGTAAAACCCTACGCCTTTCACCCCGTGGGCAATTATACATCACCACTAACCGATGAAGAACATAAAGCCAATATCAGGCGAGGCATACAGCACTGCTTACGCGGCGACGTGTTCCAGATCGTCATCTCGCGCCGATTTATACAGCGCTATGAGGGCGACGACTTCAAACTATACCGAGCCCTACGCAGCATCAACCCCTCGCCTTACCTCTTCTATTTCGATTTTGGAGGCTTCCGCATCTTCGGCTCTTCACCCGAAACACACTGCCGCATCGAGAACCGAAAGGCTTACATCGACCCCATTGCAGGCACCACACGTCGCACAGGCGATGCCGAAGCCGATAGACGAGGAGCCGAATATCTGCGCAACGACCCCAAAGAAAATGCTGAACACGTAATGCTGGTTGATCTGGCACGCAACGACCTGAGCCGCAACTGCCATAACGTAAAGGTCGACTTTTATAAAGATCTGCAATACTATTCGCACGTCATACACCTCGTAAGCCGTGTGAGCGGCGAGCTCGACGAAGGAGCCGACCCCGTGAAAGCCTTCATCGACACCTTTCCTGCAGGCACACTATCAGGGGCTCCGAAGGTGCGCGCCATGCAGCTCATCAGCCAGTATGAACCACACAACCGTGGTGCCTACGGTGGCTGCATAGGTTACATAGGCCTGAACGGAAACTTGAACCAAGCCATCACCATACGCACCTTCGTGGCTCGTAACGGCGAACTATGGTTTCAGGCAGGTGGGGGCATCGTAGCAAAGAGCAATGAAGACTATGAACTGCAAGAGGTAAACAACAAGCTGGGAGCCCTGCGCCGCGCCATCGCCATGGCCGAACAGATGTAAAGCAAAACATTGCGAGCAGAAAAGCAAAAAAGCAGAACAAAAAAGAAGAAGAAAAGAAAATGAAAATAGCAATCATTGACAATTACGATTCGTTCACCTACAACCTATCGCACCTGGTGAAAGAGTTGGGCGCCGAGGTTACCGTGATGCGCAACGACCAGTTTGCCATGAACGACCTTCAGGCTTACGACAAAATAATACTAAGTCCTGGGCCAGGAATACCCGCTGAAGCAGGACTCCTACTCGACGTTATTCGCACCTATGCAGGAAAGAAGCCTATGCTGGGCGTGTGCCTGGGACATCAAGCCATAGGCGAAGTGTTTGGCGCCGAGCTCACTAACCTGAGCGAGGTGTACCACGGCGTGCAAACCGAGGGCACACAGTTGGGCAACGACCCCATCTTTGCCACACTGCCAGCACGCATAGCCATGGGCCGATACCACAGTTGGGTGGTAAGCCGCGAGCAGTTTCCCCAGTGCTTAGAGATAACGGCTCTTTCAGACGATGGCATGATTATGGCTCTACGCCACAAGCAATACGACATTCATGGCATACAGTTTCATCCCGAAAGCGTGCTCACACCACAAGGCCGCACCATCATTGACAATTGGCTGAAGCTATAAGCATTAAGCATTATTCTCAAACGCTTAGCAAGGAGCCATTGCAATAACAATAACGATAACAATAACAATTTCAATTTCATAAAGAAAGGCATCAACACCGAGACTTTAATTGCTCAGTATTGATGCCTTTTTATTGCTATCAATCGCAGGTGAAAGGACGGAGCACACAGGGTGCCCATCCTTTACACGAACGATAAATAATGTGATGCGAATAATTAGATTTCCTCGCTCCAGTCCTCTTGGCTCTTACGAACGTAGGTCTGATAGCGCAGCTTAGCCATCTTCTCAGCCTGTGTGAACAGCTCGTCGGCCTCCTTCGGGAATGCCTTCTGTACTGACAGGTAGCGAACCTCACCAAGGAGGAAGTCGCGGAAGTCGGCCCAGTTAGGAGCCTTTGAGTCGAGAGTGAAGGGGTTCTTACCCTCGTCAGCCAACTGCGGGTTGAAACGCCACAGGTGCCAGTAACCGCAATCAACGGCCAGCTTCTCCTCGTTCTGTGAGCGACCCATACCACCCTTACGCTTCAAACCATGGTTGATACAGGGAGCGTAAGCAATGATGAGCGACGGTCCGGGATAAGCCTCTGCCTCACGGATAGCCTTCAAGGTTTGAGCATTGTCAGCACCCATAGCAATCTGAGCTACATAGATGTAACCGTAGGTTGTCTGCATCAAGCCGAGGTCCTTCTTACGGATGCGCTTGCCCTGAGCAGCAAACTGAGCGATAGCACCAAGCGGAGTTGACTTAGACGACTGACCACCAGTGTTTGAGTAAACCTCAGTATCGAGCACGAGGATGTTAACGTCTTCGCCCGAAGCCAATACGTGGTCAAGACCACCGTAACCGATATCGTAAGAAGCACCGTCGCCACCGATAATCCACTGGCTACGTTTTACGAGGTAGTGGTCAAGAGTCTTCAGTTCAGCGCAAACGGGGCAACCCTTCTCAGCACCAGCAGCGATAAGGGGTTTCAGTTCAGCAGCAGCAGCCTTAGAACCTTCCGAGTCGTTCATGTTAGCCATCCACTTGTCAGCGGCAGCAACAAACTCAGCAGGAACATGCTCATCAGCCTTAGCCTCTTCAAGCAGGTGGCAGATGCGCTCCTTCATCTTCTTGTTGCCAAGAACCATACCAAGACCAAACTCGCAGAAGTCCTCGAACAATGAGTTGTCGAAAGCAGGACCCTGGCCCTTAGCGTTCTTAGTATAAGGTGTAGAAGGAATAGAAGCCGAATAGATTGAAGAACAGCCCGTAGCGTTGGCAACCATCTGACGGTCGCCGAAGAGCTGAGAAATGAGCTTCACGTAAGGAGTCTCACCACAACCTGAGCAAGCGCCTGAGAATTCGAACAGAGGCTGAGCAAACTGTGAGTTCTTCGGGCTCTGCTTGATATCTACGAGATCCTGCTTAGAAGCAACATTGTGAACGAGGTATTCCCAGTTCTGAGCTTCCTTCTGCATATCCTCAGCGTCAACGTTGAAGGGAACCATCTTCAGAGCCTTTTCAAGCTCACCAGTCTCCTTGTTCTTCTTGCCAGGACAAACATCGGCACAGTTGCCGCAACCCAGACAGTCGAGAACAGAAGTCTCGATGCGGAAATGCATGCCCTTCAGAGCAGCAGGAGCCTTAACCTCCTGTGTCTCCAAGCCCTCGATGCCAGCAAGCTCTTCGTCGGTAAGAACGAACGGACGGATAGCAGCGTGAGGACAAACAAATGAACACTTGTTACACTGGATACAGTTTTCTACATTCCATACAGGAACGAAGGCTTCAACACCACGCTTCTCAAAAGCAGCGGTACCGTTCTGCCATGTACCGTCAACAGTGTCGTGCTTAACAAAGTCAGAAACCTTCAACAGGTCGCCAGCCTGGCCGTTGATAGGACGAACGAGCTCCTCGATAAATGCAGGAGCGTTGTCGGCCTTAGCCTCCTCGTCAGCAAGGTTTGCCCAAGCAGGATCAACAGTAAGCTGCTTATACTCACCACCACGGTCAACAGCAGCAAAGTTCTTATCAACAACATCCTGGCCCTTCTTCGAGTATGACTTAACGATGAATGCCTTCATCTGCTCAACAGCCAAATCCAAAGGAATAACCTCAGTGATGCGGAAGAAAGCCGACTGAAGAATGGTGTTGGTACGGTTGCCAAGACCAATTTCCTGAGCAATCTTTGTAGCGTTGATATAGTAAACAGTAATGTTGTTCTGAGCGAAGATGCGTTTTACCTTGTTCGGAATAAAGTTAACCAATTCCTCACCGTCGAAGATAGTGTTCAACAGGAAGAAACCATTCTTACGCAAACCACGAGTAACATCATACATGTGCAGGTAAGCCTGTACGTGGCAAGCCACAAAGTTAGGAGTATTTACCTGATATGCGCTGTGGATGGGGCTATCGCCGAAACGAAGGTGTGAGCAAGTGAAACCACCCGACTTCTTCGAGTCATAAGAGAAGTAAGCCTGGCAATACTTGTTGGTGTTGTTACCAATAATCTGAACCGAGTTCTTGTTAGCACCTACGGTACCATCGGCACCAAGGCCGTAGAACTTAGCCTCGAACAGGTCGTCGCCACCCATCGGGATCTCTTCCTCCTCAGGCAGCGAGGTGAAGGTAACGTCGTCTACGATACCCACGGTGAAGTGGTTCTTGGGCTGGGGCAACTCAAGGTTCTTAAATACAGCCACAATCTTAGCAGGTGTGGTATCTGAAGAACCCAGACCGTAGCGGCCACCAACGATAAGCGGCTTGCGCTCGTCGTCGTAGAGAGCCGACTTAACGTCGAGGTACAGAGGTTCGCCCTCAGCACCGGGCTCCTTAGTGCGGTCAAGCACAGCAATGCGCTTAACAGTAGCGGGAAGAGCCTTCTTCAAGAAGTCGACAGAGAACGGACGATACAGGTGAACAGCCACCATACCTACCTTCTTGCCCTGCTTGTTCAGATAATCGATAGCCTCACGAGCAGGCTCGGTAGCCGAACCCATCAGGATGATTACGTTCTCAGCATCCTCAGCACCATAGTAGTTGAAGAGGTGATACTCACGACCCGTAATCTTCGACATCTCGCCGAGGTACTTCTCTACTACCTCAGGAATACGGTCATAATACTCGTTGCAAGCCTCACGGTGTGTGAAGAAGGTCTCGGGGTTCTCAGCAGTACCGCGAGTAACGGGGCGCTCAGGCGTGAGGGCACGGTCGCGGAAACGCTTGATATATTCGGGATTTACCAACGGACGGATATCTTCCATATCCATCTCCTCGATCTTGTGATACTCGTGTGATGTACGGAAACCGTCGAAGAAGTTGATGAACGGCACTGAAGTCTCAAGAGTAGCGAGGTGAGGCACAGCCGAGAGGTCCATAACCTCCTGAACAGAGCCTGAGCAGAACATAGCAAAACCTGTCTGACGGCATGCCATAACGTCCTGATGATCGCCAAAGATACAGAGCGAGTGCGAGGCCAAAGTACGTGCTGAAACATTGAAGACGCAAGGCAACAACTCGCCTGCAATCTTATACATGTTAGGAATCATCAGCAACAAGCCCTGCGAAGCAGTGTAGGTAGAGGTGAGCGCACCAGCCTGAAGAGAACCGTGCAATGCACCAGCAGCACCAGCTTCCGACTCCATTTCCTGAATAGACACGCGCTGTCCGAAGAGGTTCTTACGACCTTTAGCAGCCCATTCGTCTACATGCTCAGCCATCGGTGACGACGGCGTGATGGGATAGATGGCAGCCACCTCAGTAAACATATAGCTTACGTGTGCGGCAGCGGTATTACCATCACAAGTGATAAACTTTTTTTCTTTAGCCATTTTGTTTATAAATAAAATGTTAGTGTATGTTTCGTTGTTAATATACAAAGCCGAAAAGCCAAAGGGGTATATGCCCATCCTGCGACGTCTCAGTGCCATATTGGGCATAGAGGGTGTCAGAGGCCGTGCGCATACGGTGATGCGAGTGAGCAGGACAAATGCGGAACTTGCGTTTGCCATCCACAACATAGCATCCATCTTTGCTACCCTGACTGATGGTATGGTCTTTCCAAAGCGAATTAACAAAGTATGTTTCCATTATCTCCTGACGCTCATACGTAATGGGATAAATCGAATACATCATGTTCGGATTGTGCATCATCACCTTGGCAGGTTTCTTCGGAAACTCATCACCCACATGATAAAGGATGTTGATAAGACGAGCATCGGCCAGATATTTAATATAATTCATTACCGTGGCACGGCTCGTTTCTATCTCTGCTGCCAGATTGCTAATATTGGGCGCCTTGGGGCCCTCCATGGCCAGCAGGTAAAAGAGCTTCTTTATCTTTGATAGATATTTCAGTTCTATCTGTTTAATGAGCAAGATATCTACCTCGGTCATCGAGTTCATGGCTTCTAACAAATGCTCCTGAAAGTTTCCATGCTCCAAGAAGAAGGGGTAGAAACCGTGATGAAGATAATGCTGAAAATGCTCTGCTGGGCTCACCTTGCTCAGCACATCACGCACAATCTGGTCGTGATAACGCAAAATGTCATCAAGCTTATAAGTGGAAAAGCGTATGCCAGTTTGAAGGGTGAGATACTCTCTAAACGAGAAACCACGAAGATAATAGCGCTGCACAATATCGCTCAGCTCAGGGGTGTCTTCACGCATACGCATCACCGTAGAACTGGTAAACACGATTTTTAAGCCTGGCAAGGTGTCGTAACATTTACGTAGCTCCCTGCTCCAATGAGGCTGTTTGAACACCTGGTCAATCAGCAACGTCCTACCACCCTGACGATAGAAATTGGTAGCAAACTCAACAATGCTGTGTTGCTGAAAATAGAAGTTGTTCATATTTACATACAAGCACTGTCGGTTTCGTATATCAAAATGTTCTTTTGCATACTGGAGCAAGAACGTGGTTTTACCTACACCACGGGTGCCCTTTATGCATATCATACGGTCGCTCCAGTCAATCTCATCCATCAGGATGCGTCTGACTGGCGCTGTGGTGTGCTCCACCAGATAGGTATGCGTATTAAAGAAAGACTCCATGTTGCTCTTTTTACGTTCGGTTTCTATTCGCAGTAAGGTGTTCTCTTTGCGGTGAACCATACCACCACACACACTTTTACGGCATTATTACTGCAAAGTTAATACTTTTTTTCAGATGTGCAAACCCTCTATTGCAAAATTATATAAAAAAGTAGTAGGCAACGATAATGCCACAAAAAAAGAATAAAAAAGGCTGAAAAGAGCAGAAAGACACAATAAAGCCAAGTGTAACAAAAATGTAATACATGTTTAAATATACTGTAATATAT
>ERZ1034626.1454-NODE-1454-length-15617-cov-5.905796_pt1 | contig 15617 bp, 13 predicted proteins | sample MGYA00520652_ERZ1034626 | MGnify/ENA primary metagenome ERZ1034626 (study PRJEB33766, sample SAMN09781765) | gut metagenome | biome: gut microbiome | host: Homo sapiens | place: Madagascar | study: EMG produced TPA metagenomics assembly of the PRJNA485056 data... | reverse complement strand
CGGGAGCGGGCCGTGGCTGCCGTCTTGCGGGCCCAGACCTGGGCCCGCAAGGAAGCGGAATACAGTGCCCGCATTACCGAGAAAGCGGACGGCCACTGCTCCGTCCGCTGCACGGTCAAAGCGCTGGACCAGGAGCTGTTCTGCCTGGATTTGGGCACCCCGGACCGTCTGAGCGCCGAGCTGGTCAAAAAGCAGTTCATCCTGAAAGGCAATGAGATCTATCAGATGCTCATTACCAAATTGACCGAAGAAAAAAACTGACCTTTTGCAATTTTTACAAAGAGAACGTCCCCTGCCCCAGCGGCCATTTGCGGCCACACGGGTGCAGGGGGCTTTTTGTCTTACCCCAAACAGCCTCGTTATTTTTTCTACTTCGGCTAAGAATCTTAACAATGGGCAGACTTTATGGTATGCTGTCAGATGTGATACTGTTTGCCCAGCTGCCAGAACGCCACGGCGCTGGCTGCCGCCACATTGAGCGAATCCACCCCGTGGGACATGGGAATCTTGACCGTGTAATCGCAGGCGGCAATGGTGGAGCGGGCCAGGCCGTCGCCCTCGGTGCCCAGCACGATGGCAAGCTTGGGTTCCTTGGCCAGCTGTTCGTCGTCGATGCTGACAGAACGGTCACTCAGGGCCATGGCAGCCGTTTTGAAGCCCAGCGCATGGAGCTGCTCCATTCCCTTTTCCGGCCAGTCGGCGGGCGTCTGGCCGATCTGCGCCCAGGGCACCTGAAAGACAGTTCCCATGCTCACCCGCACCGCCCGGCGGCAGAGCGGGTCACAGCAGGAGGGGTTGATGAGGACGGCATCCATGTTGAGGGCCGCTGCACTGCGGAAGATGGCTCCCACGTTGGTAGAATCCACAATGCCCTCCAGAACAGCCACCCGCCGGGCATTTTTGCAGAGTTCTTCCACGGAACGGGGTGCCGGACGGCGGAATGCGCAGAGCACGCCCCGGGTAAGTTCAAAGCCCGTCAGAGCCGCCAGCAGCTCTCGATCCGCCGTGTAAACAGGAGCATCCCCGCAGCGGGTCAGGATTTCTGCCGCCGGGCCGGTGATCTGTTTGCGCTCCATCAAAAGGGAGAGCGGCTGATAGCCTGCATCCAGCGCCCGGGAAATAACTTTGGGGCTCTCGGCAATAAAGATGCCTTTCTCCGGCTCCAGACGATTGCGCAGCTGGTTCTGGGTCAGCCGGGCGTAGGGGTCCAATTCCGGGGCGTGAAAATCGGTGATCTCGATGATATTCGGCATAGGATGCTCTCCTTTAGCATTGTTCAGAGTTGTGTGGCCTTATTCTAGCACATCCGGCTCCAGAATGCAAAAATGCAGAGTCCGCCTTTGGCTGGCATATCATTTCCACATGTCAGCCATACCTCGGAAGCTATCTTGTGCTTTTTGCCGAATGTGCTTATAATAAAGGAGCTGCCTTTTGCGGCGGCAGTCTTTGAAATTCAAGAGAGGTGGAATACTCCATGCAGACCAGTTCGGCGTCCAAGCGCCTGCTGCACGGCCAGATGTCGGAATCGCTCGTCACGGCCATGTTTTTGTCTCTTTCAGGCGGCTTACAGGACGCATATACCTACTTTTTCCGCGGCAAGGTTTACGCCAATGCCCAGACGGGCAACATCGTGTTGCTGAGCCAGCACCTGTTTGCCGGAGATTTTCTCACAGCGCTTCATTACCTGATCCCGCTGGTCGCTTTTGCTTCCGGCATTCTGGCGGCGGAACTGTTCCGGGAACACTTCCAGAGCCTGAAAGCCCTGCACTGGCGGCAGATGATCGTTCTGGCAGAGATCCTGCTCCTGTTCAGCGTGGGATTTTTCCCGCAGGAGCTGAACCTGCTGGCCAACGCCATCGTCTCGTTCTCCTGCGCCATGCAGGTACAGACGTTCCGCAAGGTGAACGGCTATGCATATGCCAGCACCATGTGCATCGGCAACATGCGCAGCGGCATGGAGGCTCTGGCTGTCTGGATCGTCAAGCACGACCCCAAAGCCCTGCGCAAAGTTCTCCATTATTTGGGCATCATCTTCCTGTTTGGCGTGGGTGCGGGCCTTGGCTGGGTGGCCGTGGAGCATTTTGCCACCCGGGCCATCTGGTGGTCCTGCCTGCTGCTGGTCATCTGCTTCGCGCTGATGTTCATTCGGGAAGATCTGGAGGACAACCCCGCCATTGAGCAGGACCTTGCCGAGATCCGGCAGGAAGCAGGCGAGATCGACCACCTGCTGAAAGAGGAACTGCACGAGGAGCACGAGACTCTCCGCGATACGCTGGAACACAAAAACTGAATCTATTTTTCAAATGGCCGCTTTTTTCCTCCCGCCGGGGGATGGGCGGCCTTTTTGCATCCATTCTTCCGGGGAGCTGCCACAGAAACCGGGTGTGAAAACGGCCCCGTGCAGTCTCCCCTGCCGAGGCTGTTTTCATTTGCTGAATCATCCAAAAACAGAATGGTTCACGATAAAAACCAGCTATTTTACAGAATGATAAAAGTGCGGTATTCTATGGTCAGAAAGAATATCCCCCACGGGATGAAAGAGAGTATAAGTACCACCCGGTTTTAGAAAGGAACTATCTGCTATGATCAAACTGTATGAGAACGGCATCTACCTGGTCAACGGCGAAACGATCTGCTCCTGCCCCGAGGAAGTGGCCCAGAAGTCCGGCCGTGCTACCACCAAAGAGGAGGCCACCAAGGGCACCATGGCCTACGGCATCCTGCAGGCTCACAACCAGAGCGATGACCCCGACGCCCTGCGCCTGAAGTTCGACTCCATGACCAGCCACGACATCACCTATGTCGGCATCATCCAGACGGCCCGCGCTTCCGGCCTGAAGCAGTTTCCCATCCCCTATGTCCTGACCAACTGCCACAACAGCCTGTGCGCTGTGGGCGGCACCATCAACGAGGATGACCACAAGTTTGCCCTCTCCGCTGCTCACAAGTACGGCGGCATCTATGTGCCCACCAACATGGCCAACATTCACAGCTACAACCGTGAGACTATGGCTGCCGGCGGCAAGATGATCCTGGGCTCCGACTCCCACACCCGCTACGGTGCTCTTGGCACCATGGCCGTGGGCGAGGGCGGCGGCGAGCTGGCCAAGCAGCTGCTCTGCCGCACTTACGATTTCGCCCGTCCCGGCGTCATCGCCATCTACCTGACCGGCACCCCCCGCGCCGGCATCGGCCCCCACGATGTGGCCCTGAGCATCTGCGGCGCAGTCTACAAGAACGGCTACGTCAAGAACAAGGTCATGGAGTTCGTCGGCCCTGGCGTGGCTTCCCTGCCCATCGAGTACCGCAACGCCATTGACGTGATGACCACCGAGACCACCTGCTGGTCTTCCATTTGGGTGACCGATGAGGAGACCCAGCGCTACTACACTATCCACGGCCGTCCGCAGGACTACAAGAAGCTGAACCCCGCTGAGGTCGCTTACTATGACGGCTGCGTCTACATCGACCTTTCCACCGTGGAGAGCACCATCGCCATGCCCATGCATCCCTCCAACACCTACACCATCCACGAGCTGCAGGCCAACGCCAAGGACATCCTGCATCTGGTACAGGAAGAGGCCAACAAGCAGATCAAGGGTGCCAAGATGAACCTGGACAGCAAGTACCACGATGGCGCTGTCTGGGTGGATCAGGGCGAGATCGCAGGCTGCGCCGGCGGCACGTTCGATAACATCTGCGCCGCTGCCGACATCCTGCGCGGCAAGAGCTGTGGCAACGGTGCCTTTACCCTGAGCATCTACCCGGGCTCCATGCCGGCTCTGGCCGAGCTCATCCGCAATGGCCGCGCCTCCGACCTGGTGGACGCCGGTGCCATCATGCGCGAGTGCTTCTGCGGTCCCTGCTTCGGCGCAGGCGACTGCCCGGCCAACGGCGAGTTCTCCATCCGCCACACCACCCGCAACTTCCCCAACCGTGAGGGTTCCAAACCGGGCGAGGGCCAGATGAGTGCCGTGGCGCTGATGGATGCACGTTCCATCGCCGCTACCGCTGCCAACGGCGGCAAGCTGACCGCTGCCACCGATCTGGACATCGAGTACACCAAGCCTGAGTACCACTACAACGCAAACCTTTACGCAAAGCGTGTTTACAACGGCTGGGGCCATGCCGAGCCGGAAACCGAGCTGCGTTTCGGCCCCAACATCAAGGACTGGCCTGAGATGCCTGCCCTGACAGACGATCTGCTGGTCAAGGTCTGCTCCTACATCACCGACCCCGTGACCACCACCGATGAGCTCATCCCCTCCGGTGAGACTTCTTCCTACCGCTCCAACCCCGAGCGCCTGTCCGAGTTCGCCCTGAGCCGCCGCGACCCCCAGTATGTCTCCCGCAGCAAAGAGGTTCGCCAGATTGAGCGGGACCGTGAGGCGGGCAAGGCCCTGCCCGAGGAAGTGCGCAACGTTTACGCTGCCTTGACCAAGGCCGGCATCGCCAACGATCCTGCCAACACCGACATCGGCTCCACCATCTTCGCCAATATGCCCGGCGACGGTTCCGCCCGTGAGCAGGCTGCCTCCTGCCAGCGCGTGATGGGCGCTTCCGCCAACTTTGCAAAGCAGTACGCCACCAAGCGTTACCGCTCCAACTGCATCAACTGGGGCATGACCCCGTTCCTGGTGGAAAACCCGGAAGCCTTTGCTCTGGGCGATTACATCTTCATCCCCGGCCTGCGGCAGGCTGTACTGGAAAATAAGGCCAGCTTCTCCGCTTACGTCGTCAAGGCAGACGGCACGGTCACTGAGTTCCCGGTCTCCACGGGTGCCCTGACCGAGCCTGAGCGCCAGATCATTGCCGACGGCTGCCTCATCAACTACTACCGCAACAACCAGTAAGATGGAGCGGCATGGGCTTGCACATCCGTCCACAAAACGGTATACTGAAAAAAAGACCGAAAAAAGGACGGAACATGCTATGGATGAAAAAGATCTGCAGATCTTCCTGACCCTTGCCGAGACGGGCAACCTGACCCGGACGGCGGAGAAGCTCTATCTGGCACAACCTACCCTGAGCAAGCGGCTACAGAACCTGGAGTCCGAACTGGGTGCCACCCTGTTCCTGCGCAGCAAGCACGGCGTGACCCTGACACCTGCCGGGGAGGCGGCACGAGAGACGTTCCTGCACACCACCAAGGATTTTGAGGACCTGCGGGAGCGGCTGCAGAAAGGCCGCGGCATCGTCAGCGGTACGCTGCGCATCGCTACTTCCATTGATTACTCCACCTACCGCCTGCCGGAAGTGCTGGCGCAGTACACCACCCACTACCCGGAGGTCAAGCTGCAGATCTACAGTGAGCACAGCCGGGAGTGCGTGCGGCAGATGCAGACCGGCCGCCCCCACATTGCCATCATGCGGGGCGAGTGCGAGTGGGACGAGGGCAAACTCCTGCTGGAGCGGGAATCCGTCTGTCTCATCCGGAGCAAGACCAATGCGCACACGCCGCTGGAAGAGCTGCGGTACATTGACCGGGACGCGAATCCCGAGCACCAGAGCATGAAAGCCCGCTGGCTGATGGAGCACAAGCTGGAGCCCTCCAGCATCCTGAATGTGGATGGCCTTTCCACCTGCGTGGCCATGGTCAAGGCAGGTCTGGGCTGGAGCATCGTGCCGGAGATCTGCCTCTCCTACTTTGACGGCATTGCCGAGTCGCTCTTCTTTGCGGATGGCACGCCGCTCACCCGCTCCACCTACCTGCTCTACCGCAGGCGGGAAACGGAGCTGCCCCAGGTACGGGCATTCATCCAGACCGTCTGTGAGCTGGAGAACATCCCCTCCCCCGTGCCGCGCGTCTGACCGATTTTCAAAACCGCAGTCCACTTGCAATCTTATGCAGGCAGGCTGCGGTTTTTGTCATTTTCTCGCAGAATCCAATTGCAGAGCCGTAATTGGTGTGGTATACTATTAACATTGTGTTATTGAAACAGGAAGAGGGGTCAACGAATGAAAAAAGGCTTTGACAACGATAAATATCTTCTCATGCAGTCCCAGCACATCCGGGAGCGCATTGCCCAGTTTGACAACAAGCTCTACCTGGAGTTTGGCGGCAAGCTGTTTGATGACTACCACGCCTCCCGCGTGCTGCCCGGCTTCCAGCCGGATTCCAAGCTGCAGATGCTGCTCCAGCTGAAAGACCAGGCGGAGATCGTCATCGTCATCAGCGCGGAGGACATCATCAGCAGCAAGGTTCGCGGTGATTACGGCATCACCTATGATCTGGACGTGCTCCGCCTCATCGACGCGTTCCAGGGCGTTGGCCTGTTTGTGGGCAGTGTCTGCATCACCATGTACACCGCCGCCCCCGAGGTGGAGCAGTTTGAGCAGCGGCTCAACGGGCTGGGCATCCGGACGTTCCGCCACTACAAGATCCCCGGCTACCCCAACGATGTGGCCCGCATCGTCAGCGACGAGGGCTACGGCAAGAACGATTACATCGAGACCCAGCGCCCGCTGGTGGTCATCACGGCCCCCGGCCCCGGCAGCGGCAAAATGGCCACCTGTCTGTCCCAGCTGTACCACGAGTACAAGCGAGGCGTCAAGGCCGGTTACGCCAAGTTTGAAACGTTCCCCATCTGGAACATCCCCCTCAAACACCCGGTCAACCTGGCCTACGAGGCCGCTACCGCCGACCTGAACGATGTGAACATGATCGACCCGTTCCATCTGGAGGCCTACGGCAAGACCGCTGTCAACTACAACCGCGACATTGAGATCTTCCCGGTGGTCAACGCCATGTTTGAGCTGATCGCGGGCAAGAGCCCCTACCACTCTCCCACCGACATGGGCGTGAACATGGCCGGCAACTGCATTGTGGATGATGCTGTCTGCCGCGAGGCTTCCCGCAATGAGATCGTCCGCCGCTACTTCAAGGCCCTGTGCGACCAGAAAGTCAGCGGAAACGCCAGCAGTGAGCTGTTCAAGCTGGAACTGCTCCTCAATCAGGCAGGCCTCACCGTGGGCAGCCGCCCGGTAGAGCAGCAGTCTCACGCTGTCTCTGAGAAGACCGGCGGCGCTCCCGCTGCCGCCATCCAGCTGCCGGACGGTACCGTTGTCACCGGCAAGACCGGCCCTCTGCTGGGTGCTGCTTCCTCTGCCCTGCTCAATGCCCTCAAGAAGCTGGCCGACATCGACCAGGAAGAAGACCTTGTCTCCTGCCGCGCCATTGAGCCCATCCAGACCCTGAAAACCAATTATCTGGGCAGCAAGAACCCCCGCCTGCATACCGACGAGATCCTGATTGCCCTTTCCAGCTCGGCTGCCGAGAACGAGACTGCCGCCAAGGCCCTGCGCCAGCTCTCCAAGCTGAAAGGCTGCGACATGCACTCGACCGTCATCCTGTCCAGTGTGGACACCGATACCATCAAACGGCTGGGCATGTACCTGACCTGTGAGCCGGTTTATGAGGAAGAGGACCGCAAATACCACAAGCGCTGATTTTCCTCCCCTATGACACAAAAAGCCCGTTCCGCGAAGCTTTCACGGAACGGGCTTTTCTGATGCGTTTTATTCGGAATAGTGTGCCAGGAACTGTTTGGTACGCTCCTCCTTGGGATGGTCGATGAGCTCTTTGGCAGGGCCCTCTTCCACCACCACGCCGCCATCCATAAAGAGGATGCGGTCTGCCACGTCGCGGGCAAAGTGCATCTCGTGGGTGACGACGATCATCGTGGTCTTCCGGTCAGCCAGGTCTCGCAGCACCCGGAGGACTTCGCCGGTCAGCTCCGGGTCCAGCGCGGAAGTGGGCTCGTCAAAACAGAGGATGTCCGGGTGGAGAGCCAGCGCGCGGGCAATGGCCACGCGCTGCTGCTGGCCGCCGGAGAGCTGGTGCGGGTAGTGGTTTGCCCGCTCCGAGAGGCCCATCTGGGCCAGCAGCTCTCTGGCCTGTGCTTCCAGCTCGGCGTGGATGGCCTTTTTGTTGGCCTTATAATCCGGCCGCTCCTTTGCCAGCAGCTCTCCGGCCAGCATTACATTCTGCAGGGCCGTGTACTGCGGGAAGAGGTTGAAGTTCTGGAACACGAGGCCGAAGTGGAGCCGCTTTTTGCGGATCTCGCTCTCCCGCTGGGTGGCGGGGTCGGCGGCATCCCACATGGTCTCACCGTTGACCTTGATGACTCCGGTATCCGGCCGCTCCAGAAAGTTGAGGCAGCGCAGCAGCGTGGTTTTGCCAGAACCGGAGGAACCAATGATCGCCAGCGCCTCGCCTTTTTCCAAAGTCAGTGAAATGTCCTTGAGGACCTTGGTGTCCTCAAAATTTTTCCCGATGCCGGAGGCTTCGAGTAATGCCATAATGTTTCGCCCTCCTCAGCAGCGGAAATAGTCCATCTTCTTCTCGGCCCAGTTGAGCAGGAGCGTGAGGGCTCCCACAAAGACGAGGAAGAAGATCGCGGTGGAAAACAGCGGCCAGATGAGGCCCTTTGCGCTGTATTCCTTTGCCATCATGATGATCTCTTTGTTTGCAATGGTGTTGGCCAGCGAGGTATCCTTGACCAGGGTAATGATCTCATTGCCCATGGGAGGCAGGATACGCTTGACCACCTGCAGCAATGTGACCTTGAAGAAGATCTGGGTCTTGGTCATGCCCAGCACCTGCCCGGCCTCAGTCTGGCCCTTGGGCACCGCCTCGATGCCGCCGCGGTAGATCTCCGAGAAGTAGCAGGCGTAGTTGATGGCAAACGCCACCACCGCCGCCACCAGACGGCCATTGGAGCCGGAGGGCCAGGGGTTATTGAAGCCCATCAGACCCGGGCCTAAATAGATGACGATGATCTGAAGCATCAGCGGGGTGCCGCGGATGATCCAGACGAACGTCTTGACCGCGCCGCGCAGGGGGGCGCAGCGGCTCATGGAGCCAAACGCCACCACCAGCCCCAGCGGCAGGGAGAACACCAGTGTCCAGAAAAAGAGCTCACAGTTGAGCAGAAACGCGCCGGAAAGGCGCTCAAGAATCACAGCCACAAACACACACCCATCAATTCAAACGTACGTTCGGTTTTTACTCCGCCAGAGTCAGATCATATTTCTCGGCCAGAGCGCCCATGGTGCCATCGGCCTTGAGCTCGTCAAAGGCGGTGTCCACAGCGGCGGCCACATCGCTGCCCTTGCGGAATGCCACGCCGTACTCTTCCACGTTCAGCTCGTCCACCATTTTCAGGTTGGCGTAATCGGTGCCCTCGCCGATCATGGCCGAAGCCAGGGTCAGGTCCAGCACAGCAGCGTCGGCGGTGCCGGCGGCGACTTCCATCAGACAGTCAGTCTGGACGCTCTTGGAAACGTAATCGGCCTGTGCCAGGTTCTCGTCCTCCTGGATGGTGGTCTCACCGGCGGAACCGGCCTCGGCGACCACGGTCTTACCCACGAGGTCTGCGGTGGAGGTGTACTCGGTGCCATCCTTGACCACAACGACCTGTGCGTTCTTGACGTAGGGCTTGGTGCAGGCCATGTTCTCCTCACGGTCATCCGTCAGGGTCAGGCCGTTCCAGATGCAGTCGATGCTCTTGGCGGCCAGCTCGGTCTCCTTGGTGTCCCAGTTGATCTCCACGAACTCCGGCTCCACGCCCAGCTTCTCGCAGACGGCGGTTGCCAGCTCGGTGTCAAAGCCCGTAAAGTTGCCGTCAGCATCGGTGTAGTTCATGGGCTCATACACGGTGTAGCCAATGACCATCTTGCCGTTGGACTGGATGTAGGCCAGGTCGCTGTCCGCGTCCGAGACAGTGGAAGCAGCGGCAGAACCAGCCGCCGCGCTGGAAGCCGTGGAAGAAGCAGCCGTGCTGGAAGCACCACCACAGGCAGCCAGGCTCAGTGCCATGGCACCGGCCAGAAATGCAGATACGATTCGTTTCATAAGATATTCCCCTCTCATTGTCCCATGGCACCAGCCCCGTACCGATCGGGGCGGGCGGCTTCGTTTCACCGCTTTACCATGCTAAATTGTTAAACTGTGACTATAGAATAACGCGTTTGCCTCCGTTTTGCAAGAGGCAAACGCGTTTTTTCGCAGTTTGACGGTTTGAGAGGGACATTCCACCCTTATGACGGTGAATCTGCACAAGTACCGCGGGGTTACTCTGCCAGCGCCGCCTCAATGTTGGCCAGCACTTTCTGGCTCAGCAGCACAAAGGCCTGCTTGGTGCGGCCTGCCGAGACATTGGCGCAGTGGACATTGGGCCGCTCAAAGAAGCCTTCGGCCACCGGGCCGGCTGCGGCGCGGGTGTCACAGAAATAATATGTACCGGGCTGGTCCAGCCATGCTTCCAGGGCAGCGGAATCAAAGCCGGGACCGATGGAAGTGTTGAACAGCACCTTTCCCACACCCAGCCGGGCAAACTCTTCCCTGCCCAGCAACAGGACATTTTTATTCAGGCAGGTGAACACCACCTCGCTCTCGGCCAGCAGCCGGGCCAACGGCTTGTACTGCATCCCCTGCTGCTCGGCCTCCGGTTTGCGGGTGCGGCTGTAGTAGGAGATATCAGCCCCCAGATAGGCCAGTGCATCGGCGATCATTTTACCGGAAACGCCCAGGCCCACGATGCCCACTTTCAGGCCGGTGATCTCCACCGGCTCGTCCCGCAGCATGGGCATTCCAAAGCCATGGAGCAGACCAGTCAGCTCGTGGAGTACATACTCCACCACGCCCTTATCGCCGTAATCCCGAATGCCCAGCACTTTGATGCCGTGCTGGCGGGCATACGCGATGTCCACATTGGCGCTCTCCTCCGAGTAGAGGCTGCAGCACATGCCAATGTACTTGAGGTTGGGGCAGCGCTCAATGACATTTTTGCCCATGCGGGAGGTATAGCTCAACAGGGCGGCATCCGCGTCCCCGATGCGGCGGACGATCTCTTCGTCATCCGCCGGAATATCCCGGTAAAGGACGACTTCCTTAGCATAATCATGCAGTTTTTCTTCAGCGGACGGGATGAGGCTGACGGGTTCAATGGCAACCAGTTTTTCAAACATGGCAAAGTTCCTCCTTTTTAATAGAAGCAGACGGGCGAAGCCAGATTGCGCAGCAGGGAGACAACACTCCAGCCTGCAATGGCGCTGGTGCTGGAGCAGATGTCCACCACTGCCTTGACACCCTCGATCTCGGCCGTGATGCGGTGGTCATCGCCCACCCAGCCCGGCACCGAGTGCATGGTCACGCCGGTGATCTCCGGGCCCGTGGTGGCCAGCGAGGTAGCGACCGCCACATTGACCCGGCGCGGGAATGTGGCAATGGCCTGCTTGGCGTTGCCGGTAAACACCGTCGTCTTCTCAGTATCCGTCAGCAGGTGGTCGGCCCACACCGGCGTGTTGCGGAAGCCCTTGGCCCCCGTGTGCGTCTCGATGCCTGCCGTCTCACTCAGCTGCCGGGCCCGCGCCATCAGGGTAACGGTCTGCAGCACATCAAAGCCGCCGATGGCGCCGCTGGCCAGATGCACCTTTGCCCCGCCCTCCCGGGCGGCCTGCTGCACCTGTGCGTAGAAATCCAGATCCGCAAAGGCACCAATGGAAACGATCACAAGGTTGACCCCCCGGCGCAGTACCGGGATGGCCATGGCACGGACCGCCTCCACCGAAGCCGTCTCTACAATGTACTCCGGCTCCAATGCCAGCAGCTCTTCCACATCCGCACAGGCCCTGCAGCCCACATTGGAAGCAGTCTTCTCGCTGGAAGCAGGGGTGCGGCTGGTGACGCCCACCAGCTCATAATCCTCCAACAGACCGTTTTTCCAGGCGTCTGCCACGATATTGCCCAGGAAACCGCAGCCCACGATGCCAAATTTCGTTTTCATGTTCGTTTCTCCTTTTCCGTTCCGGCCCAATGGCCGTATCATATTTAGTATACCATTTCTTTGGCTGGCATTCTATCCAAAGAGCACGCCGCAACTTCGAGCATTCTGCCAAAGTTTCCTCCAAAACATCGCAAAAAGCCGCCCTTTGCAGAGCGGCTTCAAAGATCATCCTTTATTTTGCTTCTTCCAGCGCTTTGGCGGCGGCTTTTTGCAGCTCGGTCACATCAATGGTGCACAGGGCAGCCAGGTCCGCATCCGAGCCATCCGCCGGGAGCTTTGCGATCTCTGCAGCGGTCTTTCCCTTGAGGTAAGAGCAGAATCCCTCGCTGTGCTCGTACCACTCCTTGCCCAGAGAGGAAGCACCCCGCATCCCGTAGCTGTCGCCCTGCTCCAGCTTGGTTTTCACGGCGTCCGGAGCCATGACATTGCCGTCCGACATCACGGTCAGGGCGGGCTCCGCCATATCCCCGATGGCACTGGTCACCCGGCCATCGGAATCGGTGGTCAGGGCCACGATCGTCACATCCACCTGCGCGTTGACATCTTTGTCATCGGTGGCCGTCACGTCCGAAGAAGCGTTGGCTGCCTCAATCCCCAGCGAGACCCGGTCGCCTTTGGCGGCACCCAGCGCCTCGGCGTTGGCGCAGGCCTTCGCAACGGCGTCCCGGTAACCGTCAATGGCAATGGTGCAGCTGGAAAGCAGGTCGGCATCCTTGGGCTTCCCGTCTTCCTCCGTTTCCAGCTTGGCAACTTTTTCGGCTGTCATCCCTTTGAGGTAGTCGGCAAAGGCATCCGCCTGCTCCGTCCACCCTTTTTTGATGCCGGAGGCCGCCGCCAGCGGGTAATCGTCCCCTTTCTGGCGCTTGGTGCGGTAATCCGTAGGCATGGAGAGCACCCCGCTGCCATCGGCAGAGATGGTGCTCTCCAGCTCATCAAAGGTCACGTCGATGATCTTCCCCTCACCGTCCAGCAGGACAGCCGCCGCCACAAGGTCGATCTTGCCTGTGCGGTGGTCGTCCGTTGTCTCGGTCAGGACTCCCAGGCCGGTTTTCCAGGCCCCATTTTGAGCCGTGCTGGCGGTGCTGCTGCTCATGCCGGACGAGCTCATACTGCCGGAGCCGGAATTCGATTTGCCGCAGGCCGTCAGCAGCAGCGCCGCTGCCACCACTCCGCTCCAAAGCGCCGTGTGTTTCAGTTTCATTTGTTACGCTCCCCTTTCCATCCGCCCTTATCAGGCGGAGGCTTTTGGGGAAAGTTTACCCGGAGGCTCCCAAGAATATTCATGGTTCAGAATCCAACCGAATCACATCAGGGGGCTGAGCAGGCGGAGCACACTGTCCAGCAGGGTGCCCAGCAGGTTGGTTCGGCAGTCCGAGAGCTGCACTTCCCGGCATTTGCGCAGGGTGTTGAGGGCATCGTCCCGCAGGGCCAGGATCTGGCTGTTGCGGTAAAGCAGGGTGCCGCACTCAAAGTGGAGGAACAAACTGCGGTAATCCATATTGATGCTGCCCACCACGGCCACATGGTCGTCACTGACATAGCACTTGGCGTGGAGGAAACCGGGCGTGTACTCGTATATTTTCACCCCGGCCCGGAGGAGAGGCACATAGTAGGAGCGGGTCAGCCGGAAGACCAGCTTTTTGTCCGGGATGCCGGGCAGGATGAGCCGGACGTCCACGCCCCGCTTGGCCGCGCCTTTCATGGCCCCCAGCAGCTCCTGCCCCACGGAGAAGTAGGGCGTATAGAGATAGACATAGCGCTTGGCCTGGGCCAGAATGTTCAGGTAAACCGTCTCAGCCACATTTTCCTCGTCCAGCGGGCTGTCCGCGTAGGGCTGCACCAGCCCGTCCGAAGTCTCGGGCAGCTGCTCCGGCGTTGGGGCAAAGGGGGTATAATCCGTCTCACTGGGGCGGAACGCGTTCCAGACGTTGAGGAATGTGACCGTAAAATTCCAGGCGGCGGCTCCTTCCAGCCGGATGGCGGCATCTTTCCAGTAGCCAAAGCGTTTTTCCGCGTTGATATATTCATCCGCCAGGTTGACGCCGCCCGTGTAGGCCACACTGCCATCCACCACCACGATCTTGCGGTGATCCCGATGGTTCATCACCACGGAGACCAGCGGCACCACCGGGTTGAACGGGATGCAGCGGATGTGATGCCGCTCCATCCGGACCACGAAATCCTTGGGCAGGCCCAGAAGACTGCCAAAATCATCGTAGATCAGGCGGACATCCACCCCCTGCGCGGCCTTGCGCATCAAAATCTCTTCCACGCCGCTCCACATTTTGCCGGAGCGGACAATGAAGTATTCCAGAAAGATGAATTTCTCGGCTTTTTCCAGATCGGCCAGCAGCTTCGGGTACATGGCCTCTCCGCAGGGAAAGTACCGCGCCTGTGTCTTATCCCATACCGGGAACGGACCGTACCGGGCCACATAGCGGCTCAGGCCGGAAAAATGATCCCCCGCCAGCTGCCGCGCCGGCCCGGGCTGCTGGGCCAGATCTCCCGTGTGGGCTTTCTCCACGCTCTGCATCCGGCGGCGCATCCCTTTGGAGGGTGCTTTGTTGCCAAATACCAGATACAGGGCTCCGCCCAGCAGCGGCAGCAGACCGATCAGAACGATCCAGATGATCTTATAAGAGCTGTCCTCATCCTTGCGGACCAGATACAGCACGATGAACAGACTGAGCAGCCGGAGTGCCGCATTGACCCATATCCGGCCTGTGGTCAGGTAGCTGAACGCCCAGAGCAGCCAGCCCGCCTGCAACAGAACAAGGGCCACCGTAATGGTAGCCCTGTTGAGAAGTCTGCTGAAAAATTTTACGATCGGCAGTCGAAAGAACATCCGCGCCACCTCTCTCCCTGGTCAGTTTCTCTGGAATGAAGATAGTATAGCGCGTTTTTCCCGTTTTATCAAGCTCAGGCTTCGCCGTCCTCATAGCCCACCAGCAGGCCGCCCAGCTCTGCATAGTAGCTGCACAGGCCGCCGCAGGGCGTCACCGTCACCTTAGCCCCGTCAAAGACCGCCTGCACCATGTGCTTGAGGCGCTCGGCCGCCGCAGGATTGTCGCAGTGAGAGATCTGCAGTTTGCCGCCGTTGTAGCCGTGGTCCTTGAGCTCCAGCACGATGCGCTCCAGAGCACCGTGTTCCCCACGGGTCTTGCAGAGAACATCCAGCTCGCCGATCTCGCTGGCCTGCCCGATGACCCGGATGCCCAGCATCCGCGCCACAGCGGCCACGGCGGGCTTCACCCGGCCATTGCGGGCCAGATTGGCCAGCGATTCCAACGAAAAGAGCAGATGGGTGTGCTTGTGGTAGCGCAGCATCTCCTCACAAACGGCGTCAAACTCGTGCCCGGCGGCAAGCTCGCTCTGCAGGTGCTCCGCCAGCAGGTACTGCTCCGGGCCGGTGGAAAGGCTGTCCAGCACGAACACCCGCTTGCCGGGGTTCTCCTGCTGGTACTCCTCCGCTGCCAGCTGGGCCGCATTGTAGCTGCCCGAGAGAGTGCCCGTGATGGTGATGGCATAGACCTCATCGGCCCCCTCATAGGCGGCCAGCCAATCGCTGACATTGGGGCAGGAAGTAGACGTTTTCCCCTTATAGGTGCGCAGGGTCCGGGCCATGCCCACAGCATCCAGCGTGCCATCGTCCAGATATTCGGCATCGTCCGTGATGATCTTGAGCGGGACGCAGGCAAAGTCCACACCTTTCAATGCGTACAGGCTGGAAGCCGAGTCCACAACGATCTTGGTTTTCATAGCAATTCTCCCTATCTTACAAGCGGACGTCTGCCGCGTTTTTCTCTGGTTGTAAAAACACTATATCAG
>ERZ1034626.1444-NODE-1444-length-15697-cov-114.667434_pt1 | contig 15697 bp, 10 predicted proteins | sample MGYA00520652_ERZ1034626 | MGnify/ENA primary metagenome ERZ1034626 (study PRJEB33766, sample SAMN09781765) | gut metagenome | biome: gut microbiome | host: Homo sapiens | place: Madagascar | study: EMG produced TPA metagenomics assembly of the PRJNA485056 data... | reverse complement strand
ATAAAAATAAGTATAAATAAGTTATTATATAATAAGGTACGCGCGAGGGGGAGTATCGAAAAAACAGCTGTTAACTGTTAACTCTGTTAACCCCCAGGCATAAAAAGAAATAAAAAAAGCACTCCAAGGAGCGTGAACTCCTCAAAGTGCCCTGATCATAATTATATTTCTAATATTGGTTTTTACGCAATAAAGAAGTCATTGATTACTCAATAACTACGGTTGTCCAACCGTGCTTGTCCTCAATAGTACCATACTGGATTCCGCGAAGCGTATCATACAGGTGCTTAGAGATAGGACCTGGCTTCTCACCGAAGTTGTAGCGCTTGCCTGTATCCAAATCGTCGATGTAGCTGATAGGACTGATTACGGCAGCAGTACCGCATGCACCAGCCTCCTCGAAGGTATCCAGCTCATCCTCAGGAATCTGACGGCGCTCTACCTTCATGCCCAAGTCCTCAGCCAACTGCATCAAGCTCTTGTTGGTGATAGATGGGAGGATAGATGTACTCTTAGGAGTAACGTATGTATTGTTCTTGATACCGAAGAAGTTGGCAGCACCACACTCATCCATGTATTTCTTCTCCTTGGCGTCGAGATAGAACTCGCAGGCGTAACCCTTCTCGTGAGCGATAGAGTTGGCTCTGAGGGAAGCAGCGTAGTTACCACCCACCTTATAGATACCTGTTCCGAGAGGAGCAGAGCGGTCGAAATCACGAATGATGACGTATGGGTTGGTAGAGAATCCACCCTTGAAGTATGGACCCACTGGGGTTACGAAGATGAGGAAGCAATACTCCTTAGAAGGATGCACACCCACCTGAGGACTTGTACCAATGAGCAAAGGACGGATATAGAGCGTAGCACCACTCTCGTAGGTAGGAATCCACTCCTGGTTGAGGCGAACCACCTTCTTCACCATTTCCTCGAACATTTCTGTAGGCACCTCTGGCATCAGAATGCCGCGACATGTGCTCTGCAAGCGCTTAGCGTTCTCGTCCATACGGAACACGCGCACCTTACCGTCTGGGCAACGATAAGCCTTCAAGCCCTCGAATGCCTCCTGACCATAGTGCAGACAGGTTGCAGCCATGTGCAATTTCAAATACTCATCAGAGCAAACTTCTATTTCGCCCCATTTGCCGTCGCGATAGTAACAGCGAACATTGTAGTCAGTCTGGCGATAGCCAAATGACAAATTAGACCAATCTAAGTCTTTCATAACATCTATATTTTTAATGTTCTACTAATATTTTAGATGCAAAAGTACAAAATAATCTATTAATCTGCAACTCTTTTATAATATTTTTAATGAAAACGTTATCTTTTTATTCATTTCTGCCATTTTGGGGCATCATTTTACCATTTTAGGGGGTTCTTTTATTGTAATTGAGAGATTGTATTTCTGAAAATGAAAAAGCTGCACCCATTCTTCGCGAACAGGATGCAGCTTTCTAACTAACATTAACTATATATCAACTATTCTTTAAACCTATCATCTTATATTGCTATATACCCAATAGGGGAAGCGGGGTTAACGGGTGTATTCCTCAGGAATCTGAGGCATCGCTCCATTCTGGGTACAAACGTAGGCACTTACCTTTACGGCAAGTTCGTGAGCCTCCTGAATACTCTTGCCCTTCAGAATGCTGGCACAGAAAGTACCGGTGAAGCTATCGCCTGCACCTACGGTATCAGCCACCTCAACCTTTGGAGTCTCCTGGAATGACTTCACACCCGGAGCAAAGACATAGCTGCCGTTTACACCGCAGGTCAGCACGAGCATATCGAGATTGTACTTGCCGAGAATCAACCAGCACTTGTTCTCGATATCCAAACCTGGATAACCAAAGAGACGGCCGATGGTAATCAACTCCTCATCGTTAATCTTCAACACATTGCAGCGCTTCAGACTCTCGGTAATCACCTCAGGAGTATAGAAATTCTGACGGAGATTGATGTCGAAAATCTTCAGACAATCCTCTGGAGTATGATCAAGGAACTGATAGATGGTCTTGCGGCTAACCTCACTGCGCTGAGCCAGAGAACCCCAGCATACAGCTCCAGCATTGACAGCAATCTCCCTGATATCACTGGTGAACGGGATATTATCCCAAGCTACACCCTGCTTGATATCGTAAGTAGGAACGCCCTCTTTGTCGAGCTGCACCTGAACAGTACCGGTAGGATAATCTACCTCAGGCATCACATACTTGAGCTTCTTCTCATCGAGCAGGCGGAGAGCTGTATCGCCCAGGGCATCCTTGCCCACAGCACTCACGGCTACAGAATGCAAACCATGCTGACCTGCGTGGTAAGCGAAGTTGGCAGGAGCACCGCCGAGTTGAGAACCACTAGGGAGAACATCAAAGAGGATTTCGCCCAAACCTACACAATATTTTGTATTTAAATTCTTTGTTTCCATAATTACACCTTATTATATACGATATAAACGATTGCGGATGATTTATATTATAACTTGCGGATATAAGTGAAGAGATAAACAACTCCTATAGCCATGACTGCCACAGCACCAGCCTGATTCCAAGTATCGCTGGCAAAGCCCATAATCAATGGGAAGATGGTTCCACCGAAGAGTCCCATGATCATCAGTCCACTCACCTCGTTCTTCTTTTCAGGCATGGCAAGAAGTGCCTGAGAGAAAATCATGGAGAACACGTTAGAGTTGCCATATCCCACCAGGGCGATGGCGATATAAAGCATCATCTTGCTCTCGCCTACCCACATGCCTATCATACTCAGAGCCATCATCACTACGCTGATGACGAAGAAAGTGCGGGTCTTCATCATGCGGAGGAAAACGGTACCGGTGAAGCATCCGATGGTACGGAAGATGAAGTAGAGCGATGTAGCGAAGGCAGCCTCGTTCAGCGTCCATCCCAGACGCTCCATCAGAATTTTAGGAGCTGTGGTATTGGTACCCACATCGATGCCTACATGGCACATGATACCGATGAAGGAAAGCAGCACGATAGGTTTGCCGAGCAACTTGAAGCACTCGCCAAAGCCGGAAGCCTTACCCTCGTTCTTCTCCTCCTCGATAGGTGTACCAGCCAGGAAGAAGGTAGCTGCGATTCCGATAACCATATAGATTGGGAAGAGGATTCTCCAGCCCAAACCGAAGGTTGGAATGCTTGCCATGGCGCCCCACATAGCGATGTATGGAGCCAGGAAGGAAGCTATCGCCTTAACGAACTGACCAAAGGTCAAAGTAGAAGCCAGGTTCTTGCCTGATGTCACCACGGAAACCAGCGGGTTCAGGGATGTCTGCATCAAGGCATTTCCGATACCGAGCAATGAGAACGACACGAGCATCAGCTCAAAGTTTTCGCCAAAGATGGGCAAAAGGAGTGAGATAACGGTAACGAGCAAAGACAGGAGTACTGTCTTCTTTCTACCTATCTTATTCATCAGGATTCCCGTAGGAACCGAGAAGATGAGAAACCAGAAGAATACCAGCGATGGGAACAGATTGGCTGTTGCATCATTGAGGTTGAGATCTTCCTTTACGTAGTTGGAGGCGATGCCTACCAAATCTACAAATCCCATGGCGAAGAAACAGAGCATCACCGGGATGATTGATAACTTTGATGATTTATTCATAATTGTTAGCGTTATTGTTTCTATTTTGCTGCTGCAAAGGTAACGATAAACGATATAATATATCATAAAATATCGTTCATCGGCTACCATTTTTGTTGCATTGTTACATCAGTAACACTCTTAGAAACAATAGTGTTAAAGATTCAGTTTCTTTTTATAGCATTACTTGATGTTATACACCTGATACTTGCCACCCTTCACAGTAACCTTGTTGTAAGGCTTGGTAGGGAACACGAGATTGGTCATTGCCATCTTGCCTTCTGCATCGAAAACCTCAATGCTGCTCTTGTCGATGAAGATGCGGAGCTGGCTGATCTTGCCGTAAGTTGGAGCCTTTGTAGTAGCAGCAAAGTCATTGCTGAAATCCATCTTACCGCTCTTGGTTCTATCCATAGAGAAGGTTTCTGCCTTGGCATCGTATAGCATAACCACCTTCTCGCCATTGTCGTTGCTCAAGGTGATAGTGGCATTTCCCTTCAGATTCACAACCATCTCGCAAGATTCAGAGAGAGACTTGGTGGCCTTCTTGCTTCTTGCCGCTGTCATTTCAGGAGATGGAACCACGCTGCAATAAGTTTCACCCTTATACTCGAAGAGACCTAAGTCGCGAGGAATGGAGTTGCCCGAACGATACTGCAGGGTTGGAACCTGGTTAGCATACTGCCAGTTGCTCATCCAGGCGATAGCCACGCGACGCCCCTCAGGAGCATTGTCAAAAGTAACAGTGGCGTAATGGTCCTTACCGTAATCCATCCACTTGGTAACCTCCGGTTTACTTTCGCAAGTGAACTTATGTCCGTCGAAATCGCCGATGAAATACTGGGTAGCAGAACCGCCGAACGGACCACCAGGGTTGATGTTGCAGATGAGCATCCACTTCTCCTTGTTAGTGCCACGAACCTTCATCTTCATCAAGTCTGGACACTCCCAAACTCCACCATGATTTCCGTATGTCTCACCAAAAGAGCTTTCGAGTTTCCAATCCTTCAAGTTATCAGAAGAATAGATTTCCATGTGCTGACCAGCAGCCAGAATCATATTCCACTTCTTGATGTCTTCATTCCAGAACATGTGAGGATCACGGAAGTCAGGCACATTGCTGGTGATAACCGGGTTGCCCTCATATTTGGTAAAAGTCTTGCCATTATCGGTACTGTAAACCATACTCTGAGTCTGGCTTTCACCAGCCGAAGTATAAAGTGCGATGACAGCACCCTTGCCGAAGCCGGAAGTATTCTCCTTATCAACCACAGCCGACCCACTGAAGACTGTACCCAAAGCATCTGGCTGAACTGGATCACCCTGGAACTTCCAGTGCACCAGGTCGGTGGAAGTAGAATGTCCCCAGGTCATATTCTCCCACTGCGATCCGTATGGATTGTGCTGGAAATAGAGATTCCATACACCATCCTTATAGAACATACCGTTAGGATCGTTCATCCAACCGTAGGCAGGGGTATGGTGATAGACTGGGCGATACTGCTCACGATTCTTCATATCGAAGGTATCGGAGAAACTCATATTCTTCCAACATGAGAAAGTCGATATACCTCCGTCAGTACGATAAGTGCCGTTGACATGCACATCGAGCATCAAGCCTTTCTCGTTATCGAACTCCTGCAAGCAGAGTGGCACATAATAGTCGATGTGATTGTTTGCCAAGCGCACGTTGAGGGTCTTCAACTGCCTGCTACCACCTATTACTTTGATATTACTCACCTCCGCACTCTCCTGGACAGGGAGCAAGAGATACTTCTTGCTTTGATTGTCGCTGTTGATGCGATAGAGACTATGATTATTGCTCAAGAACTGCACCTCTTGCGCCTGAATGGTCATGGTGCAACCGAGAGCAATGAGAGCCGTAACTAATTTCTTTTTCATAAATGAGAATTTTTGATCTTGTTTTACACCTTAATTATATATAGTTATCCTAAACAATCGCATTCACCTCGTCAGTAACAACACCAATATATTTAACTATTGTGCGTTAGACATCATGCAAACCGCACAGAGCGTTGAGTTCACAAGGAAAGGTTTGCCACGTTTGAAGTGGCAAACCTCCCTTTTATAGACTCATTTATTCATCTTCATCCCACAAACCCTTCTTGTTTTGTTTAGAACGGAATGTATCTTCGAAAATATCATTAGGATCCTCTACACCAATGGACATATTGTTTTGTCCACCTGAACCAGCCATAATAACAGGTGGTTCTATGCGATGAGTCTCTATGACAGGTGTTACATAAATAGCCTTTTTCATATTGTAACTACTTTTTAAGTTGAACTAATTATTTAACAATCACTTTCTTGTTATTAACGATGTAAACACCATTTGCAAGGTGCAAGTCGTTCAAAGACTTTGCTGTAGCAACCAAGCGACCCTGAAGGTTATAGACCTTTACAGTCTCATTACCATTTGCGATAGTAGCAGCATTGATGCCAGTGGTCTCACCGCCAATAGCAAGGAGAATAGGCTTTGCCTCTTGTGCTTCGGTCAATGTCAAGTAAGCAGAGAAGGCATTAATCTTCGCAGTTTCACCACCCTTTTGGAATAAGCCATTAGTATTCAAACCGTATTTGCCTTCTGCAGAACCTGGAGTATAAGTACCAGTGAAAGGATTGCCCATCTCTGAAGGAGTATTGACTACGCCCTTATTTGTGAAAGTAAGAGTTTCTTTTGCATTTGCTCCATCAAACTGAGCAATAAAAGGTATATTGGCATCAACATGAGATTTCTTATCGAAATTGATGATGGTGTTGCCATCCTTTTCTTCAGTTCCTGTATATGTGGCTATGGCTTGCGCACCTAAATCTTCCTTTGAAACATAGAAAGGCAAGCAAAGAGTGTTCTTGCCAGCATATACTTGGCGAGTGATAGATACGTTTGCTGCATTGAAGTTTTCTGAGATAGCGAAAGACTGTGCATTGGTAAGAACCAAATTAGCACAATTGCCATTGGCTACTATGTTGTTTGCATTGTATGCCTCATCAGCAAATACAAGAACATTTGAGTGTTCACCACGCATAGCGTTGACATCCACATCCTTGGTTGTAGTGCCTCGCATATCAATGGAAGTAATGCTGGCATTGAGCTTGCCAGCCAATGTTACAAAGTCGTTGTATTCTACTTTCTGCCAATCACCATCAGCATTCAGGCATTCGCCTTTCAACCATGCACCTGTGAGTTTGATGTTACCACCAAGACTACCACCGCTAATACTTCCCAGTAAAGCTTCACCTACCTTTGGAGCATCCTCTATCTGGATGTTGTCGATATAAACTACTTGCTCACCATCAACGTTATCTGTTGTTGGGTATATGGTAATCTCTGTAGGAGTTCCTTCTGCATTGTTGGTAGAAAAATCGAAGTAGAGTTTGCGCCATTCACCAGCTCCATCATACCAAGCAACGACCTTCTTCATGACATCATTACACTTGATTTCCACTCGGACATTGCTGTTTACATCCTTTTTAATCATTAAAGAGAGACGCTTGCTGTCAAAAGCATCGCATTTGAGATCTTTGGCAGCGGAACCATTATCCCATTCATTGCCTGTAATGGTAAACTTGAGACATTTATCTGAAGTGTTGATTCCATTCTTGGATGGGTTTTCTACAACTTCTCGGTTACAGCGCTCCCAAAAGTCACCTCCTGAGTTGATCTCGCAGTTCTCACCATTCCAAAGAACAGTCTGTCCAAACATGGTGGCTGATACCATCAAAGCAAAACTAAAAGTAATAATCTTCTTCATTTTATTCAGGGTTTAATTTTATATATAATATGTATTATTGGACTAAACAGAGCCTATGCCTATAAACAAAACATAGGCTCTGTGATATGCAGGAGATTAGTACTGGCTAATCTTCAAGTTGCTAACTGTGATGTTTCCACCATAGTTGTTGATACTCCAGCAGTTCTTCTGGATGCCATAGATGCGGTTGGTATAACAAGCTGTATCATTGATATACATCACGCAGATGCTATTGTCAGTGTAGATGGTGATATTATACACGTTGTCACTTGGACGAGCAAAGTTGTATCCATCAATGCCTTCAATGAATCCCTTGCCACCATCACCTTCTTCCTCAAAGTTAACCTTGCGACGAGTTTCGCTCTCAGGGTTGACAACCATCGTATAGTATTTTTCGAATGTCGTAGCATCATCTGCATTGCTCTTTGTTCCACGAGCCAAAGAAATACCAAACTTATCCCATTCGTTGGAAGTTGTGACTGTGAAGCTAATCTTGTTGTGATAGCCGAGGCGACTCATGAGCATGTAAGCATTGTCGCCCGACAAGGTATAAGTGCCGTTAGAAGCAGTCACGCCATTTTGTTCCTTGACCTCAACCTCACACTCCTTGTTATATTTATTACTGATAGCTTCCACCTCACCGAGGGTCAGAGTACCATCCTCATGCTGAATCAACTTATGAGCCACAAGATTACCAGCCCATTCTGGTTCTGCAGGAGATGCACCTACTTCGGTGTTGTCCTTCCCCTTACGAGTAGGACACCATCCCCAGATATAGCGGTTGGTACCATCGCTTGCTGTCTTTCCTGCATAGAAACCACGACTATCCAAGAAGCCTTCATGGTCATCAGGCAAAATATTAGCGTCGTTGGCAGTGCAAGCCTTTAACTCGTCGAGTGTTCTGCCCTTGAAGTACTGAACCTTGCGCATGAAAGAACTCTTGTCGCTATAGACGAGATACCACCAGTCGCCCATCTTGAAGACATCAGGGCACTCATAGAAGCGATCCCACATCATGTTCATGAATACACCATTGTCTTTCCAAGACTTCAAGTCATCAGAAATGAAGTCAGCGATAGTACCCTTACCATTCTTAGTAGTGGCAACCAACATGTGATACTTGCCATCATCACCTTTGAAGAGGAATGGGTCACGGAAGTCATTCTTGCTATAACCGTAGTCATCACCTTTCAGGATGAAAGACTTACACTTTGTCCAAGTTTTGAAATCGGAAGAAGTGGCGTACATGATGGCTTGCCCATTATCAGAAGCAGTTGGATTATACTTGTTTCCTGTGTAGAAAGTATAGTAGAGCTTGCTGCTTTCATCGTATATGGTAGAACCCGTACCGATTGCCGCATCCTGTTCATTGATGTTACCACAAGATACCAACTCGCCAAGCGACTCATAGTTGGCAGCATCCTTGGTGCTTACCGCCCAGATTGGGTGGTAAGTTCCACTTGGATTAGGACGGAAGTCCTGCAAGTACATTATCTTGAAGTCGCCTGCCACAGGGTCATAAAAAGGCATAGGGTCACCCACATAACCAACAGCTGGCTTGTAATAAGTGCCTTGTGCAGTCTCGTCGGTAGAACTGAAGTAAGAGGTCGAAGACCAATCTTTTTGCTCTAATACAGCATCGTCGTCACTACATGAAGCGAGAGGCAAGGCGAGGCATGAAGCCAATATGATAGAACTTATCATTGTTTTCATTTTGATTCCATTTTATTTGTTCATAAGATAATTAAAAGCATTAGCCGTCATAATGGCGATGTTCTTGTGGAACTTCTCTGTATAGTTTTCGTTTACGCTATACCAGTCATAGCAACCAGAACCGATACAAAGTGTTTTACCAGATGTACCTTCGGCTGGGAACTCCCAGACAACGATTGAACCATCACCGCCATAACCAAGGTCGATACCACCTGTTGCTTCTCTCCAAGCAGCGTAGTCTGCATAACCACCCCAGTCTGAGCCAATATGCCATTGTGCTGTAGAGTTGGTGATACGGTAATCCGTGTCTGTAGTATAGACACTGTTGCCATCGTCACCCTTCACTAAGTTCTGATAGAGAGCATGATCCGTATGACCTGTCATCTTGAAGTCCCAAGGACCGCCACAGGTTTCTGCGTCAGCTTCCACCTGACCCCAGCAGTTGTTAGGAACACCGCCATTCTTAGCTATACCAAGCTCACCAGGCATATTGGTTGCATAGCGTGTGAAGAGGAATGAGCCACCATTCTTATAGAAATCCTTCAACTGTGGAATAGCCTCCAAAGCCTCAGGTGCAGCCTTCTCGAAGTTGCTCTTACCATCTACACCACCATCCTTGTGGAAGTGCCACCAGATGACCTTGCAGTCGCTCAAGTCAATACTACCATTCTTGATGTCGGTGAAAGAAGCGTAGAGTGAGTTAGGAACGTTCTGCAACATCCAGTTGCAAGCAGTCTTTTCCTCGATATTCAACTCATCCATGCTCTGCGCAAGACCTACATAGAGAGCCTGTGGCTTGTCGATTTGCTTGACGGTCACGGTGTAAGTGTTGCTTGCCGTGTTGTTGTTTACCGTGTAGATCACAGGATTGGTGAAGTCTGTAGCAATGCCAGAAGCAGGAGAGATGGTTGCATTCTCGCTGTAGGCGATGGTTGGAGTCAAGTTCTTGATGTCCAAAGAGGCAGGAATATAGACCATGATGGTCTTGGTGTCCTCATTGATGGTACCTACGTAGGTATCGTTGATCTTGAAAGAGGTAATCTTCGCCTCGTCTCTCTGAGCCTTGATGGTCCAGTCGAGATATACATCACCATTGGTGACATGTACAGCTTGTGGGGCAGACATGTTGAGCTGGTCGTTTACATTGACGTTACTCTTTGCACCATCGCTGAGGCTTAACTTGGTGACACTCATCTGAGAGAAATCGTAGGTCTCAGGCACTCGCACGATAATCGTGCGAGTAGTCTTATCGATGGAACCATCGTAGTTGTCGAGAGCCAATTCCGTAATGGAGCAGCTTCCGCTCAGATTCAAATCTGAAACATTATCATCACTGCAAGCAGTGAGGGCCAAGATGGCCATAAGCATAAATAAAATCTTTTTCATATTACCATTCTCCTATGTTCTGGGTGTAATGTCCGTTAGATGCTGCCACCTGTGAGTAAGGTATTGGCAAATATTCATTCTTGTTTTTGGTGAAGTGAGCTGCGCCATAGATGGAACAGTTGTCACTCTCGCCTGCAAAGTACTTGTTGAGTACGGTGTCAGCCTCTCCCCATCTTACAAGGTCGAAGAAACGCTCGCTCTCCATACCCATCTCCAATCGGCGCTCCATCTTGACAATCTTCAAGACTTCTTCTTTAGAGAAAGAGCCATCGTAAGTAGAGATGTTGAACTTCACGCCGTAGTCGCTTGGGTAGTTGGCAATCATGCCTGTACTCTGCTTAGCACGCTTGCGGATGTCGTTGACCAAGGTGATAGCCTTGCTTGACTCGCCCAACTGGGCGTAAGCCTCGGCACGCTCCAACATCACGTCTGCATAGCGGAAGACGATGCGGTTCATGGAAGTTCCCCACCAAGAACCCTTGATCAGATAACCACTCTCTGGGTCAACGTTCTGCTTCAAGGTGACGTAATAACCATAGAGACCATTGGAACGACTCCAAGTGGAACTCTCATCCATAATAAAGTTCTTGTTGAATTCGTATGGTAAACCAGGAATGCCTACTGTCAGGAAGAGGCGAGGGTCTGCATAGTCCTCACTCTTGTCATAGTCCTTATTATTAAAGGTATCAAAGAGAGGATGACCGTCAGCATCGGTACGGAAGGCATTAACCAAGTTCTGGCTTGGCTTATAGAAGTCACAGCCACCATCGGTGACACCTGGGATATTTGGCACAATCAGACCGTAGCTCCAGTTCAAGTTACCATACTTGGTACCATCGTTCATGGAGTACTGCATTGCCCAGATGCTCTCCTTACCATTCTCATACTGTGGCTCTGGACGGAAGTTATTGTGGAAGTCACCTTCCAAGCCGAAACCACCAGCAGTATAGATAGAAGGGTCGCTATATTCGATAACCTTGTTGAGATCATCTTGGTTGATGCTTGTCACCTCATTCTTTGTTGGATCATCCTGACGATAAGCCTTGTAGAGATACAACTTGGTCAAGAAGGCAGCTGCGGCAGCCTTGGTAGGACGCCCCTTGTCGCTCTGTGTAACAGGGAGTACATCATAGGCAGCCTTCACATCGTTGATAATCTGCTGCCATCCTTCATCATTAGAGAACTCCGTGTTGGAAAGATTGTTGTACTCCTCCTGACTGAGGTTGGCATTCATGATGAAAGGAATGTTCTTGTAGAGACGCTTCAAGAGGAAGTGAGCATAACCACGGAGGAACTTCATCTCGCCTAAGCGTTGTGCCTTCAACTGGTAGCTGTCGTCAGTCTGCTCAAGCAGAGCGATGGCTGAGTTGACACGAGAGATACAGTTATAGAGACGCACCCACATATCGTTGATATTCCAGTTGGTGGTCAACACACCCTGCTCAATCTCCAACTGATGGTACACGTCACCATCGCTGGTACCGTTGCCACCTTTGTAGGCATCGTCGCTGCGCACGTCAAAATTCCACATGGAGAATGAAGAGTTAATGTCTTCGGCAGTGGTAAAAATAGCATAAGCCGAGATAACGAGGTTATCCACATTGCTTGGGTCCTTCACCTGATCGTTGTCCAAGACGCCTTGAGGCTTCTGCTCCTCCAAGAAGTCGGAGCAACTTGTCGTACCAGCGAGGGCTAGAACCATGAGGGCTGAATATAATATCTTTTTCATTTTGATGATTCTTTTAGAATGTTACGTTAAGACCGAATGTGATATTGAGAGGTATAGGGTACCCATAGTTTGGATTCTCTGGATCTACACCTGTGAAGCTACTGCTCTTGATAGTGAACAAGTTCTGTGCACTGACATACATGCGCAAGCGTTGCATGGCGAACTTGGATGCGATAGTCTGTGGGAAGTTGTAGCCAAACTGGATGGTGCGCAGCTTCAAATAGCTTCCGTTCTCAACCCAATAAGAAGACACACGCTTCTCATTGTTGTTGTCAGAGAGAGACAGGGCTGGGACGTTGCTGTCAGGATTGGTTGCACTCCAAGCATCGAGCAAACGCTTACCCTTGTTCAAGAAGCCGATATTAAGACCTGCCCAAATATCAGTCTCCTTCTTCAAGTCAGAGATGATGTCAACACCCTGTACGCCCTGGAAGAACGCAGTGAAGTCGAAGTTCTTGTACTCCAAGTAGATGTTGAAACCGTATGTGAAGTCTGGAACTGGGTTATAAATCCAAGTTTGGTCAGCCTCTGTGATTTTGCCGTCGCCAGTTAAGTCCTTCCAACGGATACGACCGAGACCTGCGCCTTCCTGTGTGGCGTGGTTTTCAATTTCTTCCTGGCTCTTAAAGATACCGTCTGCTACATATCCAACCTGGGCACCCATAGGATGTCCGATGACGCTCTTTACACCGTTACCACCGAATGTACCATTGGCTGCAACAGTAGTTGGCAATGCAGTAATCTTGTTGCGATAAGAAGAGATGTTGGCTGTGACGTCATATTTCAAGCCAAAGTGTGTCTGGTTGCGGTAACCGATGTTGAACTCGAAACCACGGTTTTCCATCTCACCTGCGTTAATCCACTGGGAACTACCTTCACCCATTACGGCAATACCAGGCATATTGACGAGGATATCCTTTGTCTTCTTGAAGTACCAGTCAAAGTTACCATACAAAGTATTGCGGAAGAAAGCGAAGTCGAAACCAAGGTCGGTCTGTGTGGTCGTCTCCCACTTGATATTGTCGTTACCTATTTGATTACGCTTGAAACCAGAAGCCAAGGTGCTACCACCATTGGTACCTGCGATGTCGTAAGAAGTACCGTAGCTCTGCCCACCATTCTCGTTGACACCATAGTTGCTCACATAGAGAGTGTAACGAGCGAGGTTGTCGATTTCCTGGTTACCAGTCTGTCCCCAAGAAGCACGAATCTTCAAGTCGTCAATCCAAGAAGCCTTCTTTAAGAAGCTCTCCTGGTTGATACGCCAACCTGCAGATACGGATGGGAATGTAGCGTAGCGGTTGTTCTTACCGAAACGAGAGCTACCATCACGACGGATAGTGAAAGATGCCATATACTTGTCGGCATAGTTGTAGTTGGCCTTGCCAAAGAAAGATACGAGGGAGTACCCAGAGCCACCACCATATGCCTGTGGATTGGTAGTACCTGCATCTGGCCACATATAGTCAGGGTTCAAGATAGAGAAGCCTTCCTTGTAACCCGAGAAGTAGATGTCGTCTTGTCGGTTCAACTCCATACCAGCCATCAAGTCGATACGGTTCTTGCCCAATTGCATATTATATGTAGCAACGGCATTCCACATCCACTTGGTCCAATGTTCCTGCTTTGCCTCAACTCCATTTTTATTATTGGCAACGTTGCCTTCTGTCACAGGATAGGTGAAGAAGCGCTGTTGCTTCTGTGAATAGTCAAGACCAAAGGTGGTACGGATGTTGAAGTCCTTGAAAGGATTGAGGTTCAAGTAAGCATCACCAAACATACGCCAGTAAGTATAGCGGTTGTCCTTGTTACGCTCCAATACAGCCACAGGATTGTAACGGTCAGGATAGCCGCCTACAGGACCAGCATAGTTACCATCCTCTGTATAGATAGGAAGAGAAGGGTTGAACTGCAATACATTCTGTAGAAAACCACCTGGAGCTTGCACCTCAGAAGTGCGATTCAAGGTAAAGTGCTCGCCTACGGTCAGCATTTTGTTCTTCAAGAGTTTATACTCTGTGTTCATACGAGCAGAGAAGCGATTGAAGTCAGAAGTCTTGATGATACCGAGGTTCTTGTAATAGCCTAAAGAGAAGAAACTGCTTCCCTTGTCAGAACCATTGCTTACAGAAACATTATATTGCTGGATGACACCTGTGCGAGTGGTTTCATCAAACCAGTCGGTATCGGCAGCAGGAGTGGTGCCTGCGTCATCCAAGTATTTCTTCATGGAGATACCATTGAGCACAGGAGTACCCTGGTCGTTGTATCCCCAGTCATAACGATAGCCAAGACCGTTGGTGTTAGGGTCCATACCGTCATTGACGTATGCCTGCCACATCACCTGTCCATATTCCTTTGCATTCAAGACCTTCATCTTGTGTGCATAGGTGGAAACTGCGATAGAACCATCGAAGTCAACCTTAATCTTTCCCTCCTTACCTTTCTTGGTAGTGATGATGATAACACCATTGGCGGCACGGCTACCATAGATAGATGCAGAGGCAGCATCCTTCAATACCTGGATGCTCTCGATGTCGTTACCATTCAGTTCGTGCATGCCAGCTTTAGTTGGAATACCATCGACGATGTAAAGAGGGTCGTTGTTATTTAATGTTCCAATACCACGAATGCGAACGGTAGCAGTACCAGATGGTGAGCCATCAGCAGAGATGTTCATACCAGGAACACGTCCTTGGAGAGCTTTGATAGGGTTGTTTTCATTCTGTTTTGCGATGTCATCTACACTTACCACAGATATAGCACCAGTCAAGTCTGCCTTACGCTGAGTAGTATAACCTGTGACAACGACCTCATTCAAATCGTTGGCTGCTTCTTGGAGTACAACATTCATACCATCAGCAGCTTTAACCTCTTGTGTTTGGTAACCAATATAAGAGATGACAAGGGTAGCCCCAGGCGTACACTCCACATGGAATCGACCATCAAAGTCTGTTACCGTACCTGTCTTGGTGCCTTTCACCATGACAGACGCGCCGATGACCGTCTCTCCTGTAGCATCCTTAATGACACCACTAACATTTACCTGTTGTGCATTTGCCATTGTGCAAACTGCACAGAGCGCAGAGCTCATTAGTAATCTTGAAAGATTGTTCATACTAATCTAATGTTTAAAGTTTCAAAATTGTTTTGTTTCTGCCGCAAAATTAGGCAAAGAACGGTGATATAAATAGAAAAAATCGTTCCAGCAACAGTAATTATGTTACATGAAACGATTTTCAAATCTTTCGTCAAGATTTTAAAGTACTTATTTTAAAGGAGTTAGAAAACTATTCCTTATTAGATGCCTGTTCATTTCTAAAATCGGTAGGAAGAACACCAAACTGCTTCTTGAAGCATGATGAAAAATAGCCAGGAACTGCAAAGCCTACTTCTGCCGAAACTTCAGAGATTGTCTTGTCTGTTTGCTGCAAGAGGGTATAGGCTCTCTGCAGGCGCATCTCTTTCAGGAGCTCGGCAGGCGTTTTTCCTG
>ERZ1034626.1438-NODE-1438-length-15769-cov-8.801833_pt1 | contig 15769 bp, 17 predicted proteins | sample MGYA00520652_ERZ1034626 | MGnify/ENA primary metagenome ERZ1034626 (study PRJEB33766, sample SAMN09781765) | gut metagenome | biome: gut microbiome | host: Homo sapiens | place: Madagascar | study: EMG produced TPA metagenomics assembly of the PRJNA485056 data... | reverse complement strand
CGGGCCGCCACAACATCTACAACGCGCTGGCCATGTGCGCCGTCTGCCGCTTTGCGGGCCTGACCGTGGAGCAGTGCGCCGAGGCTGCCGCCAGCTTCAAGGGCGCGGGCCGCCGCTTTGAGGTCTACGGCGAGTGCAACGGCGCGGTGGTTGTGGACGATTACGCACACCACCCCACCGAGCTCCGCGCGACCCTGAACACCGCCAAGGAGCTGGGCTACAAGCGGCTCATCGCCGTCCACCAGCCGTTTACATACAGCCGCACCAAGATGCTGTTCAACGACTTTGTGGATGTGCTCAAGATCCCCGATATCGCGGTCATCACCCCCATTATGGGCAGCCGCGAGCCCAACGACCCCACCATCACCAGCGCGAAGCTGGCGGCACAGATCCCCGGTTCCGTGCTGGTCAACAGCCTGGAAGAGGCTGCCGACTGGGTGAAGCAGAACGCCCGCGAGGGAGATCTGGTCATCACGCTGGGCTGCGGTGATATCTATAAGGCCAGCAAGATGATGGTGGCCGGCAACCAGTAAACGGACATAAAAAAATACGCCTTGCAGACGCAAGGCGTATTTTTTATGTCTCAGTGGCCGCGGCGCTTTAAAATTTCGTCCAGGATGGCGTCTGCCACGTCGGCTTTGCTCATCAGGGGCAGCTCCCGGGTGCCGTCCGGGGTGATGAACGTGACCACGTTGGTGTCCACGCCGAACCCGGCGCCGGAGACCTTGAGGTTGTTCGCCACCACCATGTCCAGATTCTTCTTTTTCAGCTTGGCGGCGGAATTCTCTACCATGTCGCGGGTCTCCATGGAAAAGCCGCAGAGGAACTGCTTGGTCTTCCGGGGGCTGATGGTGCCCAGAATGTCGGAGGTGCGCTCCACGGGGATGGAGAGGTCGCCGTCCTTTTTCTTGATCTTATCGTCGGCCACGGTGGCGGGGCGGTAATCGGCCACGGCAGCGGCCATCACAAGGATGTCCATGTCCGCAAAGCGGCTGGTGACAGCTTCATACATGTCCTGTGCCGTGGTGATGGGCACGTCCTCGGTGAACTTGACCGGGGGCAGGGCCGTGGGGCCGTGGATGAGGGTGACGTCCGCGCCCCGCATGGCGGCGGCGCGGGCCACGGCATAGCCCATCTTGCCGGTGGAATGGTTGGTCAGGTAGCGCACGGGGTCCAGCGGCTCCTGGGTGGGGCCGGCGGTCACGGCAATGTGCAGGCCTGCCAGATCTTTGGGCTTGGCGATGGCGTGCAGGATGTGCTCAATGAGCACATCCTCCTTGGGCAGGCGGCCGCTGCCCACATCCTTGCAGGCCAGCAGGCCGCTCTCGGAGGGGATGACCGCAAAGCCGTAGTGCTCCAGCGTCTTGAGGTTGTCCTGGGTGATGGGATTTTCCAGCATCCCGGTGTTCATGGCCGGGGAGACCAGCTTGGGGCACTTGGCGGCCAGAACCACGGTGGTGAGCATGTCGTCGGCAATGCCGTGGGCCATCTTGGCAATGACGTTGGCCGTGGCCGGGGCCACCAGGATGACGTCGGCTTTCTTGGCCAGCGAGATGTGGGTGACTTCAAACTTGAAATCGCGGTCAAAGGTGTCCACCATGCACTTGTGGCCCGTCAGGGTCTCAAAGGTGAGGGGCGTGATGAACTGGGTGGCGTTCCGGGTCATGATGACTTCCACGTCGGCCCCCAGCTTTTTGAGTGCGCTGGCCACGTTTGCCATTTTATAGGCGGCAATGCCGCCGCTGACGCCCAAAAGGACGCATTTTCCGTGCAGATCCATCCAAAAAACCTCCTGTGTTTTGGGATTCCTCTCCTTAGTATAATGCAAAAGTTCCGCCAGCACAACAAAATCTTTGCATGGGCTTGTATCTTGCGGGAAAATGCGGTAAAATAACTTGAATTAAAAACCCTTGCTGAATGAGGTTTCAATATGATTCTTGCCATTGATATAGGCAACACCACCGTCGCCCTGGGGGGCATCAAGGACGGACGTGTATGCTTTGTGGCCCACATGGACACGGTACGCACCCGCACGGCGGCGGAGTACCGTGCCGAAATGGAGAAAGTGTTTTCCCACCGCCGCCACCCGGAGCGGCCCGTCCGGTTTGAGGGGGCCGTGCTGACCAGTGTCGTGCCCCAGATCACGGGGGCGCTGGCCGAGTGCGCCCGCCACTACACGGGCAAAAAGCCCGTCATCGTCTCGCCGGAGATCCGCACCGGGCTGACCATGGGGGTGCCCGACCCCCACGCCGTGGGCAAGGACCGCATTGTGGACGCGGCCTACGCGGCGGCCAATTTCCCGCTGCCGGTGATCACGGTCGATCTGGGCACCGCCACCACCTTTAATGTGGTGGACGAGAACCGGGTGTTCCGGGGCGGCGTTATCTGCCCGGGGCTCTCCACGGGCCTGCGGGCACTGGGGGAGCGCTGCGCCCAGCTGCCGCAGGTGCATCTCTCCTCGCCCAAAACCGCCATCGGCACAAACACCGAGAGCTGTATGCTCTCCGGCTCGGTGCTGGGCACGGCGGTGCTGCTGGACGGCATCACCGCCCGCATTGAGGAGGAGCTGGGCCGCCCGGCCACGCTGGTGGTCACCGGCGGGCTGGCAAAGTATGTCACCCCCCTTTGCCGCCACCCGCTGACCTATGACCCCGAGCTGCTGCTCAAGGGGCTGGCGCTGCTCTACCAGCTCAACGCGCCCCAGCAGCACCATCACCCCGCCGGAGGCCGCAAGCCTCACGGGCAGAACTTCCGCCGCCATCGGCCATTCCGCCGGGAGCGGCACGAGACGGAGGCCAAGGCGGGCTGACACGAGCAAACAGGATAGGAACTAGGAAGAATGGAACAGAAGATGAAGCTTGGCATCCTGGGCACCGGGATGATCGTCAAGGAGTTTTTGCCCTGGCTGGCCGGGGCGGACTCGCCGTTTCAGGTGCAGGCGCTGTGCAGCACCCAGCGGAGCGCGCCGCTGGCAGCGGAGCTCTGCGCCCGGTACCATGTGCCCCAGTGCACCACCAACTACCTGGAGCTGCTGCAGTGGGTGGATGTGGTCTATCTGGCCGTCCCCAATTTGCAGCACACCCGCTATGCCAAAGTGGCGCTGGAAGCGGGCAAGCATGTCATTGTGGAAAAGCCCATGGCCCCCACGGCGGCCCAGACCGAAGAGCTGGCCGCCCTCTCCCGCCACAAACGGGTCTTCCTCTTTGAGGCGCTGACCACCCAGTATCTGGAAAACTATAGTAAGATCCGGGAGCTGCTGCCCCGCATTGGCACGGTGAAGCTGGTGCAGTGCAATTTCAGCCAGTATTCCAGCCGGTACGATGCGTTCTGCGCGGGGCAGGTGGCCCCGTCGTTTGATCCCAACTGCGCCGGCGGTGCCCTCATGGACCTGAATGTCTACAACATCAGTTACATCGTGGGCCTGTTCGGGGAGCCCAACCGGGTGAACTACGCGGCCAACATCGACCACGGCATTGACACCAGCGGCATCCTGACCATGGATTACAGCGGCTTCAAGGCCGTGAGCATGGCGGCAAAAGACTGCGGGGCCCCGGCCCGGTATGTCATTCAGGGCACCAAGGGCTATCTGCTGCAGAAATCCACGGCCAACTACTGCGGCGGCCTGACGCTGCACCTCAACGACGGCAAAGAGGAGCACTACAACCTCAACGGCGGCCGCCCCCGGCTGGCCGCGGAGTTTGAGGCCTTTGCCCGCGCCATTGAGGGCGGCGACCAGGAGCTGTGCAGCCGGATGCTGGATACCTCCATTGCCGTCAGCCGGGTGCTGACCGCCGCCCGCCGCTCGGCAGGCATCCGCTTCCCGTGTGATCCATAAGTTATCTCCCTTTGGAACGTTCCCTGACAAAGCATTCCAAAGTAAAATAGAAAAACGGCCCCGCACCTTTTGCGGGCAGGTTTGCGCCGTATCCGACATCTAGGGCGGAACGGCAGCAGGAGGAAATATTTTTATGAAAAAGAATAACGATCTTCGTACTCTCACCCGGCTGGCACTGCTGGTCGCCATTGAGCTGGTCATGAAAGCCGTCGGCCTGGGCAGCGTGCCCATGGGCCCGCTTTACATGAGCTTCCTGACGCTCCCCATCGCCGTGGGTGCCATCACCATGGGCCCGGCGGCGGGTGCCATCCTGGGCGGCGTGTTCGGCGCGGTGAGCTTCTATGACGCTGTCACCGGCGCTTCGGCCATGACGGGCGCCCTGTTCCAGGTGAGCCCCGTCAACACGTTCATCCTCTGCGTGGGAATGCGTGTGCTGATGGGCCTGTGCGTGGGCCTCGTCTTCAACGGCCTCAAGCGGTTCGACAAGCCCGGCACCTGGAGCTACATCGTTTCCGCCATGTGCGCTCCCGGCCTCAACACCCTGTTCTTCATGGGCTACATCGTGCTGGCATTCTACGGCTGCGATTACATCCAGAACATCGTGGCTGCCAAGGGCGCGGCCAACCCGTTCATGTTCGTGGTGCTGCTGGTCGGCGTGCAGGGGATGATGGAGTTCCTCGTCTCCGGCATTCTGGGCGGCATCGTGGCCCGCGCGGTGGCAAAGTTCCTGAAGTAATCTCCCGGCGTGCGCACAGTCAGGGACGCCCCGAGAGATCAGATAAAAAAAACAATAAAATCGCAGGCTCCCCCGGCGTTTTGCCGGGGGAGCTTTTTGCGTGTGTCCGTGCGGAAAATGCCTTGGCGGCCCCGGGGCGAAACTGGTCATATCGCTGTTTTCTCACCGTACCGATTGGTAAAAATGATGAAAACACAGTGAAATCTTGACAATTGCCACAAAAAGGGGTATGCTGAATTTAACATAGCAAACTGCCCGCACAAGGCGGGCCGTTGCTGGGGAACTATCTGATTACGGAGGATACAACAATGAAAGCATTTAAGAAACTGATGGCTGCTGCCCTCGTTTGCGTTATGGCTCTGACCATGCTGACTGGCTGTGCAGTGAGCGACAACCTGGTTGAGAAAGCTCTGGTCAACAAGCTGAACGATGTCAGCGCTGTCTCTTACAAGCACAAGACCGATCTGGACGACGAGGCCAAGAAGGCTTGGGACGAGAACAAGGATAAGAAGGAAAGTAGCGGCATCATCACTATTAGCAATGTCGTTTACAACTATGTGATCGTCAAGAAGCCCAGCGATGCAACCAAGAAAGACAGCTGGGGCGAGAAGGCTAAGAAGGCTGATGCCGTTCTGGCTACCTCTGCGAAGAACAGCGACAAGAAGATTGAGATCGGTGTCAAGGTTGTTGGCGACGATTATGTTGCTATTGTTGCTAAGGCAGCTGCTAAGGCAGCAAAGTAATCAATCCACCCAAAATTGCACACTTGCCCCGGAGTGAGCCTTACGGCCCCGCTCCGGGGCTTTTTGTTTGCCTGAGACATATCGTATAGGATATTGATAAAACATATCAAATGTGATATAATAAAACTGCGAAGCAGGCCAATGGGCTTTGCGGGGAGGTGAGGGCAATACCAAAAATTGAATTATATGCAACGGCTGACGGAAAAGAAGTGGTAGCGGAATTTTTGGAGTCCCTCCCGCCGAAACACCAGTCCAAAGCGCTCCGGGAGATTGATTTGCTGGAGGAATTTGGAAATGGCCTGAAAGAGCCTTATGTGAAGCATATCGAGGGCGAGATCTGGGAGCTGCGCATCAAGTTTGCCAGCGATATTTCCCGCATTTTCTATTTTACTTGGCAGGCAGAGACCATTGTGCTGCTGCATGGATTTATCAAGAAAACGCAAAAGACACCGCGTGCGGAAATTGAAGTGGCCCGAAAACGGGCAGAGGACTATAAACAGCGCCACTGAAATACCACCGCAAAAGGACATCCAGGGGAAAGCATCAAAAGTTATGGTGCAAAATACGATAAAGGAGAACCTTGGATGAGAAAGAAAGGGTGCAAGTATGAACTATAATGATTTCAAGAGAAAGATTCTTACGGAAGACCCGGAAGTAAGAGAAGAATACGAGCGGCTTGGCCCGCAGTACGAGGCAATCCGGGCGGCTATCGCAAGCCGGAAAGAAGCAGGCATGACCCAAAAAGAGTTGGCGGAAAAAATGGGCACTGCGCAGGCGAACATCTCCCGGTTTGAAAATGGCAACGCAAACCCGTCGCTGGAATTTTTGCAGAAGATGGCCTCCTGCATGGGCAAAAAGCTGCACGTCTCGTTTGAGTAAAGAATCACCCTCCTCCCCACCTGTGCATAGAATGGCGCAGGCTTTGGGGAGGAGGGCTTTTTGATGGAACGACAAAAACGCTTTGCGGTGATCGGCAGTGACGCCCGGCAGCTGGCGGCAGGCCGGGCGCTGGCCCGGGCGGGGTATGCGGTGGAGGGGCCGGAAGAGATCGCGCTGGCGGATTATATCCTGCTGCCCCTGCCGCTGGACGCGGCCCGCACCCCGCTGGCGGAGCTGCTGCGGGCGGCACGCCCCGGGGCGCTGGCGCTGGGCGGGATGCTCTCGGAAGAAGCAAAGGCCATTGCGGCGGAAGCCGGGGTGGAGCTGGTGGATTATTTTGCCCGGGAGGAGCTGGCCATCCGCAACGCCATCCCCACGGCGGAGGGGTGCATCGGCGTTTTGCTGGCCCAGCGCAAACGCACCCTGTGGGGCAGCGCGGTCCTGCTGCTGGGGTTTGGCCCGGTGGGGCAGGCGGTTGGCACCCGGCTGGCGGCGCTGGGAGCGCAGGTGACGGTTGCGGCCCGCCGCCCGGCCCAGCGGGCACAGGCGGAGAGCCTGGGGATGCAGGGGGCGGAGCTGGCCCGGCTGGCCCGGCTGGCCCCGGCCTTTGACACGGTGGTGAATACCATCCCGGCGCAGGTGCTCACGGCTCCGGTGCTGGCCCGGCTGCGGCCCGGGAGCCTGATCGTGGATCTGGCTTCCCGCCCCGGTGGGACGGATTTTGACGCCGCCGCCCGCTGCGGCCACAAGGCCATCCATGCATTGAGCCTGCCCGCTGCCTGCGCGCCGGAAACAGCCGGGGAGATCGTGGCCCGGACGGTGCGCGAGATGCTGCGCGAAAGGGAGGGAGCACGATGAACGAGAAACGACGCTGTGCTTTTGCGGTCTGCGGCAGCTTCTGCACGCTGGAGACCGCGCTGGAACAGGCACAGGAACTGACGGCCCGGGGCTGGGAGCTGCTGCCCGTCATGAGCAATACCGCCGCCCGGTGTGATACCCGGTTTGGCCGGGCCGGGAGCTGGCGGCAGCGGCTGGAAGCCCTGACCGGGCACCCGGTGCTGGACAGTTTGCAGGCCGTGGAGCCTCTGGGGCCCCAAAACATGGCCGAGGCGCTGGTGATCGCCCCCTGCACGGGCAGCACGCTGGCCCGGCTGGCGGCGGGCCTCTCGGACACGCCGGTGACGCTGGCGGCCAAGAGCCTGCTGCGGGTGGGGCGGCCGGTCGTGATCGCCGTCTCCACCAACGACGGGCTGGGGGCCTCGGGAGAAAACATTGCCCGGCTGTACCAGCGCAAGCACTATTACTTTGTGCCCTACGGCCAGGATGACCCGCAGGCAAAGCCGCAGAGCCTGAAAGCCCGGTTCGCCCTGCTGCCCGCCGCACTGGACGCGGCGCTGGAGGGGCGGCAGCTGCAGCCCGTTCTTTGCCCCGCCGCCGGGCACGGAATGTCTTTTCAGCAAGGGAAAAGTGTGGTATACTAAACAAAATAATTTTGAATTATGGAGTATACCAGATGAAAAAACAGATCGCCGTGCTTTGCACGGTGCTGCTCTGGGTCTGCGCGGTGTTTGCACCCATGGCGCGGGCCGCGGGCCCGGCGCTGTCGGCCACGGAGGCGTACTGCATCATCGACGCGGACACCGGCCTTGTGCTGGCCCAGCAGAATATGGACGAAGAGCTGCACCCGGCGTCCATCACCAAGGTGATGACGCTGGGCCTTGCCTGTGAGAAAGCCCAGGGCCAGTGGGACGGTGTGAGCCTGGAAGTGACCCACGAGGATGTCTATTCCCTCGCGGGGACAGATTCCAGCCACATTGCCCTGCAGGAGGGGGAGCATGTGCCCCTGACGGATGCCCTCTATGCCACCATGATGGCCAGCGCCAACGATGGCGCCAACCTGCTGTCCGAATATTTCGGGGATGGCACCATTGCGGGCGGCGTGGCGGCCATGAACGCCCAGGTGGCGGAACTGGGCCTCAAGCACACCCACTTTGCCAACCCCCACGGCATCAGCGATACCGACCACTATACCAGCTGCTATGATATGGCGCAGATCCTGCGCTGGGCCCTGACCCAGCCGGGGTTTGAGACGCTGTTTACCCGCAACGAGATGTATCCCATGAAGCCCACGGACATCCAGCCCAAAGAGCGGTATTTCCACCAGCAGGACAAAATGCGGGTGGGTTCCAGCCGGTATTACATCCCGGCCATTCAAGGCTCCAAGATCGGCTACACCAACATTGCCCGCTACAGCTATGTCTGCCTGGCGGAGCAGAACGGTGTCCGGCTCATCTGCGTCACCATGCAGAGCAACATCAAGACCGACAAGTACAACGATGTCCGCACCCTGCTGGATTACGCCTTTGCCAACTACACAAACTATACCGACATCCCGGCCCAGGGCCTGACCCGGGAGCTGACGGTGGCGGGAGGCGGTGCCCCGCTGGGCGTGGTCACGGTGACCGACCCCGGCACCCGGCTGCTGTTGGCTGACGGCCTGACGGCAGGGGATGTGTCTGTGACGCTGGAGCTGCCGGAACAGTATGTCTTGGGCACCAGCCCGGCGGTGTACGCCGTGTATACCGTCAACGGGCAGGATAAGCAGGAGTCCACCAGCGTCCGGGTGCCGGCCACGATTACGGGACTGGAGGAGCTATTAGAGCGGAACACCGGTGTCCAGCTGGGCAGCGGCACCCGCAGCCCCGGCAAGACCGCGGGCCTGCTCATCGGCATCTCGCTGGGGTGCACGGTGCTGGCGGCGGGAGTTGCATTTGTTGTGGTAAGGCTCCGCTCGAAAGCTAAGAAAAAATCGAGGCACTGACCCTCTTTGCCAAGGGCTCCCCTACAAGGGGAGCTGTCGCGTAAGCGACTGAGAGGTTGTATGACATCCGCATATGGACAAGGCGGTGCTCTGTCCAACCTCTCCGTCATTGCTTCGCAATGCCACCTCTCCTAGTAGGAGAGGCTTTGGCAATCCACGCAACGTCTTTTCTAACACTGCGCAAAAGCCATTCCGGCTTTTCCAAATAAAAAACAAAATGTCAAAAACAATAACGAAAAAACAGAGAGGAAAATGAAAAATGGGTAAATTTACGTTTACGGAAACTGAGATCCCCGGTGTTGTGGTCATTGAGCCCCAGGTGTTTGGCGATGACCGCGGTTATTTTATGGAGACCTACCAGAAAGACCAGTTCGCTGCTGCCGGGATTGATAAGGAGTTTGTGCAGGACAACCAGAGCCGCTCTACCCGCGGCGTGCTGCGCGGCCTGCATTTCCAGAAGAACCACACCCAGGGCAAGCTGGTGCGCGTGACCAAGGGCGAAGTGTACGACGTGGCCGTGGACTGCCGCCCCCACAGCGCCACCTTTGGCAAGTGGGTGGGCGTGACCCTGAGCGAGGAGAACAAGAAGATGTTCTATATCCCGGAGGGCTTTGCCCACGGTTTCCTCGTGCTGAGCGACGTGGCGGAGTTCTGCTATAAGTGCACCGATGTCTACGACCCCACCAGCGAGGGCGGCATCCCCTACGATGACCCCACCGTCAACGTGCAGTGGCCGGACTGCGGCTGCGAGCACAAGACCAGCGCAAAGGACAAGCTGCATGAGTCCTTTGCCTCCCAGAAGTTTGAATTCTTTGAAAAGTGGTGATCGCCCGTGGCAAAAATCAAGGGAATGTTCAACGGCTTCTGGCGCTACCGCTATCTGCTGTGGAATCTGGTCAGCCGTGATTTTAAGCTCAAGTACCGCCGCAGCGTGCTGGGCGTGGTGTGGAGCGTGCTCAACCCGCTGCTCATGTGCCTGGTGTACTGGGCCGTGTTCAGCAGCCTGATGGATATGCGCGGCAGCGGCATCGACAACTTCCCCGTTTTCCTGATGTGCGGCCAGCTGCTCTTCAACTTCTTCAACGAGGCCACCTCCTCCAGCATGTCCAGCGTGCTGTCGGCGGCCCCGCTGCTCAAAAAGGTGTATATCCCCAAGTATATCTTCCCGCTGGAAAAATGCTGCTTTGCCATGGTCAACTGCGTGTTCAGCTTTGTGGCGCTGGCACTGGTCATGGTGTTTACGGGCAGCCCCCTCCACTGGACCATTCTGGAAGTGCTCTACCCGCTGGTGACGCTCTTCTTCTTCAGCCTGGGCGTGGGCCTGTTCCTGGCGGCGGCCACCGTCTTCTTCCGGGATATCATGCACATCTGGAGCGTGTTCATCACGGCGCTGCTCTACTTCTCCGCCATCTTCTATGACCCCACCCAGATGACGTTCTCCATCGGCGGGTTCAACATGCAGCAGATCATCAAGCTCAACCCCATGTACTGGTATATCACGGGCTTCCGCCGCACCCTGATGTGGGGCATCCCGCTGGATGGGAACATGGTGGCGGTCTGCGGCCTGTGCGCGCTGCTTTCCATGCTGGTGGGCGTGCGGATGTTCCGCAAAACGCAGGACCGCTTTGTGCTGCACATTTAAGGAGGGGAGAAAATGGAACCAATTATTAAAGTGGACAATGTTTCCATGTGCTTCAACCTCTCCACCGAAAAGCACGAGAGCCTGAAAGAGTATCTTCTGGCCATGGTGCAGGGGCGGCTGCAGTACGATGAATTTTATGCCCTGAAAGACGTCAGCCTGGACATCATGCCCGGCGATTTTTACGGCCTGGTGGGCCTGAACGGCTCGGGCAAATCCACCCTGCTCAAGACCATTGCAGGCGTGTACAAGCCCAGCAAGGGCAAAGTGACGGTCAACGGCACCATTGCCCCCCTCATTGAGCTGGGCGCGGGCTTTGATATGGACCTGACCGCCCGGGAGAACATCTACCTCAACGGTACGGTGCTGGGCTTCTCGCCCAAGTATCTGGACGAAAAGTTTGATGAGATCGTGGAGTTCAGCGAGCTGCAGAACTTTCTGGATGTGCCGCTCAAGAACTACTCCTCCGGCATGGTGGCCCGCATCGGCTTTGCCATTGCCACCATCACCAAGCCCGATATCCTCATTGCAGACGAGGTGCTGTCGGTGGGCGATTTCCTGTTCCAGCAGAAATGCGAAAAGCGCATGAAGGAGCTGATGGCGGGCGGCACCACGGTCATTCTGGTGTCCCACTCCATCGAGCAGATCGAGCGGATGTGCAGCAAGGTGGCATGGCTGAGCCACGGCCACCTCAAAATGAACGGCGATACCATGACGGTCTGCAACGCGTACAAGGCCGTCCAGCGCGGCGAGGCATAAGGGATGAATTTGCGACTGAAACGCGCCAAAGAGCTGGCGGGCTATGCTGTCCAGCTGACCCGGGACGAGGGCCTTGGCACCATGATGGCGCGGGGGGCGGGCTTTGTCAAGCGCCGGTTCTTCGGCAAAAAAGCCCGCTACCTGCCCGCCAAAAAGGTACTGGAAGCCCAGCGGGCCGAGATGGCCGGAAAAACGTTCGAGGACTGCGGGCTTCCGACCATTTCCGTCCTCACCCCGCTGTATAATACCCCGGAAAATTACCTGCGGGAGTTTCTGGATTCGTTCGTGGACCAGACCGCCCCCAACGGGGAGCTCTGCCTTGCCGATGCTTCCGATGCCGCTCACAGCCGTGTCGGGGAGATCGTGCGGGAATATCAGGCAAAGAATCAACATATCGTATACAAAAAGATCGAAAACAAGGGCATTGCAGCCAATACCAACGCTGCTGCCGCCCTTGCCAGCGGGGAATATCTTGCTCTGGCTGACCACGACGACATCCTGGCTCCCCACGCCCTGTACGCCATGGGCAGGGCCATCCTGGACCTGATGGCGCAGGGCAAACCGGACGGTTTTGTCTACAGCGACGAAGCTCTTTTCAACAAGAGCATCCAGCGGCCGCTGGTGGCCCACTTCAAGCCGGACTACGCGCCGGACTACCTGCTCTGCTGCAACTACATCTGCCATTTGGCCGTGTTCCGGCGGGCCTTATATGAGGAAGTGGGCGGCGAGCGCCCGGAGTGCGACGGCAGCCAGGACCACGATCTCTTCCTCCGCCTGATCGAAAAAGTGGGCGGCGCGGCCCATCTGCCCCAGGTGCTCTACTACTGGCGGGTCCATGCGGGCTCCACCTCCGGCGGCACCGACGCCAAGCCCTATGTGGCCAAGGCGGCCAAAAAGGCGCTGGCCGACCACCTGACCCGCACGGGCCGGGTGGGCACCGTCACCGATGGATTGTTCCCCAGCACCTACCGCGTCTTGTGGAAAATTGAGGGCGACCCGAAAGTCAGCATCCTCATCCCCAATAAGGACCACACCGACGACCTGGAAAAGTGCCTGCACAGCATCTGGAGCAAGACGGAGTGGGACAATTACGAGGTCATCGTCATTGAGAACAACTCCACCGACCCGGCCACCTTTGCCTACTATGAAGAAGCACGGAAGCGGTACGAGGGCCTGAAAGTGGTCACCTACCCGGAAAAGGGCTTCAACTTCTCGGGCATCAACAACTTTGGCCGGAAAGCGGCCAGCGGGGACTACCTGCTGCTGCTGAACAACGACGTGGAGGTGCGCAACGGCGACTGGCTCACCGAGCTGCTGCGCCAATGTGCCCACCCCGGCGGGGCGGCCATCTGCGGTGCCATGCTCTACTACCCGGACGAGACGCTCCAGCACGCGGGCGTGGTCACGGGGCTGGGCGGCTACGCGGGCCACAGCCACAAGTACAAGCAGGCGGGCGGCAGCGGCTATCTGTTCCGCGCCGCCACGGTGCAGGACTTCTCCGCCGTGACCGGTGCCTGCCTGCTGGTAAAAGCCAGTGTCTGGGACGAAGTCGGCGGGCTGGACGAAAAGTTCGCCGTGGCGTTCAACGATGTGGACTTCTGCCTGCGGGTGCGGGATGCGGGTTACCGCGTTGCCTGGACGCCCTACGCCCGGTTGACCCATTACGAGAGTAAGAGCCGCGGCGGCGACGAGAAAGACCCGGCCAAGGCGGCCCGCTTTGCCTCGGAGCAGCAGCGGCTGTATGCCATCCACGGCAAAGAGAAGATTCTGGACGACCCCTACTACAACCCCAGCCTCACCCGTGACCGGGAAGATTTCTCGGAGAGCGATGACCTGCGGAAGCTGAAAGAGGGGAGCCTGACCGTACGGTGGGGGGAGTGAGACCATGAACATCAAAGGGCATTTTGAGACCATTACCCGGCATAAGCTGCTGGTGATGAAATACTGCTTCGCCTGCGGGCTCTATGAGCAGGGCCTTGCCCACGACCTGAGCAAGTACAGCCCCACCGAGTTCATCCCGGGGTGCATCTACTATCAGGGCGACCACAGCCCCAACGAGGCGGAGCGGGAGGCCAGGGGCTACACCTCGGCCTGGCTCCACCACAAGGGCCGCAACAAGCATCATCTGGAATACTGGATCGACTACAGCACCACCAAGACCGGCCTGACCGGGATGAAGATCCCTCTCCGGTACGTCTGCGAGATGGTCTGCGACCGGGTGGCCGCCAGCCAGATCTATCTGGGCGACAAGTACACCGATGCCGCCGCCTGGAACTACTACGAGCACAGCAAGGACCACTACCTGCTCCACCCGGAGACCCGGGCACTGCTGGAAAAGCTGCTCAAGATGGTGCGGGACATCGGACAGGAGCGGACCTTTGCGTATATGAAGTACCTGCTGGGGTGCGAAAAGGACTACTGAACGCCAGATTCTGCAAGCTCAAAAAGTTTCACCAAAATTTGTGCACACTCCCCATTGACAGGAACGGGGTGCACCGGTATCCTTAAAGTGGCTTGGAAGCTCTCGGAGCTTTGTAAAAAAGAAAAACAACGGAACCGAATAAGGCTTTTTTAACTTTGTTTTAAGGAGGACAGAAATGATGAAACTGTTCAAAAAACTGCTGGCCGTCGCCATGGTGGCCGTTCTGGCACTGACGGTGCTGACCGGCTGCGATGCAGGGACAACTGACCCGGATGCTGTTTACCCCGATGATGAGACAGAAACTGTTGTTTATACACTGAACAATGGTGCGGCAGCGGCAAATCAGCCCCAGTTGACCTACAGTGTGAAGTACAGCAAGATTACAAAGGAACTGCTGGATAATTATCTAGATAACTACGGCAATATCTCGAAGTACAATGAAGAATATAAACGTATCACCGATGCGCTGGATAAGAACGTAAAAATCATCGTTGACGTGATTCCTGGTACAAACCCGGCGAAAAAGAGCGGCTTTAAATACACGGAGCTGTATAAAGTGACCAACTATCACCTTGCGGAAAAAGTTGGCGTGGCGTTCAAGGATTCTTCCTCTGGCACCCGCTATTTGCTCATCTGCACGTTTGATGTGGAAGAGTAAGATCTAAAATCGCAAATCAAAAAGCCCCGGGACGGCAGATGCCGCTCCGGGGCTTTTGCTGTGTGTGTTGTGGGTTACTGCTCGTTGGTGTAGATCTGGATATAGCGCGGGGCGCTCTTGTCCTGTACGAACAGCAGAGCACCCGTCAGAGCGACGGCTAAGAACGTGAAAATGGCGAGCAGAGCTTTGAGAAATTTCATCGTTTCAGATCCTCCTTGGTGGATGAGTGACGGAGCGGGGGACGTTCCGCGGGATGGTTTCCTTTAGTATAGCATATTCCGCACCGAAAGGCAAACTTGGCGATTCTTGTGGGTTTGTACCGAAAAAATCGGAGGTTAGCTATAACTAATCGTCAAAAACAGCAAAGAAAATTAAGGAATTCGCATCATTTTGGGGGAGTTATCGTTGACTTCCGACGCCAAAATGATACAATAGGTGTGTTAAGCAGCTGCTGTCCCTGTACCAGTGCGCCTGCATAGGCGTGGGGATGGCAATTCAAGCAGAATGGGGGATTTATTCCATGTTGAACAAGCTGAAACGTGCGGCGCTTGGCGCGCATACGCCGCATGACAAGGCAACCGCTGCAAGCAAGCCTGTCCCGATGCCTCTGCCCGCGCAGGTACGCATCCTCATGAGCCAGCACATTGGTGCTCCGGCAAAGGCTCTGGTGAAAAAGGGCGACGAAGTGTTTGTGGGCACCAAGATCGGTGAAGCAGGCGGCTTTGTCTCTGCCAATATCCACTCCAGTGTCTCCGGCACCGTTGCTGCCGTGGAGCCGTACCGCCTGAGCAATGGCCGTATGTGCGACTCGGTGGTCATCAAGACGGATGGCAAGCAGACTGTTGACCCGGCCGTCCAGGCACCGGAAGTGACCGATAAGGCCAGCTTCCTGGCTGCTGTGCGGGAGTGCGGTCTGGTTGGTCTGGGCGGCGCGGGCTTCCCGACCGACGTCAAGCTGCAGCCCAAAGACCCGGTGGACACCCTGCTGATCAACGCTTCCGAGTGCGAAGTGTGGCTGACCAGCGATACCCAGGAGATGCTGCTGTGTGCCGACGATATCATCCGCGGCATCCAGGCTGTCCTGAAGTATGTCGGCATCCCGAAGTGTGTCATCGGCATTGAGAACAACAAGCCTGAGTGCATCGACCTGCTGTGCCAGAAGACCAAGGACACGCCCGAGATCGAAGTCAAGCCTCTGCCCAGTGTCTATGGCACCGGTGCGGAGCTGATCCTGATCGAGAAGTGCCTGGGCCGCGAGGTGCCGCACGGCGGTCTGC
>ERZ1034626.1433-NODE-1433-length-15824-cov-162.241613_pt1 | contig 15824 bp, 9 predicted proteins | sample MGYA00520652_ERZ1034626 | MGnify/ENA primary metagenome ERZ1034626 (study PRJEB33766, sample SAMN09781765) | gut metagenome | biome: gut microbiome | host: Homo sapiens | place: Madagascar | study: EMG produced TPA metagenomics assembly of the PRJNA485056 data... | reverse complement strand
CGCTGCTCGAACTCTTCCCTGTCACAGATGGCACTATTCTTGATTTTGGCGCGATAATTATAGATAGTGTTCACAGAATAGTGAAGGAACTCGGCAATCTTAGAACTGTCCTCGATGCCCAGACGGATAAGGGCAAAGATACGGAGGGTGGTAGAAAGACGGCTGTCATCTTCGAGCACGATACGCTCTTCAGGCTTCAAGAGGGCATTGAACTCCTCAACAAAGTCAGGGAAGAGCTTCAGGAAGGCGGAATCGAAATACTCATACAGCTCGCCCATGTAGGCCTCGCCAGCCTGCATCTGCTCCAGCAACTTGTTGAGTTCTCTTGCCTTCACCAGTTTCACTACTCGCTTGCGCATGGTCTCTATCTTGTCGACATAGATGGCACAAAGGCGCAGAAATCGACCAATATATACTTCCTTCATCTTGTTACTCTCGTTGAGTGACTGGTTCATCTCGTTAAGACGCTCATTTGCCAACTGCAAGGCATGGTTGGTTTCCTTCAGCTTATGATGGGCCGCAGCAATGCGCTTGCGCTGCTTGTTGACATAGTAGAGCAAGAGCATAACCACAAAGAGAAGCAAGGCTGAACACGCTACCATGAACCGCAGATGCTGGTTGCTCGCTGAAAGTTCTTTCTGATAGCCCTCCTCAATCTGCGTGAGCACAGGCATGATCTGGCGGCTGCGGCTAGGCGTATTGAAAATGGTAGCCGACTGCCAGGCAAACTTGATATACTCATGAGAGCGCTTCTGCTCGCCCGGGTCGGCGTTGAGAAGATTGGCAACTTCCCAGAGAGACCCCTGGTCCATCACAGCCAACTGGACATCGCAGATAGCAGAACGCAAGAGGCAGCGGAGGAACTGTTCTTTATCACCAAACTGATTGTAGGTCAAGCCGCGATAAAACTGTACAATGGCATACTGATGGGTGCCCGGTTTCGTCATCGCCAGCCGCTTATCGCTCAATCGCAAAGCCTCCTTCATATTGCCTGCATCGCGTGCCCTCACCTCCTGCATCTGCAGATAAAGGTCATCATTATGGCTGAATGTGCTGTCTATTGCAGCCTGATAGGCATTATGCTTGCCGGTATAATATTTCTTCAAGGAGGGAACGTTGGAATAATATGCCATCTCGCCATACAGATGCTGGCAAGCCCAGAGGTAGTTGCGTTTGCCCTCAGCATCAAGATCAGCGATATTGACAGACTTCAGCAGGTCGTATGATTCGGCATAATCGCCCGTGGTCGATTCCTGGAAAGCAAGCAGCGCCTTGGCATTTTCCACCTTCTTTTTATCGTCCATTCTGATAGCAAGTTCCATACACTGATTGATGTATTTCAGCGCCATGTCATTCTTGTAGGAGCGGTATTCCTCAAAGAGCGCAAAACAGGCATCATACTTACTGCTTAGGCGCCTGGCGGTCTTCAGTTTCTGCTCCCAATCGCGAATTCGGGCTTCACGTACCTTCACATAATCAGCCGAATGGGCAATGGCGTTGTCCAGACTCTGAAAAAGCTGCTCTATATTATCTGTTGTTTTTGCTGCAAGAGAAAGAGGCATCAAGACAAAGAGCAGGAAGAAGAATGCCTTTCCCCATAATTCATTTACGCGATACATCAACTTGATTCCGTTTAAGATTGATTTATTTTCATGAGGTTTCGTGTGCAAAAGTAATAAAAAAATCGGAAACGACAAAATCTAATATAGAAGAAATATAGATTTCTTCGCATTTTTCGTCTATACCGCATCCACTTTTTATATATTCTCCATTTTTCTTATCCATCTCATTATCAGACACATCTCTTCCTGGAAAAGAAAATTTCATCCACATTTTAACATTTCTATCGCGCATCGTATCATCTTTTTTATTATCTTTGCAGAAGATAAGCATCAAAAATAACAATTAACATAATAAACAATGAGAACAGCACTTTTATCACTCACGTTTCTTTTGGCTGGTTCTATGGCAGCACCTGCTTTCGCCCATACCGCAGCCCCTAAGAAAAAAGTAACTGCCACAACCAAGAAAGGCAAGATTCTACCCATGAAGGAGTATATCGACCAACTGATGGCGAAGATGACGCTACAGGAGAAGATTGGTCAGCTGAACCTGATGGTAGCTGGCGACATCACCACCGGCGGCGCACTTGATACTCAGGTAGGCAGCGATATCGCCCAGGGCAACATGGGCGGAGTTTTCAATATCAAAGGGCTCGACAAGATCAAGGCTCTGCAGGAAATCGCCATCAAGAACAGCCGTCTGGGCATTCCGCTGCTCGTAGGTATGGACGTGATTCATGGTTACGAAACGATGTTCCCTATCCCTCTCGCCCTCTCCTGCTCATGGGATACCGAGGCGATGAAGAAAGTAGGCGAAGTATCGGCCAAGGAAGCCAGTGCCGACGGCATCAACTGGACATTCTCTCCTATGGTAGATATCGCACTCGATGCCCGCTGGGGACGAATCAGCGAAGGAAATGGCGAGGATCCTTACCTGAGCGGCGTGATGGGAGCAGCGATGACCCAGGGCTACCAGGGCGTGGATATGCGCACAGAAGAGATTCTGAGAGCCAACCGCATCATGGCCTGCCTGAAGCATTTTGCCCTCTACGGAGGCGTTGAGAGCGGAAAGGAATATAACACGGTAGATATGAGCCGCGTGCGCATGATGAACCAGTATCTGCCACCTTACGAGGCAGTGGTGAAGGCAGGCGTAGGCAGCGTGATGTCTTCATTCAATCTCATCGACTACATACCTGCTACAGCTAACAAATGGATGATGACCGACGTCTTGAGAAAGCAGTGGGGATTCAACGGTTTCGTGGTTACCGATTATGCTTCTATCGCCGAGATTCTGCAGCACGGAACGGCAAAAGACATCCAGGAGGCATCAGAACAGGCGCTGAAGGCGGGTACCGATATGGATATGTGCTCCAACGCCTTCGTAAAGCATCTGGCAAAAAGCATAGCAGAAGGAAAGGTGAGCGAGGAGGATGTGAATATCGCCTGCCGCCGCATTCTGGAAGCGAAATATAAACTGGGGCTGTTCAGCGACCCTTACCGCTACTGCAACACCAAGCGCAGCAAGAGCGAGATTTATACCGCTGAGAACCGTCAGGCAGCCCGCGATGTAGCAGCAGAGACCTTCGTGCTCCTGAAGAACGAAGGCAATATTCTGCCACTGAAGAAGGAAGGAAAGATAGCCCTGATAGGTCCGCTTGCCGACACCCGAAACAATATAGCCGGTACATGGAGCGTTGCTCAGGTACCATCTAAATATACCACCATCAAGGAAGCGATGGAGCATGCTCTTGCCGGAAAAGCTACCTTATTATATGCCCAGGGAAGCAATATCTGGCGCAATAAGGAACTGCAGCAAAACGGCGAATCCGGTAAACCGATCAACTGGGGCAACGAGGCTGAGATGAAGGCTGAAGCGCTGAAGATTGCTAAAGAGGCAGACGTGATAGTATGTGCTATGGGTGAAAGTGCTGACATGAGTGGCGAATGCAGTAGCCGTACCAACCTGGAGATGCCGGATGTACAGCGCGAACTGCTTGCCGAACTCCTGAAGACGGGCAAGCCTGTAGTGCTCCTCAACTTTGCAGGCCGTCCTACGGTTCTTACTTGGGAGAAAGCCCATGTACCAGCCATCATGAATGTATGGTTTGGAGGTTCAGAGATGGGCGATGCACTCTGCGATGTTATCTTTGGCGACAAATCGCCATCGGGTAAGCTTACTACTTCTATGCCTAAGACTACCGGTCAGGAGCCTCTCTACTACAACCATCAGAACACCGGTCGCCCTGTAGCAGACGATAATGAGAAGTTTGCCAAGTTTGCCAGCAACTGTCTGGATGTAAGCAATGGTCCGCTCTATCCTTTCGGTTACGGCTTGAGCTATACCTACTTTTCGTACAGCAACTTCCGCCTGAGCAGCCAGGAGGCCAGCATCAGCAATGGGGAGGCTACCGAATGGCAGGATGGCAAGAAGATTACAGCTAGCGTCACCGTTAAGAACAACGGCTCCCGCGATGCCGACGAGATTGTGCAGCTCTACATCCGTGACATGATAGCCAGCATCTCCCGTCCAGTAAAGGAGCTGAAAGGTTTCCAGCGCATCCATCTGGCAGTAGGTGAGAGCAAGGAGGTAAGCTTTGATATCACCCCAGATATGCTCAAGTTCTACAACTCAGATTTGAAGCACGTGATAGAACCTGGCGACTTCCAGATTATGATAGGAACCAACAGCAAGGATGTAAAGACATTGAAACTGAACGTGAAATAAACAAGAAAAATCGCCCTGTAAAGAGCAAAGCATAGCTTGAAAGATGCTTTCCTTCTTACAGGGCGATTATCATCTACTGAGCCCACTCCAACAGAAGGCTCAGTTATGGATTCTATCCTTCAGGATTACTTAGTCATCTCGAAACCTACACGCATACCATCGTAATTATTGGCGATAGTACCGATAGCGCTGAGCGTAGAACTGCCCTTGAGGGCACCCATGGTCTTGATGAGGTTGAGCAACTTTGTCTGGTCGAAGAGCAGGCTGATGCCGTTGGTAGTCTTCGTAGCATAGCCCGACATACTCAAGAGCAAGCCCTTCATCTGAATGGCATGAGTCTTCTCATCAAAAGTATAATTACCCTGCCATGACTTGCCATCTATCTTGGCAGCGAAAGTTCCATCAGTTTTGAAGGTGAAATAGGTGTTTGAGCCGCTGAAGCCAAACTTGCTGTAATACTCACCCAACTTCTCCTCTACCTTGTTGGCAGCTATCTCACCGCCAGCCTTTGCCAGGAGATTCTCAGAGGTAAAGGCGCATCCCGGCTTGCTGTACTTCCAGGTATGGGCACAGAGATCCTGCTTGCTGAAGGTACCTGAACCGATTACATTATTCAGAATGCCATTGATGATGCTGCTACCTGCAGAGCTGCCGTTGTTAGAGTTTCCGCCCAGTACAGCACCCAAGATACCTGCAACGGCTGAACCTGCATTGCTGGTTGCACTGGTAGAAGCGGCGGCATTGCTGGTTGTTGTTGCAGCAGTTGTTGTTGTCGCTGCTGTTGTGTTAGATGCAGCAGAAGTTGTTTTCTTTGTAGAAGTTTTCTTGGTCGAAGTCTTCTTTGAAGTCTTCTTTGCTGTCTTCTTAGCCGTTTTCTTAACCGGCATCATCTCAGACATTGAGGCATTGAGCGCTGCCTCGTTCATAGCGCTTGCGTTGCTGCCAGCTGTGCATGCGAGCACGAGGGCAGCCAAAAGAAATACCTTTTTCATTGCTTTCTATATATTTATTTTTATCACTCTTATTTATATATACCCAATACTTCCTATTGTTCTTTCGGGTGCAAAGTTCGCAAAAAAATCGGAAATACGATAAGAAAAATCCCTATTTCGCGGTATGAATCTCCCTAAAAACCCAGCATTTCTGCTCTTTTTACGTTATTATAGACGATTGCGATGACAATTCGTTTAAAAGATAATGAAAAAAACGTTCAGGAAATACCAATTATCATTCTAGGGGGAGCTGTTCAAACGATTGCACATTTTTTTGACATAAATCAAAAAATAACGAATAAAACACGCATTTTCATGCATTTTGTACCTAGAAATAGGTAGAAACCCCTATCTTTGCAAGCGGTTAACAAATAACAATAGGTTATGAATGATTTAATTAAGGTAAATTCTGAAAATCAGAATCAGGCTATCGATAGATGCCAACAGATTCTCCAGGATCGCCGCGAGGCTCTTGCTTCTAAGGCAAAGAGAAGAGGTTAATACTCTTCAGAAACAAGAAATAAAGGAGGAAAGATGATGCTCTTATACATATATAGTTAAGGACGCATCCTTTCTTTTTAAAGAGAGATTTTTCGAAACGACTCTTAAATGATGAGTTTCAAAAATTTTGGGAAAAGAAAAAAACGAAAAAATCCCGTTGTCAGCCATCTGGCTTGTACAACGGGATTTTTTCGTTTTATTATATCAAGTCCGGAATTTACTTCTCGTTCTTCACTGCCTTCATGATGATTTCAAAGTGATTACCACTCTTCAAGATGACATTCTTCAGGAAGTCTGAAATCTCAGATGCCTTCAGATTCTTCACCATCTCCTTGTAATCGCTATGAGTATCAACACCCATACGCTCGTATGTGCTCAACGCACCAAGCCAATAACCGTTAGACTTCTCGCTAACAGCAGCCTGCTTCAGGAGAATCTCCTTTACCTTCAGAAGGTCTTCTGCATTTGGCTGGGCGATGGTCTCGTCCATACCCTTGAAGAAGTAAGGAATAGCGATATCCGACTTCTCTGGGTTCAGCTGAGCTACGGCTGTAATAGAGATGGCAGCCTTGTTATCATAATCGCGAAGCAAACCATAGTTTGCACCTGCATGATAAGCAGCACTGAGTTCCTCACGGATAGTACGCAAATACTTCATCTCCAAAAGGCGGGCTGAAACATCAGCAAGAACCATATACTGCAAGGTGAATGGAGCCTTGGTATACCAAATCTCTGTTGCCTGGTTCTGTGGGTTCTCCATTGCCTTGGTAAAGATATTGCTTACCTTACCCTTAGCATAAGGAATCTGCTTGTTCTTCAGCTTGAAGCCATTGTTTGGCAGACTGGCAATATACTGCTCGATGAGTGGGAGGAGAGTCTTCTCATCATAGTTACCTACGAAATAGAAGGTGAAGTCCTTGGCATTGCCGTAGAACTGCTTACCAATCTCCAGGATACGGTCGTAGTTGATATCCTTTATATCGCTTGCCTCTGGTACACGGGCAAGTTTGCTACCCAAATAGAGGGTGCTCTGAACAGAATCCTGATATACGAGGTTTGGGTTGTTGCTCTTGTTGGCAAGAACAGTAGCCATCATACTCTTCATATTGTCAAAGCTCTTCTGGTCCTTGCTTACTGCGGTCATCTTGAGATAGATGAGCTGCATCAGGGTTTCGATATCCTTAGGAGTAGAATTACCCTTCAAGCCATGATTGAAAGGACTGAAGCTGAACGAAACACCAGCCTGCTTACCAGCCAAAGCCTTATCAAGCTCATTGCTTGAGAAATCGCCAAGACCACTGGCATCGAGCACATCTGCTGCAAATGTAGCATTCAGGAAATCTGCCTTGCCGAAAGTAGAATAACCCACATTGGCTGAAGCAGCGAAAGCAATCTCATTGTCCTTGAAATCGGTCTTCTTCAATACCACCTTAGCGCCATTAGAAAGAGTCAACTCCTTGAAGCCCAACTTCTTGTTCTCAACAGTCTTCTTAATCTTACCAGCCTTAGGAGCCTGAGCGATGAGAGGTTCCTGCTTAACATTATCCACATAAGCCTCGAGCTTCTCAGCACGTACCTGCTTTACGATGGCAGAGAGTTCCTGCTCGGTAGGATAAACGGCACCAGCCTGCTCGCGCATCATAACCAATGATACAAAGTTAGTATCGCTCTGGCAAACCAACTGCTTGGCATAGCTGTTGATAACCTCAAGAGGCAAGTTTGGAACTACCATCTTCCAGATCTGGCTCTCCTCTTCTACTGATGGAATAGGCTCGTTAGAAGTGAAGTTATCCACATACTGGGTGGTAAACTGCTCGTTCTTCATCTTATCCTTGTTGGCAAGCGCCTTGTCAACCTGGCTCATGAATTCATCCTTGGCACGCTGATACTCGGTAGCTGTGAAACCGAACTCATGCATACGCTGTGCCTCGCGGAGAACAGCAGCATAAGCCTCCTTAATCTTTCCTGGCTTAGCCACACCGGTAAGGGTGAAAGCATCCTTAGTGCTTGAAATCAGGTATGAACCGTCACCGGCATTTGCCTGGAGATATGGACAGTCTGGCTCCAATGCCTTCTCTGCATAACGGGCAGCAATCATAGAAGAAATCACGTTATCCATGTATCCCTTCAGGAGATAGCTCATGTTGCTCTTCAGAGAATCAGGCACAGCATTGTGCTTCATATAAACCTGGAAGAGATCAACCTGCTGCTCCTTATCCTTGTCGATAACATAGATGGCTGAATCATTATCAGATACTTGTACCTTCTCTATCTTAGCGGCATTCTTAGGTACCTTGATACCAGAGAAGAGTTCCTTAATCTTAGCTTCGATATGATTTACATCTACATCACCCACGATGATAATAGCCTGATTGTCTGGGCGATACCATTTGCGGTAGTAAGCACGGAGAGTTTCTGGCTTACAGCCATCGATAACGCTCATCAAACCGATAGGGAAACGGTAGCCATACTTTTCGCCCTGATAGAGCTTAGGAAGTGAACGCTCTATCATGCGCTGCTGACCTACGATACGCATACGGTACTCATTGTGTACCACATCGCGCTCGCTCTCGATAGCATCCTCTGTAAGACTGATACCATTACTCCAGTCCTTGAGGATAAGCATACAGGAGTCTACGGCTGTTGTACGGGTAGTAGGAACATCTGTGAAGTAATAAACTGTCTTCTCTACTGCTGTATAGGCATTGAGATTACGGCCATACTGTACACCGATGCTCTGCAGATAGTCCTGCAAAGAGTTGCCCTTGAAATGGTCGGTACCATTGAAGGCAAGGTGCTCCAAGAGGTGAGCCAAACCGCGCTGGTCATCATTCTCATTGATAGAACCCACTTTCTGTGCGATGTAGAAACTGGCTACATGCTCAGGATAACTGTTGTGACGAATGTAGTAAGTCAATCCATTATCAAGACGACCTATCTTCACATTCTTGTCTACCGGAATAGCTGGCATCTGCTGTGCCATCGCTGTACCTGCAGAAAGGAACAGCACAACTGCTGCAAAAATCTTTCTTAGTTTCATCTGATTTTAATTATTTATGTATTTATTGTTTTCTATATCATTCTTTCTTTATACCTTATTATATATATATCATGCTACTTAACAAGTTCGCCTATATATAACGACAAAACCTGTGACATGGTTACCGTCTGCGATGCAAAATTAAGAAAAATAAAAAAGATTTGCAAACATTTTAGAGAATATCTTTCCGATGTATGCAAATCTTAACCTAAAACTAACATTGGAGACAGAAAAACAATCCTAACCTACATGAAAACTCTTCATCCATGAACCTCTGAAGAGGCGGATAAGGAAGAGGATTCCCCTGAATGTGAGTTCGGTAGCCATTGCTATCCATACTCCCTCCAAGCCATAGCTCTTGGAAAGCGCATAAGCCAGGGTGAGGCGCACCAGCCACATGGTACCGAGATTGATCATCGCCGGTTTTCTGGTATCGCCCGCTCCTACACAAACACAATAGGTCACGATGCTAGCTGCAAAAAATGGTTCAGCAAAAGCCTCGATGCGCAAACAGATGGTTCCCATCTCACGGATACTTTCTACCGGAGAAAGAACGCCAATCATCTCAGGAGCAAAGACATACATCACCACTCCCATCACAGCCATCACAGCCATTCCCAGTCCTACTGTCATATAGGCAAAATTCTTGCACAACCCTACTCGCCCTGCTCCATGCGTCTGTCCCACCAGAGTGGTAGCCGCATCACCAATACCATAACCCGGCATATAGCAAAGACTCTCTGCCGTAATAGCAAAAGAATGGGAAGCAATAGCTATATTGCCAAGAGGTGCCACAATCATGGTACTCACGATCTGCGCCCCGCTCATCAATATGTTCTGTATGGCTATCGGAATGCTGATTTTACAGGCATTATGAACATACGACCTGACCCAACGGAAACGGACATGGTCCTGACGGAGATTCAGTATCTTATTCTTGAAACCTGCAATATAAAGATTAGGCAGAGAGATGCAGACATAAGCCATCGCCGTTCCTAAGGCAGCCCCCACAACACCCAACTTCAGGATATAGATAAACAGATAATTGAACACCACATCGCAGATGCAGATCAGCACAGCCATCACACTAGGCGTATGCATATTGCCCGCCGATTTCAGCATCATTTCGGATATATGATAAAGGAAAACGAATGGCAGTACCAGACCGTATATCAGAAAATAGCGAGAGGAATTGGTGGCTATATCAGCACCTCCACCCAGCCAATAAGGCAGATAAGAATGAATGCCGACACAGAGAAGAGAAACAAAAATGCTGAACGCCACACCGCAAATCAGCGCATGGCGAAACACCTGACGGGCATTTGCAAAATCATTGGCTCCGATAAAATGAGCCACCTGTACTGAAAAGCCTGTAGCCGCTGCACTGAGCAAACTACCAATAAGCCAGGTAGTTGACTCAATCAATCCGATACTGGCAGAAGCCTCTGCTCCCAGATGACCCACCATTGAAGCATCGATGAAGAACATCATCACCGTAGAAATCTGAGCCAACATAGAAGGTATACTCAATCCTACAATAAGATTGAGTTTCTCGCGCCGATTCATCTCCCTACCCAGGCGAATCGACTCCATCAAATAATCTGTCTTCTTGCTATAAAGCATAAATTAATTTCTCATATATCGCTCATACAAAAAAATATGTGCATATATCATTTCAAACATATGCACATACTTTTCTCTAAATCTTTATTCTTATTATTTAGTAATCCACTTCTTGCCAGAAGCTCTCTTATAACTCTTGAGCACCATCTCAAAACGGAGCATTGAATAGCCTTGGATTGAAGAATTACCGCTCGCTCCATAAGCCAGCTGGTATGGAATGAATACCTGCCAATGATCGCCCGGATGCATCTTGAGCAATGCGGTGGTAAAGCCATCGATAAATCCACCGGCTACACTACGGGTAGGATTAGCTGTAGCTGCATCAAAAGTACCCGTAAAACTCTGGTCGAAGACGTAACCTTCCTTATAATTATCAGTAGGAATGTAACGGCCACGATAGCTCACCTGTACCGAATCGGTAAGGATTGGAGAAGTTGTACCCTCTCCCTTCTTCAGAACATGAACGATGATTTTATCGCAATCCTTATAAGTAAGGGTCGCTAAATTACCATTCTGATCTTTGTTCGGAGTCTGGTTTTCGAACGTCCAGTTCTTATAAACGTACCAGCCGTTAGCTTCACCCATCTTTCTGGCATAAGCCAATGTATCGGCAAAAGCCTGCTCGTTACGCTCCTGCCAGTTGGCATATTCCGAGACATTATCATCATCTTCGCTGCATGATGACAGCGTGATCACTGCCATCATGAGGAAGAAGAAATATTTCAAACTCTTAAGATTCATCTAAATGTATTTGATTAATTAGAAGTTCTTGATTTCCTTGCCAAGCTTCTTCAATACGCTAGTGATGCTTACGCGCTCCTCGATGATGCTGCGAAGATCTGAGATTGCTACGCGCTCCTGCTCCATGGTATCACGATAACGCAGAGTTACCTTATGATCGTTAGGAGTCTCGTGGTCTACAGTGATACAGAATGGAGTACCGATAGCATCCTGACGGCGATAACGCTTACCGATAGAATCCTTAGGATCGCCATAGTGAGTATTGAAGTGGAACTTCAGCTCGTCTACAATCTCGTGTGCCAACTCTGGCAAACCATACTTCTTATCCAATGGGAACACGGCACACTTAACAGGTGCCAAAGCCTCTGGTAAACGCAAAACAACACGTGTCTCGCCATTCTCCAGCTTCTCCTCGCAGTAAGAGTGGCACATTACGCTGAGGAACATACGGTCTACACCGATAGATGTCTCTACATCGTAAGGTACATAGCTCTCGTTCTTCTCTGGATCGAAGTACTTGATAGAACGGCCGCTGTACTTCTCGTGCTGAGAAAGGTCGAAATTGGTACGGCTGTGGATACCCTCCACCTCCTTGAAGCCGAATGGCATCTTGAACTCGATGTCGGTAGCAGCGTTGGCATAATGAGCCAGCTTCTCGTGGTCGTGGTAGCGGTAGTTCTCGTTACCCATGCCCAGCGCCTCATGCCAAGCAAGGCGAACCTTCTTCCAATACTCGAACCACTTCATCTCTGTACCTGGCTGGCAGAAGAACTGCATCTCCATCTGCTCGAACTCACGCATACGGAATACGAACTGGCGGGCAACTACCTCGTTACGGAATGCCTTACCAATCTGGCAGATACCGAATGGCAACTTCATACGGCCGGTCTTCTGAACACTCAAGTAATCAACGAAGATACCCTGAGCTGTCTCAGGACGCAGATATACCTTGCTTGTAGCATCGCTTGCCGCACCCATCTGGGTAGAGAACATCAGGTTGAACTGACGAACGTCTGTCCAGTTCTTGGTACCGCTGATAGGGCAAACGATACCCTCATCCTCGATAATCTGCTTCAGCATCTCCAGGTTAGGACCCTGCATAGCCTCAGTATAGCGGGCATGGAGGTCATCAAACTTCTTCTGGTTCTCCAGAACGCGAGGGTTGGTAGCACGGAACTGAGCCTCATCGAAGCTGTCGCCGAAGCGCTTCTGAGCCTTGGCAATCTCCTTGGCAATCTTCTCCTCATACTTAGCCATGTGATCCTCGATGAGCACATCGGCACGATAACGCTTCTTGGAATCACGGTTATCGATCAATGGGTCGTTGAAAGCATCAACGTGACCTGAAGCCTTCCATACGGTAGGGTGCATGAAGATAGCTGCATCGAGACCTACAATGTTCTCGTGCAACAATACCATACTCTGCCACCAGTACTGCTTGATATTATTCTTGAGCTCAACACCATTCTGACCATAGTCGTAAACGGCAGCCAAGCCATCATAAATTTCACTACTAGGGAACACAAAGCCATATTCCTTGCAATGGCTTACAATTTTCTTAAAAACATCTTCCTGTGCCATGATTAAATCTTATTTTTTTCAAATTTTCGGCAAAGATACTCTTTTTTCTCGAAAAATTGTTGTATTTTTGCCATAAATTAATAAAATAAGTATTAAAAGCTATATATGAGCGACGAAATTAAAGATAAAAACGGTCTTGAAGAGGAAAAATCGCCAAATTTGGAAAATTCTTCTACAGAATCTGAACAGGATGCTGCAGAAGATGCCAACGAGGAGATTTCGACCGAAGAACATTCCGATTATAAGCCGGTGAACCGATTCGATGCTTCTGCTGTACATCACCTCAGCGGAATGTATCAGAACTGGTTCCTCGACTATGCATCGTATGTGATCCTCGAACGTGCCGTTCCTCATATTGAGGATGGTTTGAAACCGGTACAGCGACGCATCCTCCACTCTATGAAACGCATGGACGACGGAAGATACAACAAGGTTGCCAATATCGTGGGACATACCATGCAGTTTCACCCTCACGGTGATGCGTCTATCGGAGATGCTTTGGTACAGATGGGACAGAAAGACCTGCTCATCGATACGCAGGGTAACTGGGGAAACATTCTTACGGGCGACCGTGCTGCTGCTCCCCGATATATCGAGGCACGCCTCTCTAAGTTTGCTCTCGACGTGGTTTTCAATCCAAAAACTACCGACTGGCAACTCTCTTATGATGGCAGAAACAAGGAGCCTATCACGCTCCCTGCCAAATTTCCGCTGCTCCTGGCACAAGGTGCCGAGGGTATTGCCGTGGGATTGAGCAGTAAGGTTTTGCCACATAATTTCAATGAGATTTGCGATGCTGCCGTCCACTATCTCAAGGGCGAGCCATTCCAACTCTATCCCGACTTCCCTACAGGCGGTGCCATCGATGTAAGCAAATACAATGATGGACAGCGAGGGGGTGCATTGAAGGTAAGAGCCAAAATCGACAAGCTCGACAACAAGACACTCGTTATCAGCGAGATACCATTCAGCAAGACTACAGGCAGCCTCATCGATTCTATCACCAAAGCGGTAGAAAAGGGTAAGATTAAGGCACGCAAGGTAGATGATGTTACTTCGGCAAATGTTGAGATTCTTGTGCATCTGGCACCAGGAACCTCATCAGATAAAACGATGGACGCACTCTACGCATTCAGCGATTGCGAAATCAACATCTCGCCCAACTGCTGTGTCATCGAAGACAACAAACCTGTATTCCTCACCATCAGCGATGTGTTGCGCCACAGCGTAGACCGCACAATGGGATTGCTGCGCAAGGAGCTGATGATCAGAAAGGGTGAATTGGAGGAACAGCTCTTCTTCTCCTCTCTCGAACGGATTTTCATCGAGGAACGCATCTACAAGGAGCGAAAGTTTGAGCAGAGTAAGAGTCAGGATGAGGTTGTTGCCTTCATCGATTCAAAACTCGAACCATTCAAGGACAAGCTCTTTACTGCCGAAGTAGACGGAAAGGGTATGGTAGAATATGCCTTCCATCGGGAAATTACCCGCGAGGACATTCTCAAACTTCTGGAAATCAAGATGCAGCGAATCCTTAAATATAATAAGGATAAGGCAGACGAACTGCTGATGAAGATTAAGGCTGAACTTGCTGAGATAGAGAACGACCTGGCTCACATGACCGATGTAACCATCAACTGGTTTGAATATCTCAAGGGCAAGTATGGAAAGAACCATCCTCGCAAAACAGAAATCAGAAACTTCGATACCATTGAGGTGACTAAGGTGGTAGAGGCTAACCAGAAACTCTATATCAACCGTCAGGAAGGTTTCGTTGGTACAGGGTTGAAGAAGGATGAATTCGTATGCAACTGCTCCGACCTCGATGACATCATCATCTTCTATAAGGATGGCAAGTTTAAAGTCACCAAGGTAGCCGACAAAATATTCGTTGGCAAGAATATCCTCCATGTACAGGTATTCAAGAAGAACGACAAGCGCACCATCTACAACTGTGTTTACCGCGACGGCAAACAAGGCGATTACTTCATCAAGCGATTCAACGTAACCGCCATGACCCGCGACAAGTTGTATGACATCACCCAGGGTACACCTGGCAGCCGCGTCATCTATTTCACCGCCAATCCGAATGGAGAGGCAGAAATCATCAAGTGTACGATGGAGCCCGACCTGACGAAGAAGCGCCAGAGCATCTTCCTGGAGAAGGATTTCTCAGACATTCTGATCAAGGGACGTGCTGCAAAAGGTAATCTCCTGACCAAGCGCCCTATTCGCCGTATCGGTCTGAAGAGTCACGGCCACAGTACGTTAGGAGGCAGAAAGGTTTGGTTCGACCCAGACGTAAACCGCATCAACTACGATGAGAACGGCCGCTTCTTGGGCGAATTCAATGATGATGATTCTATCTTGGTAGTACTCGACAACGGTGAATTCTACATCACCAATTTCGATGCCAACAACCACTACGAGGATAACATCATCCGCTTAGAGAAATGGGATGAGCACAAGATCTGGACGGCTATCCTCTACGATGCCGACAATCAGGGATATCCATACATCAAGCGATTCACGATGGATGCCACCAAGCGCCATCAGAATTTCATGGGCGAAAATCCTAACTGCAAGCTCATCTTGCTTACGGATACGGTTTATCCACGCATCAAGGTCACTTATGGCGGTGTGGATGCCATCCGTCCTGCCGAAGAAATCGATGCCGAGCAGTTCATTGCGCAGAAGAGTTTCAAGGCAAAGGGTAAGCGCCTCACGACATGGAAGATTGAAAGTATCGAGGAACTGGAACCAACCCGATTCCCAGAACCTCCTTCTGAGGATAATGATGAGGAACCGGATGGTTCTGACTCAGAGAATGAAGGTGAAAACCTTGATCCAGATGCTGGCAAAAGCGAGCAACAGGTGATTGACGAACTGACTGGTCAGACCAACCTCTTCTCAGAAAAAGATTTCGAAGAAGACCAGAAGGATAAAGACTGGTTATCGAAGCAATAAAAAGCGCTAAGAAAAGCAGCAAGAAAAGCGCCCATCAATCGAGTAGGAGGAAAACGAAGTAGTTTTTCTCCTACTTTCGTTTTCCGACC
>ERZ1034626.1431-NODE-1431-length-15864-cov-19.230881_pt1 | contig 15864 bp, 17 predicted proteins | sample MGYA00520652_ERZ1034626 | MGnify/ENA primary metagenome ERZ1034626 (study PRJEB33766, sample SAMN09781765) | gut metagenome | biome: gut microbiome | host: Homo sapiens | place: Madagascar | study: EMG produced TPA metagenomics assembly of the PRJNA485056 data... | reverse complement strand
CTATCAGTGCAAAAGTAAAAACTATGAGCATTGACGCATTTGAAAGCTATTTAACTGATGAATTGACAAATTGCGTCATGGAATGTTTAGCGGACGGTATCGTAAATGGTAGCGGAAGCGGACAGGGCACTGGACTTGAAACAGGTATTACATGGAACGAAGGCACAAACCTTTTAACTACAACAGCTTTGACATTCCAGAACATTACAACAGTTATTTCTAAGTTGAAACGTGGCTATTCAAAGGGTGCAAAATTCGCAATGAACAATGCAACTTTGTATAACAGTGTTTACGGATTAATGGACGGAAACAAACGCCCATTATTTGTACAGAACGCACAAGACGACAGCGTAGGAAAAATTTTAGGCTTTGAAGTCGTAGTTGACGATAATATCAAAGATAATGAAATTTTCTTCGGAAACTTCCAATATTACGGCTACAACATGCCGAACGGGATTGCTGTTGAGTCTTCTACACAATCAAGCTTCAAATCTGGAAAGGTTGACTATAGAGGTATGGCCATTGCCGATTGTAAGCCGATTGTAGACGAAGCATTTATTAAACTTGCAATCACACCAGGAAAATAATTTTAGAAAGGGGCTGACATATGCTAATTACAATCGAAGAAGCTAGAGACTGGCTGAGACTGGATAACAGCGACAACGACGACGTAATTAACGGACTTATTACCAGTGCGGAAGAGTACATAACTCTAACTACAGGAATGAGCATAGAAGCACAAGTAGCAAGCCCTTTAGCTAAAACAGCGTGCAAGTTTCTGTTGACTCTATGGTACGACCCAGAAATGGCAGACAGTGACAAGCTACAAAGAAGTATTGATAATCTACTAAAAGCATTATCATAAGTTAACAAAAGGGGAAGTGGTGCACAGTGGCAAAAGAATACGCGAAGAAGTTTTATACTTCCAAGGCATGGAGAGAAACGCAGCGGGCATACATGCAAAGCAAACACTATGTATGTGAACGTTGCGGAAAGCCTGCCGTTATTGTGCACCATAGAACCTATATAACACCGTCAAATATCAATAACCCAAACATTACATTAAACTGGAACAACCTCGAAGCATTGTGCGCAACGTGCCACCAGCACGAACACTTTCAAGACAGGAACGTAACAGCAGACGGGTTAACATTTGACGACAAAGGAAACCTAGTTAAGCTATAACAAGTGATTGTTATAGCAGTACGTACAGGTGCTTGCAAAAGTGTATTGTATGCAAACCGAACTTTTAAAGATTGTGTATGACTGGTGCGCAGTCTTTCGGTCTATGCGTTTCGACCGTTCACGCGTTCATAGGCAAGCATATACCAGCACGAACACTTTACAGCAAACTTAAATAGTTTTTTCTCTCTGTCTTCCTATTCCGGTTAAGCTGAGGCATTTATACGTACTGCTATGACAATTACATACCGCCCCAAGTCACAAAGACAAGCGGGCAAAAAGTAATCAAACGCCCTACCTTCGAAAACCCGTCTAAGGTTTTTTGCATGACGGGAGGGTAAATATATAAACATTTAGCAACTTATGAAGGAGTGATAGCATGGAGAAAGCAAAAGATACAACGACAGCCCAGAAAGCAAGTCGCGCAGAGCTAACACGCCTAAAAAAAATTGTGAAGTTAGTACCAGACAATAAAAAAAGCGTCGCAAACAGCTTAATTAAAGAATTAGCTTTCATGGCTGGCACGCTGGAAGAGTTAAAAGAAAATATTACAGAGAATGGCGCAGTTGACTACTTCAAAAACGGAAAACAAGAAATGTGGCGAGAGAGTCCAGCACTCAAAAGCTACAACACGACAATACAGCGCTACAGTTTGCTTTATAAACAGTTGTGCGATTTATTGCCGAAAGACGAGGAAGTAAAGGCAAAACAGGACGGCGGACTCATGGACTTTTTGGGAGTGTAGCCAATGAACTATATAAAAGAATATTTCAGTAAAATTGAAGCCGGCGAAATAGTAACGAGCAAACGCGTTTATAACGTATACAAGAAACTCGTTCACGACATCGACCACCCAGGCACTTTTATATTTGACGAAGAAAAGGCAAACAGACCTATAGAATTTATCGAGCGTTTTTGTAAGCATTCAAAAGGCGAGTGGGCCGGAAAGCCTATCAAACTCGAACTATTTCAAAAAGCTTACATTAGCGCCCTTTTTGGTTTCGTTGACAGGGAAACAGGGTTAAGGAAATACAGAGAAAGTCTGTTTTATGTTGCACGAAAAAACGGAAAGTCAACCATGCTTGCAGGCATTGCGCTTTATATGATGATAGCAGACGGCGAAGCAGGCGCAGACTGTTACAGTACCGCAACGAAGAAAGACCAAGCAAAAATTATATTTGACGAAGTTTGTCACATGGTGCAACAGTCACCAGAGTTAAAAAAGTATATCAAGAAGCGAAAAAGTGATTTATATTTTCCGTTGACAATGAGCAAGCTACAGCCATTGGGAAAAAATTCCGATACGCTGGACGGACTGAACAGTTACCTAGTAATTATGGACGAGTTGCACGGAGTAAAAGACCGCAATTTATACGAAGTTATGAAACAGTCGCAGTCTTCCAGAAGACAACCGCTTATAATCATGATAACAACAGCCGGAACGGTGCGCGAATGCATTTTCGATGATATTTATGATTATGCATGCAAAGTAGCGGACGGCACTATAATAGACGAAACTTTTTTAGCAATCATGTACGAGCTGAACGACCGCAACGAATGGAAAGACCCGACCGCATGGCGAAAAGCAAACCCAGCACTAGGAAGTATAAAGAAGCTGGAAGACCTCATAGCGAAGGTAGAACGTGCGAAACAGAGTCCGAAAGACCTAACCGGCATACTTTGTAAAGACTTCAATGTGCGAGAGAACAGCGCGACGGCATGGTTAACATTTGATACGATAAACAACGAAAAAACTTTCGATTTGGAACAATTCCGAGGTGCGTGGGCTATAGGTGGTGCGGACTTGTCACTTACAACCGACTTGACTTGTGCAACGCTTCTCACAATGGATAAAGAAGAAAATCGCTATATAACACAAATGTATTTTTTACCAGAAGACAACTTCCAGAAGCACATACAAGAAGACCGCATACCTTACGACAAATGGAAGGAAGCCGGACTATTGAGACTTTGCAAGGGAAATACAATCGACTACAGCGATGTTACAGCGTGGTTTATTGAAATGGTAAAGGAAAAGGGCATAACGCCAGCATGGATATATTACGACAGCTGGAGCGCCCGTTATTGGGTGGAAGAAATGGAAGCAAACGGCTTTAATATGGTCCGCTGTATTCAAGGGGCAAAAACTTTAAGTTTGCCTATGCAACACTTACAAGCCGATTTAGAAGCAAAGAAGGTTATTTATAACAATAACCCTATATTGAAATGGTGTTTGAGTAATACATGTGTAGAAGAGGACAGAAACGGTAATATTATGCCTAAAAAATCGTCAAACCCAAGAAGAAGGGTCGATGGAACGGCTTCGCTTCTCGATGCGTATTGTGGACTTTACGAGCATCACCACGAATTTGTCGAAGCACTATAAAAAGGGGGCTAGAACATGACAAAAAGATACTTGAAGGACAAAAAAATAGTTATTTACAAAAAGGGAACGTTCGAGGACGAAGACGGCTTCCAGACTGAAGGTTATATGCCTATTCACGCACAGCCTAGTTTATGGGCGTATTTCAAACAATTGAGCGCAACACTCACATATTTGAACGACAGCACACAGAGCAAAGAAGAATGCTTATTCCGTATCAACTGGCTTGACTATGTACGAAACGTTAACCCTTCAAATTTGGCAATAGGTTACAGGGGGCTTGTATACAACGTCACACGAGTAGACCCATACGAAGACTACAAACGTGATTTAGTTCTATATGCTAAAAATAATCATGAAAAACTAGGAAATGTACTACCATACAATCCCGAATTGTTGAAGGACAGCGAATAAGGCACTTTTTAGACGTTTCTAGGCACTTTCTGGCTTGAATGATATAAATATCAACCAACATACAAAACGGCGCGCATACGGCATTTAAAACGGCATGTTTTTATAACATGTCTTTTTTATTGACAAGCTATGACAAGTCACTTATACTATAAGTAGTCACAGATAGACAGAGGCAGAAACAGAGGACAAAAGAACATGAAAATTAAAACACTAAACAGGGACGCAGTAGAAGCAATGACAGGCTACAGACCATTTACTACATTTTTCGAGGATTTCAGCATAGCGGAAACTTTCGGCGTTGACGGCGTAAGAGAAACGTATAACAGAGCATTTAAAGAGTGGAAAAGCAATTATAAATATCTTACAGAGTTTGTCATGGTCCTAAATTGGAAAATGCAAGAGCATTACCAGCACAACGACACTTTAGCAACCCTTTACAATGAGTTATGGACAAAGGCTGACGGCTGGGCGTGTGATAATTTGCAAGGTGAAGAACTGAGTTACTTTTATAGAACTACTGACTAAAGAGAGGAAGAATAACAACATGAAATACATAAAAGTAAATTTACCAGGAAGCAAAGAAGCTTATAACAGGGGCAACGGTGAAGGTGTATGGTGCTTAGTAACCGAAGATGTAAAAAAGGCATACGACGCAGACGAAGAAGGCACAAGCTACACGGCAATTCTAGACAACGATAGTATTTATTATCCGGAATTAGTACATGGTGCAAAGATACCTATTGAAATGAGAGGGGAATACAGACCGGTAGTCCCTTACAACTGGCTAATAGATAACTACATGAAGAGCTAACACGGAAGTGTTCCATAAATTACACAGAAGTGTTCCAGAATCACACGGAAGTGTTCCGAAATTACAGCTTACTGGTAAAAAACTGCATGAAGAAATGACGGGGGATAAAAAAATATATGAGAAAATACAGCGAAAAGAAAATACAAGCAGACAAGACGGGCGAAGGCTATATATTTCAAATGTTTTACAATGAACTACAGAAGCACAAAAGACCTATAGGCATGGTAGAAACTGACGAAGTATTAAAGGCGTTTGGTTACGATTTGGAAGACTTACAGAACAACAAAGCATTGCAAGCAGGCTTGCAAATGGCTGTAAATGCGGTGAATGATGAAGTTTATGAAGACAACAGACCGCAACCGGTAGACCGTTACCATTTCACAGACAAAGACGGCAAGGCAATTAATGGCTTTACTCTGGAATGGCACATTACACAAGCAATTAAAAACGCTTTGAAAGATATTCAATTTAAAATTGACTTCCACGAAGCTGTAACAAGGTTTTTGCTTTGCGATTGGGGCACACTGAACAGAGAAGCAGACGAAGACAACGACAGAGCATTAAAAGAGCCAGAAAACGCAAGTATTGTTGCACGTTATCACACTTGCAAAGGTGATATTTACATCAAGACAAAAGGCACAAGCAAAACGGAAATTAGTTTCACTCATGAATTGATTGAAAATTACGCAAAACAGCTTGAAGAATTGGAAGTTATAAAAAACAGCAAACACACGGGTAATTACGCTGTATATATGCACGTCACACCGGAAGAAAAGCTTTATATTGGAATGACGCAGCATATAGAACAGCGTTACGGCTACAAAGGCAACGGCTACAGAGAACAAACGGACTTTATCAAGACAATTAAAAAATATGACTGGAGCAATATAGACCACAAAGTAATTGCAAGCAATTTAAGCAAAGAAGAAGCCGAAAAGCTGGAACATGAAGCGATTGTAATATTGAACACACAGGAAAACGGATACAACAAGAACGACGGCGGAAGCGGAAGCAGCGGAAAACATGTTAGGTGCATTACTGACGGGGAAATATACAACAACGTCAAAGAAACAGCAGAACATTACAATATAAGCGCGGATTATGTACGCATGGCATGCAATGGCGCAGTGAAGAGCGCCAAGGGTTTACAATTTGAATACATAGAAAAGGAGTAGAAATTATGAACGGCTACAAAATGAGCGCGGACTCTTACAGAACATTAAGAGGAAATAGCAAATTAGACCAAAAGGACGTAGAAAGCAATATTAAAACACTGGACTTTTTAGCAACGTGTACAGAAGAAGACATTTACAACTTGTTTAATAGTACTGCTTTTAACAATATTTGCATGGGATATGTGAAAGTGGCATTGAATGACTTCAAAGAGATTGACGAAGAACTCAGAGACAGGCTAATTAATTATGTACGTTACAAGTTCGATACTATAACCGCAAAGGAAGCGGAAAAGTACAACAACAAATACTAAAAGGAGAATAACAACATGGAAACACTACAAGAATTAATTAAAGAATATAATAGGGAGCAAGAACTATACACTAAGGTACTTGATTGGAGATATACAACAGATGAATTAATAGTTTATATGACGTTTGATGAAATAATGGGACGTGAAACCGAACAAGGGGAAAAAGAATACATAGGAGAACTTAATAAGCTTGCCGATGAATGGGAGAACGATTTAAAACAAAGATTGGATGATATCACAAAGAAATATAAAGAACTTACGGGCAGAGATATTAAAGAGGATTTATAAACCACGCAAAAGATTATTTACAATTTTAAAGAGAGGATAACAACATGGTAAAGAATTTTAGTAAAGGACTGGACGCAATCAACAGCAACGCAGAAGGCACAAAGGAAACTAAGCAAAAGGAAAAAACTGTAACTTTTGCTTTCAGAACATCACAGAAAATAGCGGACATGATAAGAAGTTATGCATATTACGAAAACAAAAGCGTAAGGGCAGTAATGGAAGAAATTATAACGGAGAAGTTGCACGGGGTAGACCTTCCAAAGAGAAAAGACGAAGAGGAGAACTAACAGCATGATTATATTTGACGAAAAGAAATACTACTCAGTAAAAGAAGTAATGGAAATATTAAAATGTTCAGACAGAACGGTAAGACGTTATATCAAGGCTGGAACACTGGAAGGGAAGCAAATCGCACGCATGCTATACGTTACGGAAATATCAATAAAAAATTATCTAGAAGGCGGAAACACCACAAATATATAGTTATTGTATGTGAATTGTGCTAATATTAAGGCATAAAAAAAAAGGCGATAGCGTTCGGACCACGCTATCAACCAACGATAACATCTATATATTATCGTGGGACGCCTAAAAAATCAAGGGATAAAGAGAGGTAAATCAACGATGACAGAAGAATTATACAATTTTATTTTAGACACACACCCACAAATTAACAGCGATTTTAACCAGTGTGTAGATATTAAAGCAGTTTTCCGAACTGCTGGAAAGTATGCAAAACCGAACAAGATTTTTTACAATGACTCAGAGAAGCAAAAGGAAGAGCTACAAAAGTTCATTGACACACTGGACGCAAGCGGGCGCGCATACTGTCTATATTATTCAGTATATACATTCAACCCAGAAGGAAAGCAGACAATAACAAAAGACAACGCACAAAGTACACAAATGCTTTGCGCAGACTTTGACCATATCACAGAAAGCGAGTTTTCGACGATATTTGACAAGTTGAAAGAAAACGGACTTGAACCAAACTATAGTATTTTCAGTGGCCACGGCTTCCAAATCATTTACAAACTTGATAAGCCAAGCACAGACAAAGAACTTTTAGCAGAGTTCACCGACGCAATGAAGGCAAACGGCTACCCAGTAGACGAAAAAATAAAAGATTGTGCGCGTGTAATGAGAATGCCATACACGGTGAACAATAAAGACCCAGAAAAGCCGATAAATACATACATTTATAGCACGCATGAAGGCGTATACAGCTTACAGGACATTCAAAACAAGCTAGGCATGAAGAAACAGGCACAGAAGGAAACGGCAAAGCAAACGCCAGTAGAAACGCATAAACAGGACTTCACAGCATACGACAACGCATTTTTGCAACAGAAATATACATGTATAAGCACGGACAAACTTCAAGCACCAATTAAAGCCGTATTAATGGGATTAAGAAATGGTTATACAGATAAGCAAATAAGAGGTATCGTTCTGTACTTGCGTGACTATGAAGGCGCAGGACTTGACGCAATTATAAGCACAGTACAAACGCTGGCGAGCATTGACACATACAATTACACCGGCGACGTAATACCGGACATTCCAAGGAAGGTAAAAGCACTTTTTTATCACTTTGAATATAAATTCAATTATGACGATTTTAAAGAGTTCGGAAGCATGGACGGGAAAATAGTTGACCGCTCAGAACTCAAACTACATAACAGCCCACTCAAAGAAAATATCAGCAATAAAGCCTTTTATATTTATTTGAGATTGATAATTATCAAGCAATACAAGCATAAAATAGCGTTCACAGCGGAAGAAATAGCGGAAGAATGCAACATAACTGTAAGACGTGTAAGGGCAAGACTGGAAGAACTGGCAAAGGCTGGACTACTTGACAAAAAGAGAGCAAACAAGCAAGAAGGCGGAAAATACGTTTATACTGTTTCAAAGTTTGGAATCGACAAAGCACATGGCTTTACAAAAATAAACGTTTATGTGCTATCTGATTTTATAAAAGCCGTAGATGATAAAATAATTAACGAGACTGTATTGAAGTTTCTTTTGTACATGAAGCGCATTGCACAAGGCGCAGAAGGCGCAGACAATACTATAGCGGTATCACAAGAAGAAATTGCGAAACAACTCAACATAACGAGAAATGCCGTTTCTATATTGTGGGCGAAGGTTGAAGAGCTGAACAGAAGCCGGGTTTGTCCTATCATCGAACGTGAACAGTACAAGATTGACAAAGACACATACGCATACTATTACGTGTTGTACTATTAAACATTTACAAAGGAAGCGGGCAAACAGCCCGTTTTTTTTATTGCCTTCACGCAGAAAAACACAACACGCACGAGAAGCCTATTTTTAGTCGATTTTAGGCACATTGATATATAGAAGGCATAAACTACCGTCAAAGCCACCGAAAGCCTTAGAAATGGCTGAAATGCGCTCAAAACAGCATATACGACACACAACTACAAACATTTTGCCGAAAAATGCAAAAGTCTGTATCTGGAAACCATGCCAAAGTGGGTATAAACCATGTAAAAGTGAGTATGAAACCGGAGAAAAGTGATTACGAAACCATGTAAAAGTGGGTATGAAACCATGCCAAAGTGAGTATGAAACCATGCCAAAGTGAGTATGAAACCGGAAAAAAGTGATTACGCAACCATGTAAAAGTGATGAATTGAAAAGTGCATAGTTTCGCATAAATAAAGGCTTTGAATGTAAAAAGGACGGTTTTTGATATAGGTAATATAGGTAAAACGGAAGGTTTTTGATATACCCTCAAAACCAAAAAGGACGGTTTTTCACATACCCTAAAATCTAAAACGGAAGGTTTTTGACATACCCTAAAAGTTAAAACGGAAGGTTTTTCATACCGTATCACATTTCTAAAACGGAAGGTTTTTCACGTACCCCATTTTCTAAAAAGGACGGTTTTTCATATACCCTACAAACCAAAAAGGATAGTTTTTGACATACCTCATTTTCTAAAAAGGACGGTTTTGCACGTCCCCCCATTTTCTAAAAAGGACGGTTTTTTACGGGGGTAAAACGGATAGTTTTTCATATATCCTACAAACCAAAAAGGACGGTTTTTTACGGGGGTCAAATTGCATAAATAAAGGCTTTTTGAACCAAAAAGGACGGTTTTTTACCCTTACAAGTATTATCAGAGAGAGAGGAAGGAAGAAGAGGAAAAGAAGAGAGAGAGGAACATACAACAAAGTACTGTTACAAGTTATATTAAACTAAAAAAAGTGAGTACCAAATAACCAGTTATATGAAACCATGCCAAAGTGAGTATCACAAAAAGTATGCTGTGAGCATACAAAACAAAGAAAAAAGTATTTAGTATGTTTGCTTGAAAAAAAATGGAAATATACTTATAATTAGTGTGTAAACATGTTGAAATGTTGTTATGTTATTATGTTATTATGATGTTATAACGTAGAAGAAGAAGGGGGCTAGTAAATGGGATTTATTACGAATATAAAAAATATATTCAGACCAAAAGGAAGAGCACTCGTTAAAGCTGAAATGCTTAACGGTAATACTTCCAATGCCTTCACTAGCTGGAATTGTGGAGCGTATGCAAACGACTTAATGCGCGAAGGAATCGACAGTATAGCTCGAAATGTGGCCAAGTTGAAGGGTGCGCATATTGTCAACTATGACGGAATGCACAAGACAACGACAGACGCAAGACTTAACAGGTGCTTGCAAGTTGCGCCAAATGCCTACATGACGGCATACGACATGTTATATAAGCTTACAACACACTACTACTTGTATAATAACTGTTTTGCATTTTTAAACAGGAACGAAAAAGGCGACGTAGTAAGTATTTATCCTATTACGTGCACACAAGCGGACTTTTTGGCAGATGATAACGAAACGTTATACATTCAGTTTCATTTTAGAAACGGCAAAGAGTTTACAGCTCGTTACGCTGATGTAATCCATCTTAGAAGACACTTCAATAGTGACGAACTGTTAGGAGACAGCAACGACGCAGTAATTCCAGCGCTTGAACTGGCACACGCTGAAAATGAAGGAATTATAAACGGAATACGAAGCGGGGCACAGATACGCGGAATTTTAAAATATACTCAAATTATGAACGACGAGAAGCTAAAGGCAGAAAAAGAAGCCTTCATAGCTGATTATCTGGACGTTTCAAACAATGGCGGAGTTGTGGCGACCGACTCAAAGGCTGACTACATCCCGATTAACAGTAACCCAACCAGCATTAACGCCGAAGAAACCAAGGAAACGAAAACTAAAATTTACAATTATTTAGGAATTACCGAAGCAATAGTAAGCAGCAGCTATACAGAAGACCAGTACGGCGCATTTTACGAAAGCGTAATTGAACCGCTGGCATTACAATTAAGTCTTGAATTTACACGCAAAATCTTCAATGAGCGTGAAAGAGCATACGGCAACGAAATTGTATTTGAAAGCGGACGAGTCATTTACTCAAATAATCAAACCAGATTAAACATGATTAAAGAACTTGTACCGTATGGACTTCTTACAGTAAACGAAGCAAGAGAAATACTAAACCTTGCGCCAGTGGAAGACGGCGACAAACGTTTACAAACTCTAAATGTGGTGGACGCTTCAAAAGCAAACGCCTACCAGTTGGAAGATAAGGGGGCGGAAGCATGAAAGAAATCAGAACAGCAGAAGTTAGAGCGACAGACCCGACGGCAGACGGCAAAGACGCTTTAATCATAGTTGGTACGCCGATTGTATTTGACACACCAACAACCATTAACGACCTATGCGGAAGTTATACAGAGGTAATTAAAAGGGGTGCGCTGGACGGTGCAGACCTAACAGACAGCAGACTGTTAGTCAATCACGACATGACACGCATTCCGCTTGCACGAACGCCTAAAACAATGTCGCTGAACATTACAGAAAAAGGGCTTGAAATGCGTGCAGAGTTACCGGACACAGAGGAAGCCAGAAGCGTTTATACGGCAGTGAAACGCGAAGACCTCACAGGTATGAGCTTTGCATTTTCTGTACCGGACGGCGGGGACAGTTACGACGCTAAAACGAACACCAGAACAATTACAAAAATTTCCAAGGTGTACGAAGTTAGTTTAGTAAATTTTCCAGCATATCCGACAGCAAGCGCAGAAGCAAGAAGCACAAGAGCCGAAAGTTTAAAGAAACTGGAAGCACGAAACAAAGCCATTACGCTTTGTAACTTAATTCTAATGAAAGAGGTGTAAAAAATATGTTTAAAACAGTAGCAGAAGCATTTAACTATTATAGAAATTTATCTATTGAAAACATTGAAAAGAGAGCACAAGAAGTTAAAGGTATCATTCAGACCGACCCAGATTGTGACATCAAGTCTTTGAATATCGAGTTAACTGGACTTGCGCAAGCAAAGGCAAACGCACAGGAAAAGGAAGCAAACGCACAGGAAAACCAAGAAGCAAGAAGCTTTAATCCGGTTACTGGTGCAACTTTCAAGGACGGCGCAAGCGTTGAAGCTGTAAAAGGCGATGTATACGCAAGTGCAGAATACCGCAGTGCATTCTACAAGTCTTTAATGGGTAAGGAACTTACAGCCGTAGAACGTGGCGCACTTGACCGAGCAATGGAACTTGAAAAGCGCAACGACGCATATACAACTAGCGGAAATACACCGGTAATTATTCCAACAACAACATTGAACGAAGTTGTTAAAAAAGCTCGTACAATGGGCGGACTTATTGCAGAAGTAAGAGCGTTCAACGTTCCCGCAAAAATTGCCGTACCGGTAGCAACTCCAGCAAGTAAAGCAGTATGGAACACAGAAGGCGCAGACGTAGAAACAGACAAGCCAACTATTGCACAAGTTACTTTTGACGCAAACGAGATTATCAAAGTTTTCTCTATCAGTGCAAAAGTAAAAACTATGAGCATTGACGCATTTGAAAGCTATTTAACTGATGAATTGACAAATTGCGTCATGGAATGTTTAGCGGACGGTATCGTAAATGGTAGCGGAAGCGGACAGGGCACTGGACTTGAAACAGGTATTACATGGAACGAAGGCACAAACCTTTTAACTACAACAGCTTTGACATTCCAGAACATTACAACAGTTATTTCTAAGTTGAAACGTGGCTATTCAAAGGGTGCAAAATTCGCAATGAACAATGCAACTTTGTATAACAGTGTTTACGGATTAATGGACGGAAACAAACGCCCATTATTTGTACAGAACGCACAAGACGACAGCGTAGGAAAAATTTTAGGCTTTGAAGTCGTAGTTGACGATAATATCAAAGATAATGAAATTTTCTTCGGAAACTTCCAATATTACGGCTACAACATGCCGAACGGGATTGCTGTTGAGTCTTCTACACAATCAAGCTTCAAATCTGGAAAGGTTGACTATAGAGGTATGGCCATTGCCGATTGTAAGCCGATTGTAGACGAAGCATTTATTAAACTTGCAATCACACCAGGAAAATAATTTTAGAAAGGGGCTGACATATGCTAATTACAATCGAAGAAGCTAGAGACTGGCTGAGACTGGATAACAGCGACAACGACGACGTAATTAACGGACTTATTACCAGTGCGGAAGAGTACATAACTCTAACTACAGGAATGAGCATAGAAGCACAAGTAGCAAGCCCTTTAGCTAAAACAGCGTGCAAGTTTCTGTTGACTCTATGGTACGACCCAGAAATGGCAGACAGTGACAAGCTACAAAGAAGTATTGATAATCTACTAAAAGCATTATCATAAGTTAACAAAAGGGGAAGTGGTGCACAGTGGCAAAAGAATACGCGAAGAAGTTTTATACTTCCAAGGCATGGAGAGAAACGCAGCGGGCATACATGCAAAGTAAACACTATGTATGTGAACGTTGCGGAAAACCAGCCGTAATAGTGCATCATAGAACCTATATAACACCGACAAATATTAATGATCCAAACATTACACTGAACTGGAACAACCTCGAAGCATTGTGCGCGACTTGTCATCAGCACGAACACTTCCAAGACATGGACGTAACAGCAGAAGGACTAATGTTTGACGATCAAGGCAACTTAGTAAAAAGCTATAGCAAGTAATTGTTATAGCTGTACGTTATAGGTACTTGCAGAAGTGAACTATATGCAAACCGAACTTAATAAGATTGTGTATGACTGGTGCGCAGTCTTGCGGTTCTTTTACGTTCTACCGTTCAACATGTTCATAGGCAAGCATATACAGGCACGGACGCTTTACAGCAAAATTAAATAGTTTCTTATCTGCGCTTATTCCCTATTCCGGTTTCGCTGAAGAATTTATAACGTACAGCCATGACAATTACACCCCCCCAAGTGTGAAACGAGAACGTGCGACGATTGACCAGGCGCACACCTCCGGAAACCTCTATAAGGTTTTTTACATGACCGGGGGTCAAACATGTAAACATATAGCAAGATATGAAGGGGTGATAGCATGGAAAAAACAAAAGATACAGAAACGACAGCCCAGAAGGCAAGTCGCGCAGAGCTAACACGCCTAAAAAAGATTGTGAAGTTAGTACCAGAGAACAAAAAAAGCGTCGCAAACAGCTTAATAAAAGAATTATCTTTCATGGCTGGCACGCTGGAAGAACTGAAAGAAAATATCACAGAGCACGGCGCAGTTGACTATTTTAAAAATGGCAAGCAAGAAATGTGGCGTGAAAGTCCAGCACTCAAAAGTTACAATACAACGATCCAGCGTTACAGTTTGCTGTATAAGCAATTGTGCGATCTGTTACCAAAAGAAGAAGCAGTAAAGGCAAGTGACGGCGGATTGATGGACTTTCTCGGAGTGTAGCCATGAACTACATAAAAGAATATTTCAATAAAATCGAAACCGGCGAGATAGTAACGAGCAAGAGAGTTTATAACGTATATAAAAAACTCGTTTACGACATCGACCACCCAGACGCTTTTATTTTTGACGAAGAAAAGGGAAACAGACCTATAGAATTTATCGAGCGTTTTTGCAAGCATTCAAAAGGCGAATGGGCGGGGAAACCTATCACGCTGGAACTATTCCAGAAGGCTTACATTAACGCCCTTTTTGGTTTTGTTGACAAGGAAACAGGACTAAGAAAGTATAGAGAAAGTTTGCTTTACGAGGCAAGAAAAAACGGAAAGTCAACAACGCTGGCGGGCATTGCGCTTTACATGATGATTGCGGACGGCGAAGCAGGCGCGGACTGTTACAGTACCGCAACCAAAAAAGACCAAGCTAAAATTATATTTGATGAAGTTTGTCACATGGTAAAGCAGAGCCCAGAGCTCAAAAAATACATTAAGAAGCGAAAAAGCGATCTTTATTTTCCGTTGACAATGAGCAAGCTGCAGCCACTCGGAAAAAATTCCGACACGCTGGACGGACTGAACGCACATCTTGTTATTATGGACGAGTTGCACGGCGTGAAAGATCGTAATTTATACGAAGTCATGAAGCAGTCACAGAGTGCAAGACGGCAACCGCTTTTAATCATGATAACAACAGCCGGAACGGTGCGCGAATGTATTTTCGATGACATGTACGACTACGCAAGCAAAGTAGCAGACGGCACAATAACAGACGAAACGTTTTTACCGATCATGTACGAACTTGACAACCGCAACGAATGGAAAGACCCGAGCGCATGGCAAAAAGCAAACCCAGCGTTAGGAAGTATCAAGAAGTTGGAAGACCTCAAAACGAAGGTAGAACGTGCAAAGCAGAACCCTAAAGACTTATCCGGGATCTTGTGCAAAGACTTCAATATAAGAGAAAACAGCGCGACGGCATGGCTTACATTTGACACGATCAACAACGAAAAAACATTTGATCCGGAACAATTCCGTGGACAGTGGGCTATAGGTGGTGCAGATCTTTCATTAACAACAGACTTGACGTGTGCAACGCTGCTAACAATGGATAAGGATCTAAACCGCTATATCATGCAAATGTATTTTTTACCGGAAGACAATTTTCAGAAGCGTATAAAGGAAGATCGCATACCTTACGACAAGTGGAAGGAAGCGGGACTATTGAGACTTTGTAAAGGGAATACCGTAAACTATTCAGATATTACGGCTTGGTTTGTCGAAATGGTAAAAGAAAAGGGAATAACGCCAGCATGGATATATTACGACAGCTGGAGCGCACGTTATTGGGTTGAAGAAATGGAAGGCAGCGGCTTTACAATGGTTAGATGTATTCAAGGTGCGCGCACGCTTTCGTTACCCATGCAGCACCTTCAAAAAGATTTAGAAGCAAAGAAGGTTATTTATAACAATAACCCTATATTGAAATGGTGTT
>ERZ1034626.1429-NODE-1429-length-15874-cov-41.404956_pt1 | contig 15874 bp, 13 predicted proteins | sample MGYA00520652_ERZ1034626 | MGnify/ENA primary metagenome ERZ1034626 (study PRJEB33766, sample SAMN09781765) | gut metagenome | biome: gut microbiome | host: Homo sapiens | place: Madagascar | study: EMG produced TPA metagenomics assembly of the PRJNA485056 data... | reverse complement strand
TTTCGGCAAAGTTACAAAAAATAATGATACAAGCAAAGGAATATCCCGAAAAAAAGATAAGTGATGCAGGAATTCCCGTCTTCGACGAGGAGTCTCTACCAATAAAGGAAGGAGGAATGAGTATATCTCAAGGGGAAGTTTACTCGTATTTACGATGAAACACCAGAAGACAAACGGCTCCAGCCAATGCCATCGGCACACCGATGAGCGCAGGATAATTATATCCCAATCCCATCGCCACAGGGATTCCGCCCAAGAAGGCACCCAGGGCATTGCCCAGATTGAACGCTGCCTGGATGCAGCAACCGCCCAGCATCTCGCCTCCCTCGCTGTGCTTCACGATGAGAAACTGCTCTGGCGAACCGATACCGAAAAGGCAGGCACAACTGATGAACATCATCGCTGCCGATACCCAGCCATTGTGCGAGAAGAAGAAGGTGGCAAGCAAGGCTGCAGCAGCCAGAAACTGAAGACAACAGGTAAAGCGACCCGGCTTAAACCTATCTGCCAGCAAGGCACTCAGCTGGTTTCCTACCACCATTCCCAAACCGGCAAGTATCATCAGTACAGAGATTGATGCAGCATGGAATCCGCCATCTATCTGCAAAAGCGGTGAGATATAACTGAACCAGCAGAGAATACCGCCATTGCCCAGGAAGGTGGCGGCGATGATAAGCCACGGAGCCAGATTGCGCATGAATCTGAACTGCGCCTTCATGCCCTTGTTAGGCAAAGCCTCTACATCAGGAACCCACTTGTAAATCATATAAAGCGTAATGACTCCCAACGCCACCGACATCAGGAAAGGTATTCGCCAGGAGAAGGCATGACTCAGAAAGGTGCCCAGCGGAACACCCATCAGGTTGGCGAAAGGCATACCGGCACACATCATCGCCACCGCCTTGGTTCCCTTGCCCTCCTTCGCCATCTTCACAGCCACGATGGTACCCGTACCGAAGTAGGCACCATGAGGAAGTCCCTGAACAAATCGGGCACAGAGCAAAAGCCAGTAGCTTGGGGCAATCGTTGCAATGACGGCACCCAATACTACCAGCGAAGTGAGAAACAGTAATATCTTCTTTGGTCGATACTTGTGCATCAAGATGAGGGAGAAGGCACCGGCGCAAACGCCCAGCGCATAGATGGAGATGAGATGACCAGCCTGAGGGATGGACACGTTCATATCGTGCGCCACATCGGTGAGGATTCCCTCGATAATAAACTCTGCCATACCCAGAGTAAAGGTACCCAGGGCGAGAGCAAACAATCCTTTTTTCATATGTGCTATCCTAATTCTTTTTATCTTATATATTTGTTTTCGGGGTGCAAAATTACAAAAATATCTCCACAATGAAAGGATAAGAGGGCAAAAACTTTGCCCTTTCAAGAATTATTCGTAATTTTGCACTCAAAAACGAAAGAAGAGGGGTGATGGCGGATGCCGGAATCCCTCTTTCAACATAACTAATAAAAAGAAGAAAGCCAATGATAAATATTGCCCAATACTTCCCGATTACCGACCCTACGTTGATCTTCTTCGTAGTGCTCCTCATCATCCTCTTTGCCCCCATCATCATGGGTAAACTCAGAATTCCCCACATCATCGGAATGGTGCTGGCGGGTATCCTCGTGGGCAAATACGGACTGAACATCCTGGAACGAGATGCATCTTTCGAACTGTTCGGCAAGGTGGGACTCTACTACATTATGTTCCTCGCCGCCCTGGAAATGGACATGGAGGGTATGAAGAAAAACAAATCGCGGCTCATCATCTATGGTCTGCTCACCTGCTTCGTTCCCTTCTTCCTCACCTTCGGCATGAGCATCTGGTTGCTGCACTATTCCATCAGGGCATCGTTTCTGCTGAGCTGCATCATGGCTTCCAATACCCTGATAGCCTACCCTATCGTTTCCAGATATGGTCTGCAGCAGAAACCGAGCGTTACGCTGAGCGTGGGTTCCAGCATGCTTTCGCTCCTGATAGCGCTCATCATGCTGGCAGGTCTCGTTGCCTCGTTCTCCAGTCACGATGGTCTGCTTTTCTGGGTACTCTTCACCGCCAAGTTTGCCGCATACTGCGGAATAATGATATTCCTGATACCGCGACTCACAAGATGGTTTCTGCGCCGGTACAGCGATTCGGTGATGCAGTTTATCTTCGTGATGGCAATGCTCTTCATGAGTGCGGCTCTCTCGCAGATGGTGGGCATCGAGGGCGTGTTCGGTGCCTTCTTCGCTGGTCTTATTTTAAATAGGTATATCCCGCACGTGTCTCCGCTGATGAACCGACTGGAGTTTACGGGCAATGCGCTCTTCATCCCTTACTTTTTGATAGGTGTGGGCATGCTCATCAACGTGGGACTGCTTTTCCAGGGCAGTCATATCCTTTGGGTCATCTTCTGCATCGTGTTCTTCGGAACCTTGGGAAAAGCCATCGCAGCCTATGCCGCCTGCTTCGGATTCCGGTTGCCGCTGTCATCGGGTCACATGATGTTCGGTTTGACTTCTGCCCATGCCGCCGGCAGTATCGCCATGGTGATGGTGGGTATGAACCTCCTGGTGGGACCGAACACCTATCTGGTGAACGATGACATGCTGAATGGTGTGGTGATGATGATTCTCTGCACCTGCGTCATCTCTTCGATGCTCACCGACTGGAGTTCCAGAAAGATTATCCTCCGCGACAAGGAGTTGCCGGATGCCGAAGATACCAAGAAAGCAAGCGATGAGAAGATTCTCATACCGGTGAAGTATCCGGAATATGCCGATAATCTGATGAGTCTCGCCTTCCTGGTGAGAAACCAGAAGCTGAACAGAGGACTGGTCTGCCTGAACGTAGTGTATGATGACAAGGATATGCGATACAAGCAGGAACAGGGCCGACAGCTGCTGGATCATTGCAGTCAGCTTGCCGCAGCCACCGACGTGATGACGCAGACGCAGGTTCGCATTGCAGCCAACATCGCCAACGGCATCAAGCATGCCTTCAACGAGTTCCAGTGTTCCGAAATCATCATCGGCATGCACATGCATCCGGAGGTGTCGCCTAAGTTCTGGGGAGAGTTCCATCAGAGTCTCTTCAATGGTCTGAGCCGTCAGATCATCATGGCACGCATCAAGCAGCCGCTCAATACCATTCGCCGAATACAGGTGGCAGTACCATCGAGGGCTGAGTTTGAACCGGGTTTCTACCGCTGGGTAGAGCGACTGGCGCGCCTGTCAGGCAATCTGGATTGCCGCATCCAGTTCCACGGCAGGGAGGAGACCCTGGCACTCATCAATGAGTACATCACCAACCGACATCAGGAAGTAAGAGCCGAATACACCCTGATGCAGCATTGGAACGAGATGCCTCAGCTTGCCTCCCACATGAGCAAGAACCATCTCTTTGTGGTGGTGACAGCCCGCAAGGGAACCGTTTCCCACAAGTCGGCATTAGAGCGATTGCCGGAAGAGCTCACCCGCTTCTTCTCGGGCACCAATCTGATGATTATCTTCCCAGACCAGCACGGAGATTCATCGGGCAATGTTCTTACCTTTGCCGAGCCTCAGCACCAGGAGGAAATCAGTGCCTACGTGGCATTCAACCAATGGTTCAAAAAGAAATTCAGAAAATAAAGAGAAAACAAAGGATACTAAAAAAAAGGTCGCCAGCATTTTGGCGACCTTTTTTAGTATATAAACTTCGTACACTTGCCTTAAACAGGAAAGAAACATCAAGGACACTACGGAAACAACTACGGTTATTACGGAAACAACTACGAAAACGCCCTCCGTAACTACGGAAACTCCCTCTGTAACTACGAACCGAAATAGCAAAGAAAGGCGCTCGTATAGATTGTAGATACTATTTAATTTGATGGCTAATAAAAAAACAACCGAAAAATAATTTTTTGTCAATAGATTCACATTAATTTGATTATCAAGGAGATGTCTTTTTCTTTTCATTTTATTTTTAGCTAAAACACAGAAAATAAAATGATAAGAAAAAGGCACAATCGATTTGCGTCAAATGCAACTACGACTATTGGGAGATTTGCTTAAGGCTATGAAATTGGAAGAGATGATTAAAACAGATGGTCGCAATTGGTATCTTTTGTAATAATCCGTCGAATTTCGACGAAAAGCAATGTATTTCCGTCGAAACTATATCAGTTATGTCGAATTTCGACGGATATAGCGATTTTAAAGATACTAAAAAGGTCGCCAGCATTTTGGCGACCCTTTTTAGTATAACAATCAAAACGATTCTTATGATTTATTTCTTCTTACTATCGTCCCTCTGGGAAAACTCGCCAAGCATTGTCAAATGTTAAAAAGCGCCCTCAGCACAAAGTTTTCCACTACAAAAGTCTTAAATCTCAATCTTTTTTCTTACCTTTGTGTTCAATATTTGGCAATTCTTATAGAGAAAAGTCAGTCGGTTTTTAATCTAACCTCTGAATATAACATTGGAAGATAAAATCAAACAGCCTTTAACGGCTAACGCTTCATTGTATAATGGGCAACCTACTGACACAGGTTCATCGTGTCCAAGTGCAAGACTTACCTCTTGTACGCCCTCCATCTCAAAGAACAAAGGTGGGGTGTCGGTAGAGAATGTGCCTTCACGAAACAAGAAATGGTTTGTATTAAGAGTTTCTTATGGGCGTATTATCAAGGCAAAAACATTCGTTGAGGCTAAAGGATTGGAATGTTATGTTCCTTTGCGATATAAAGAGGTAAGAAAGCAAGGAAAGAAGCGAATCATCACGGAGCCTCTTATTTCATCTTTTATGTTTGTTCATGCAACAGCAGAGCAAGTTGACTCTCTTTTGCAAGATAAGAACATCAAGGCTTTTGAAAATAGAGCTTTGTTGAGTTACTATTACGACCATACTTCACATTGTGAAAATGCGCCAACCAAGAATCCTCCTCTTATCATTGCCGATACAGCTATGGATAATTTCATCCGTTTAACCTCCATACATAATCCTCACATTATCCCTGTTACTTCTGAGAATATCAAATATAAGTTAGGGGATGAAGTCGTGATTACAGAGGGTGAGTTTAAGGATATACATGGTAGAGTAACAAGGATTGCAGGTCAGCAGAGAGTGGTGGTAGAACTTTTTGATGGATGCTTGGTGGCTACGGCGTATGTGCCTACATCAGCATTGATAAAATCAAAATCATAAGAATTTTGCAAAGATGAAGAAGGTGCGATTTCAAGCAAATAGAGTTAAGTAAAAATGCATTCCATTTGCAAAAATACAGAAGAGAATGGGAAAGTAGTACACTAAACTTGCAGACTAATTCTTAAGCATCAGAAACAATAATAATGACAAACGGTTTGTTTACCTAAAACATTGGCAAAATAGTGCACTTACCGTTTACAGCGTATGTTGTTATAAATAATATACCCATATGTAGAATAAAGTATGCACTATATTTATTCCGTGGGCATACAAAAAAAAGAATCTATGTACGAATCATTTCAACCAGATTATGAAGGTGCGACAGTTTTCTACGAGAATCTTCCGTGCCAAAACGGCAATGAGTTATTCGTGTTTAATGCAGAACAATACTTTATGAATAAAGGTGTAGAATACTCTATTGAACGAGATACCGATCGTGTTTGTTTTAGTACGCCTAAAGGTTTATTTACACTAGATTTGCGAAATGGAAAACCATCCGCAGTTTCTGTATACAGTATAGGAAATTCATTTATAAAAGAATTCCGCGATTCTTTATGGACGACTAAAAAAGTTTTTGGATTTCCTGTTTGCGCTATTATGGACAATGCTAATGATGGTTACTTTGAAACCCATCCTTCAAGATTTATCGTAATTATTTTCCAAAGAATATAATGATTCGAGACTCTGCTTTAATAGACAAACTAATTGCAGATCTTCATTTCCACAATTTTCTCAACGTTGTGGAGGGAGATAATTTTTTCACTAGTGTAGATCACACTATAGAGAATTTGCAATCAGTATTAAATGCTATTGGATTAGATAATAAACTTAATGCGCATAAAGACTTTTATCACGGAGGAAATGTGCAAACTACAGAAAAATCAGATTATATAAATACATATCTTGATGATGTTTTTATTGATTATTTCTTTCGCACTTATAAATTCAAAGAAATTATTTTTCCAAAGGGGCTATGTCATGAACAAATAACTCCAGAAGGTATTGTTCATCCAAAAAAAGATATTTCCTTGGATTTAAATAATCTATATGATAGATGTACTTTTGCCAATAATATTTTTAGGTTGTTTGGTGTTGACTCTGAATTGAAGAACCAGTTTCCTTGCAATAAATATATCAAATCTTTGTCAATGGGTCAGCGTATCTTTGGTTTACATAGTTGGTGCTTTGTTTTAATCAATGATGAACCAATATATAAAATGTATCTTGACACTTTCATTAACAATTATTATCCAGGGCATTCGTTGGAGAGAACTGATCATAGAGGGCAAACAATAAAGGAATTCGTAAAATTCGTATATGGAAAGTATCATACGGATATATTTAGTACTTTCCCAATTAATCATCTGTCTTCTTTACAGAAATTTGAAGATGGCTTTTCACAGATTCGAGACAAGAAGATATTTGGACAATATACCATTGAGGAAATTCTATTGATTTATGCTCTCCTTGTTGATAAATTTCTTTTACATAAGAACTCTTTTCTTCTTAGTTTATGTTTTTGCATAAAATCCAAACTACTGGAGAATAGTATCCTGAACGATTTTATTTATTTTGAAGATAATAATATGTCGTCAAAATCTATAGAGCCATATATAAATAGTATGGACATGTACTTGCGTTTTGCCAGTCATACAAAAAGCAAAGCCTATACCTTTAAGCCAATAAATGATGTTATGTGTCAAGTGGATTTATTCGGCAAGCCATCAGTTAAATCAATAAGCTATAGTAATACTATGCCTTTACCATATCTTTATAAAAATATCACTTAATCAAAATAAAACTATGTACGTAAAAATTGTAGATCGAGGAGAATGTTTCTCTACCACTCTCGAATTTATAGACGGAGTTTATGCAAATAAAACAGAATGGGAGAAGCATAATTTTTATCCTCAAAATGGAATGGTTGGTGAAATCGTAAAACGAACACCTTCCGCTTACATCGTAAAAATCATGGATGGTATCTACGTTCCAATGACAAGACGAGGAATAGAAGAAATCGGATATGATGAATTTGTGGCTGGACAATGTAACAATGTTTGCACAGGCATGGATGAAAAACAAAAGAGTATAAACAGCCAAGTTGATACCATAAATTCAATGAGTGGTTACAATTGGCAACACCTTCCGGATTTACGCAAATATTTTAGGTCGGATATTATTTCTAATATAGAGAAACTAACTTGCGATTATAAACGAAATATATTCTTGCCAGACTTGGAAAAGGCCGCATTAATGTATTCTTTGGATATGTGTATAGAATATCAAAATAAAACTGGCAGAAAAATTCACCCTATGGCAATAGAAGACATCGTTAATCAGGTATGCGATGTTTATCAAGACTTTTTTAGTCCACAGTTTCCAAATTCTAGTAGAGAAAATTGCCTTCAAAAAGCTAAAGAAATGATGAAAAATGAGAATGTCAATAATATTGTTCAAAGATATTATCAAGAAGTTAACAATAGATATAATTGGTATTGAAAAATAAAGAATTGTAGCCTTGATTTATCCTTGCTATTGGTATGAAAGAATTACAATCACTTCTATATTTTATTAGTATTAAATTACTTATAGTTTCAAGACATGGAAAAAGAAATTGGATTTGAGTCCATTGAGGATTATCAGAACTATTTGAAACAACGTCAGGAGTTGATGGCTTACTGCAAAAAGATCAGCCAAGGCATTGAGAATCTTGATGAGAAGAGTGGCGAACGCGCAATTTGGGAATTAGTACAGAACGCTCGCGATATGGATGAGAATAGCCACATCCGTATTGAACTCAAGCCGGATAAGATTGTTTTCTCACATCGTGGAAAACCATTCGACTATACGTCCCTCTTAGCACTTGTTAATCAGAATAGCAGCAAAGACAATCCTGGAGCTGACCTCGTAGGGCAGTACGGGACTGGATTCATGACAACACATGCCTTCTGCGATATTGTTAAAGTGTCAGCACCATACAAGGTGATGAGTGGTCCTGGAAAGTTGATTGGTTACGTCTATATGCAAGATTTGGAGTTGAACCGCTCATATAGAAACGATTTGGAGAAGGCTATCGAGGAAATGCGTAGTGAGATGAAACTAGTGGATAATATGCATAAGACAACTCCCTTATATCCGACATACGATTCATTGACTGAGGAGCAGAAATGGACTTCTTTTACATATCGATTAGAATCTTCTAACGTGGTTTCTATCTCAAGACAATTGGCAAGTGCCATACGACTGATGCCGTTCGTACTGGTGATAAATGGGCGCATTAAGGAGATCGAGGTAAAAAATCTATATGCAAAGTGCCATTTTCGTATCATCAAGAAAGACAGTGCAAGTAAGCAAAGAATGGAGGGGAATACGGAATGGTACAAGATTGTTGATGAAGTCGAAATAACTAATATGCTCACAGGCAAGAGTATGAGTGTTGCAGTAACTAGTCTACAATTGTTCAATGAAAATGGTAAGGTGAATGACGTGGTGATACTGCCACCCTTTCCGGAGTGTTGTGGTTCGGTGGATACTATACCAAGTTTATTTTTGTGGTTTCCACTGCTTGGCACAGAGAGTTTCGGCGTGAACTTTATCTTCCATTCTAAGCGTTGGTATCCTGTAGAGAAGCGCAACAACATCATGTTGCCCGAGAACGTACCATCAAAATGCGAAAAAGGTGCGCATAACGAGGAGATATTGCATGAAATGATGGCGACTCTTCATCGGTATTATGCATATGAAGGTAATGCATATTCGTTGAACCGTGACATGTGCATTGTTAATTTCCATAGTGATAAGGAAGATGAAGTTACTACAAAGTTTTACACGGATTTGCAGGATATGTGGAAGGCAGTTGTACCATCATGGAAGGTAATACCTACAGAGGAAGGAAAGAAAGCAATGGCTGATGCTCGTGTCAGAGTGTTGCATCCTGATTTTTACAGTAAATTGACAGAGGAGAAACGAACACAGTATGAACCGATGCTTGCTGAATATGCAAAAAATGTAAAATACAATGAGGAGGAGTGTTATTTGCTTCCTACTTTAGATTTGATTGTATGGTCGGAGGTTGTCCATTTGTGGCGTTGTGACCGTGATAGCGAGTTTTACGTAACCGTTAAGGATGTCTGTAAATCAGTTCAGAAAAAATCTGACAGACTGCATTACTTCCTCTCATTTCTTGTAGATAGCGACAATACAGCCCTGATGGACGATTACGAATTGTTACCTAATCGTAAGGGAAACTTGAAGAGAAAGGGTGATTTGCGTCATGGTGATTTTATGACTGCTAGACTATATGCACTGACTGAAATTCTGATGGGGAGTGATGCCGACAGGATGATTGATACCGCCTATAACGATATCGGCAAAGTGGCGACATATAAGCCTGAGGACTTGCAGCGTTCTATCAGCCAGACTATAGGCAAATGGCGTACAGATACCTTAGGTAACAATAAAACACCTTTGACTATCAAACAACTTGACGCTTTGATTGCATTTAGTTCTGCTACCTCACAGATTGTTTTCAATAACTATCGCGGTCGAATGATGCCATGGATAGTACGAATCCACGAAAAGCAATTTGCCCGCTATGACCAACCAAAGATAGTCGAGAAAGAAGATGACTTCTATAATCCAGCTTTCAATCTGCTTCTTGATTACACGCTTTATGTGATCAGCCTGAAAGATAAAAAATGGGTCAAGGACAACGAGCAGTTGTTGAAGGATTTCTTGACGGAGTATGCTACGAGTAACGCAAAGGAGCGCTTGGAGCGTTTGGACGAATTTGCGGTGATACCAAACTATAACTATCAGCTTTGCACCAAGAAAGAACTTAGCAAAAATGTAAATATACATGAAGATTTGGCAAAGTTCTACCAAAATGTAATTAAAGAAGATTTGCACGAACATTGGGTACATACTAACTTTAGTGCTATCTTTGTCTATAATGAAGAGAAAGCCTCGGAAGTAGCGAATAAGATTCAGACGACTTTGAGCGATGGTGACTTTCAGGATACTGTAGTTCTGGACATCATTGAGTTGGCTGAAAACGAGTCTATCGACAGTTGGAAAATCCTGTTTAAGTCGATTTATAACCAACGCGAATCTATCCGCTACAAACTTGGAACACCGGCAGAGCGCAAGGCTATCAATCGCATGATGAAAAAGAAAGATCCGGAATTGCTTGAACTGATGGCTGACGTTGCGGAGCGTGAGGATGCCAAAGATGTGATAAATAACGTAAATAATATCATAGCCCAGATAGAACATGACGCTTATATCAAGATGCTTGGGACATATGTCGAGAGTCATATACAAAAATTTCTTGCAGAGGCTTTGGAACCTATTGGTATTGTTGTCAATAACGAACAATGTGGTCAAGACTTTGTTTTAAGCAAACAAGGATATGAAAACTATCATGTCGAGGTTAAATCTCGCTGGGAGAATGACCAATCAGTTGAGATGAGTTCTACACAGTTCAGATGTGCTGTAAATATCCCCGACAGATACGCTCTGATTAGTGTGAACATGTGTAAGTTTGACCACAGTCGCGCTGAAAAGAATAATCCGATGGAAATGTCCGAGATATATGATAATATCAAGTGTCTTGATAATATAGGCACACTTGAAGCCGACCTATGCAAACGTGTAGATGAGGCATTTAAAGGAGGGGAACAAGATATACGTTTGGACGGAGCGTACAAGGTGCGTGTGCCTCAAAGTGTATTCAAGACTTATCCACTCGATTTCAACGGATTATTAGAACGCATCAAAAAGCACTTTAGCCAAACAGTAAGAGAGGTAAAAGAATAACTAAAAATCAAAAAAATGTGAAGTATACAGTCATTTCAATGTATATTGTTATGACAACTCAAATAAAGAGTAAGTTCTTGATAACAAAAGACGGCGATGATGTCAAAAGAATAATAAAATAAAGGCTATACTATTCAATATTATTTCGGAATTATGCTAGAACATGACTTACAACAATACCTCTTCCGCGAATACCCGCAAGAGAATGCTCGCTGTGAGTGGAAGGAATTTAAGAATCTGAAGAACTCGTTCTGTGGGGACGAGAAGGATGATGTTATTTCCTACGTGTCAGCTATTGCCAACATGGAGGGTGGACATCTTGTGATTGGTGTAAAGGATAAGACGCTTGAAATTGTTGGGACTGATATTTCGAAGCTCACCTTTAATGGACAACCAGCAAACACTCAGTCTGCAACGTTCAGACTCACAGAACAATGCACTTATCTTTCATCTGAAGGTCTAAGTATAGAGGAGTTTATAACCGATGATACAAACAAGCGAGTATGGATAATACATATTCCAAAGCACTTGCCTCGTCGCCCTGTCCTTGCCCACAAGAAGGCATGGCAACGCATAGAAGATTCGTTGGTAGAATTGACCCAAGAAAGAATGACTGTTATTCTTGAAGAACCAATCTATGCAGCAAAGGACTGGTCTGCAGAAATTGTACCTGATGCAACAATAGACGATTTGGATGAGGTTACTATTGCCAAGGCTCGAATGATGTTCAAGAAAGTCCATAGTCACATACCTACAGAAGAAGTGAATGCTTGGAATGTTCAAACATTCCAGACAGTTGCATTGTGTCATGGTATTGGGTTCCATTATCAACAGTAAACAATAGATTAGTAAAATATGACAAAGAAGGAATGTTGTATGGAAATGGAAACATAGATGGATGCTTGGATATAGAAAAATTAGCAATGCTACAAATGAAAGAACATTCATAGCCTCGCTATTTCCTTCAAATAAAGATGCGGGGGATAGTATTATAGAAATATACATAGACCAAATACTAAACTCTGCTATTTTACAAGATCTTATCACATCTATACCTTTCGATTATTCTGTTAAACAGAAAATGGGAGGTTCTAATATGAATACTTTTATAACAAAGCAGCTTCCAACTCACACTCCCGACCAAATCCCATCTGCCATGCAATGGCAAATCGCGAAGCGAGTAGCCGAACTATGCTATTTCAATCACGATATGGATGGTTGGGTATCAGAATTATGGGATGAAATGAACGAAGAACAGCGAGCAGAGTTACCACAGTTGGGAGCACAGCAGCCTTGGATTTACAATCCAGAACGCAGAGCCATCCTTCAAGCCGAGCTTGATGCCATCATTGCCCATTTCTATGGCCTCAACTCAGAAAATCTCCGTTATATCCTAGACCCAGAAGATGTCTGTGGCAAAGGCTGTATCAACGAGACCTTCCGTGTGCTAAAAGACAACGAGATACGCCAGTACGGAGAATACCGCACCAAGCGCCTCGTCCTCGAAGCCTGGAATAAATTTGGATTTGACAATTAAAATAGAAATTTTATGGACAACTTAATGGTTTTAGGAAATGGATTTGACATAGACTTAGGTTTAAATACAACTTTTAAAGCTTTTCGCGAATCCTTTGAATTTCGTTCTATTGCAGATATCCCACTAATAAAAAAGATAAGAGATAATCAATGGAATGATATAGAGGGTAAACTACGTGAAGAACTAATTGAGTATTCAAAAAATCCAAGTGAAAAATTTGCCCAATCCATCAACGATGCTTGGCTTATGATTACAAGACATTGGGGAATATATCTTCCCCAATTAACCGATTTGGATAAAATTGAAATAACCAAGAATTCATGTGCTTACAATATGCTGATAGCAGACCAAGGACATGAATCAATTTGGTATACATTCAATTATACTAATCCTTGGTATCTTTGCCAATTATCAAAAGAGACAAAACCTGTCTTTATTCATAATGAAACAGTACCACTGGATTGGGCAAAACACCATGGGCTATGTCATTTTATTCCTATGAACTTAATCTTTGGAGTTGACTCCATGATGCCTTCCTGTATTGCCCAAAGCGAACTGCTTTCACATATAATAAAAGTAAATAATCCTAATTTCAACACAAAGAATAAAGAAAATTTACAGAATAATTTAGAGACAGCACAAAACGTTGTTTTCTTTGGTCAATCTTTTGGTATTACTGACTCTGACTATTTCAAGCCATATTTAACTTCTGTAATCAATGGTGAGACAGACAACAAAAATATTTTTATTGTTACCTACAACAATAGTAGTTTAAATGGTATTAAAAACAACATGTCTGAGTATGACATAAACTTTGATGACATAACAAAGTCTAAAGTAAATATCAACATAGTCTTTACAGAAAGAGGTATAACATCATATGAGTTTCAAATGATGATTACAGAATTATATAAGGATAAATAACTAAATAACAGTATCAATGGAAAAATATATAGATATTTTCAGCCAACTCTGGGAACACTCTGAAAATGAGGTTGTAGAGTTTAAAAAGGCAGAAAACAACTTCGATGTTGACGAGTTGGGAAAGTACTTCTCTGCCCTTAGCAATGAAGCAAACTTGCGAGAACGTGAGTTCGCTTGGATAGTCTTCGGTGTTTGGGACAAGAAACACCAAATCATTGGCACCAGTTTCAAAGATGGTGAAGTAGCCTTGAACCGTCTGAAACAAGATATGTCTCAACATACTACAGACAACCTCATCTTTAGGGATATTGTACCTATTGAGGTTGAAGGTAAGCGTGTTTTACTTTTCCAGGTTCCTGCATCGCCACGAAATATCGTGATGCACTGGAAAGGTGTGGCTTATGGTCGTGATGGCGAAAGTCTGAAACCATTGAACCAAGCCAAACAAGATGCCATCCGCCAACAACCACCAATACCAGATTGGACAGCCCAACTTGTACCCAATGCAACCATCAATGATTTGGATGAGTTGGCTGTGGCTACAGCTAAAGTCATGTTCAAGAAAGTCCACTCTTCAAGTATTCCTGCCGAAGAAATAGATACGTGGAGTACAGAAGAATTCTTGGCTAATAGTATGATGATGCGAGAAGGCAAACTCACTCGTGCAGCCATTCTACTATTGGGCAAACCGCTTTCCATCCAAAAGATTCATCCAGCTGTAGCACAAATCACATGGACATGGGAAGATGAAGAAGGCATCGTACAGGATTATGAACATTTTACAATACCTTTCATCCTGACAGTAGATAAGGTATTGAGCAAAATACGCAACAAGACTATGCGTGAGTTGCCAGGTGGAACCCTGTTCCCTGACACCATGAAACAGTATGACGAATACACCATACGAGAGGCCTTACATAACGCCATCGCACATCAGGATTACACTTTACAGCAGCGAATTGTTTTTGTAGAAGGTCCTAGTACCTTATATTATGGTAATGGTGGCAGTTTCATTCCAGGAACAATAGAAAATGCACTGGAGCATAAAGGTCCTCAATTTCATTATCGTAACGATTGTCTTTGCAAGGGCATGGTCAATTTCAATATGATTGATACCGTAGGACGTGGTATCAAAAAGATCTACACTGAGCAACGCAAACGATTCTTTCCAATGCCAGATTACGACATCGACAACGAACATCGTACTGTTGGCGTAACCATCCATGGCAAGATGATAGATGAGAAATATACCAACTTGTTAAAGAGCAACCAGTCTTTGTCACTAAAGGAGTGTCTTTGGCTGGATGCGGTACAGAAGCATCATCCTATTACCAAAGATGCAGCCAAACATCTACTTGATAAAGGTTTGATTGAAGGACGTGCTCCACATTATACCATATCTCTAAAGGTTGCCAAACTGACGAAACAGATAGGGCATTATACCAAAGAGAAAGGACTTGCAGAAAATAGTATCCAAAAGCTATTGTTGCAATTGGCGCATAACGCAGGCGAAATGGGATTTTGGCGTAAAGACGCATTTGAAAGCCTTCAACATGTTTTTCCCGCAAACAACACTCGTGACGAAAAGCTACGAAAAATAGGACGCCTCCTTGTTAATATGGCAAAAGATGAACTTATAGTAAAATCATCGAATGGAAAAAAATGGAAGATAACAGAGAAAGGCGAAAAAGAACTTTACTAATAATATAGGTCGTTCTTGCGGTCGTTGCGGTCGTTCTTGCGGTCGTTGCGGTCATTCTTGCGGTCGTTGCGGTCGTTCTTGCGGTCGTTGCAGTCGTTCTTGCGGTCGTTGCAGTCGTTGCAGTCGTTCTTGCGGTCGTTGCAGTCGTTCTTGCGGTCGTTCTTACGCTATTTAGTGTCGTTCATTCAACCTTTTTCGGCAATAATACAAGTGATAATATCACTCAAATATCGGTCAGTTTAATCATAATCCGACCGAAAAGTACGCAATCCGACCGAAAATCCGACCTTTTGAAGATATTCCGACCGGAATCTGTCAAAATACTAAAAAAAAGGTCGCCAGCATTTTGGCGACCTTTTTTAGTATCATATTTATTTCGTATTCAAAACCAGCTTCTTGGCTTTCATCTTTTCGCCAGCCACCGAAAGTTCTATCTTTCCTGGCTTATCGCCTGCTCTCAATATCACGAGAGCAGAACCCTGGAAGAGATTGCGCTGAATGGTCTTCTCCAACTGGGTCTTTCCGATATGAAGTTCATTCGATGAGATGTTTCCATTATCCACCGCCACGATATTCGCATCGCCCTTCACGGTGAATGTCAACTTATCGAATGCCTTGGCGTCTTTCACGTTCAGTACTCTTCTGCCCTTCTTGTCCACGGCATAGATGCGAACGTGCATCAGATCCTTACCATCCGCATGCCAGTTTTCAGCATCA
>ERZ1034626.1428-NODE-1428-length-15883-cov-260.608415_pt1 | contig 15883 bp, 23 predicted proteins | sample MGYA00520652_ERZ1034626 | MGnify/ENA primary metagenome ERZ1034626 (study PRJEB33766, sample SAMN09781765) | gut metagenome | biome: gut microbiome | host: Homo sapiens | place: Madagascar | study: EMG produced TPA metagenomics assembly of the PRJNA485056 data... | reverse complement strand
CAAGTGTTATGTTTGGATAACAGGTGTTATGTATTTATAACAAGTGTTATGTTTGAATCTTTTTGGAGATGCTTCTTTGAATGATGCGCCAATAGCCACCCACAATTTATATAAAGGTGTAGGGTATAGCTTGAACCGACACCCTTACAAACTACCCTCTTCTTTCTGAATCACTGACAGAGAGCAATCAGTTTGCAAGGATGATTATTTTATCGCTTCCAAGGGGTTATTTTCTGTTTTACTTATAGTTTATCATTTGCAAAGAGATAAGCCGACCAGAGCGAAACCCTACAGAAATAACAGAATCAGACAGGCAAAAGCAAAACGAATTATTTACACTTTGAGAGAATGCACCGAGTTATTAAGAAATTCTTTAAAAACCTATTAATCTATTAAAAGCGCATTTAAACCACAAAAATTTAGCTATTTAGCCGAATATCAGCATATAAAACACAATTCTTAAAGGATATTTATTGGATATAATTAAAGTTAAGGACTAAAAGAAACTAAAACTTAACTAATAGGTTATTAAAAGAAAGTATTATCTTTGCACCCGAAAGTTATTAATAAATCAAATAATAAGTAATAAAATGACAAAAGAAGTACTAACTTTGCGAGAAGCGGCTGAATATGTCGGCATGAAGGAAACGACTTTAAGAAACATGGTTTATCGAAAAGTAATTCCTTACTATAAGTCCAAGGGAAACCGCACGTATTTTGATATTAAGGAACTTAAAGCCTACATGATGGCACAACGTGTTCCTTCACTCGCAGAAGAACAAAGCAAGGCAGAAGTGCGAAGCCTTCAGTAATTCGCACAGGTAAATAACATTTTTAGTTTAACGTAAAAAGGAGATTACAGAATGAGCAAAGAAGAGTTTTTAAAGTTGATACCAACGCCACGCAAGGAAAATGACCCTATGCGCAACATTTCGTGTCCTTATCTTGATGAGATGGAAATGAAGCATACCGTACATATTAATCCACAAGACCTTTATTTATGTATTGATGAAGGTATGGTTTCAATACTCGCACAACTGACAGGCGAGCAATTAAAGGAAGTTTTTACTCGTCTTAAAACTTGCGGATTAAACAATATTTACGTAGAGCCTGAGGATAAAGTAAATCCGATGGTTGCTGTAATATTGAAAGAAATCTCACGAAGAGGCTTGCAACGTGGAAGATATATTATAGATTGTATAAGAGAAACCATATAAAACGTTTGCGTATGATAAAGTTAAAACCATGTAAGTGGATTTATTTTCCACACGATTATCTTGAATTTCAAAAGATTTTGCTTCTGAATAAAGGACACCTTTTGTTGTTCTTGGAATCCCTTCAAAATATGATGAAGGGAAAGCACATAGATAGTCATAAACTGCCTATAGATGTGGTTTTGGTTCTTATGCACGTAATTTCTTTCCATAATCAGTACATGGAAGAAAATGATGAAGCAAGAAAAGAAAATGAGTTATGGGCAGAATATCAAGAAAAGATAAAATAGAACGTTTTGACGATGAAATGATAAAACTTGCAATTTCACTTGATAAACAAAGCAAAACCTCAAAATATCTTTCGGCATTATTCGATGCTTACGAAGATAAGGAGGTGAACGTTGAAGACCCCGTGGTAGCTTTTGCGCTTGAAAGCCAACATGAGAAAATAAAGGCTTATGTAGAGCAACAGAAAGTACTCCACGAAAAGAGAAGTAAAGCGGGCACTATAGGTATGCAAAAAAGGTGGAACGAACAAAACTGGCAAACGGATAGCAAAACAACTTTTGCAAATGATGCAAGTCTTTATCCTTTTGAAGAATTTTGGAACGCTTATAATTATATCAAGAATCAAAAAGGCACAAGTGATATTTGGAGAATGATGCCTGATGAAGACAGAAAGGCAGCTATCGAAGCCGTGCCTAAATATCTGAAATGGTATGAGAATGAGAAAAAGCGAAATCCGAAACTTACGAAAATTTATCCAAAAACTTTCTTATTAGATAAAAGATTTATGGATGATTTTACAATCGAAGAAGTAACGCAAACAAATACGAATAATTATGGAAGTAACAACAGGCAATACAACAGCAGACTTGAACAACAGCAACGGAATAATGAAGTCCTGCGCAACATTATGGCGGAAGCAGCCGCAAACGTGCAACCTATCAACCCGACAGAAAGCGGAATTTGAGAGATTTAAAAAGTGTTGGCCAACCGTACAACACGTCCAAAGTTCATTTATTCCACAAAAATGTTGTGTGGTAATGGCAAAAGAAGTTGAAGCAGTCACAAAGTGGCCACAGGTGACTTTATCGCAAATAGACAGCATATACCAAACAAAAGACCTTGCATTATATTTTGCAAAATTGCTTTTTACCACGATATACGCACAGGGCAACAACGGCGCAACGAATTGCAATCAAGAAGTAGCCAAAATGCAAGCTGGATTATTTCTCGCAGAATATGGCAACCAGTGTTCCATGTTTGACTATATGTTATATATGGGAACATACAGAAGCAAATACAAGCCCGATTATATAAGCAATGGCGATTTGTCGGATATTATCAAGCGTTTCCCCGAATATATGAAGCACAAAGGCAACATAATAGAAGCGCACAAGCCGAAGCAGGAAGAGCCTCAGCAGAAGAAGGGAGAAAAGAAGTTGGTGGGTATCGAAGCACTTGAGGCTTATCTCATTACAGCCGCAAAGCGAGGCGATAACCTTCTCCAAGGTGGTTTGGTTTCGTTTGGAATCGTATCAAGAGAGCACGCAAGCGAGGTGATGAAGAAATACGCTCCCGAACCTTTCTAAAATGCGTGCAAGCAAATAACAAGCAAGTAGTAACACAATTAAAACAGAATGAAGAAAATGAAGATAAAGAACGTTTTGAACACTGGCGAGGTTAACAAACTGAAAGTCTTAATCTCGAAAGCCGCAGAACTCGAAAAGGGTTTAGAAAAATTCTCAATGAAGAACTTTCCTAAAATTGAAAGTATTGAGACAGACAGCGAAAGCGAGATTTTCAAAGACCTTTCATTTGCTGAGGCTAAAATCTCAGAGGCACGTTTGCATATTAGCAAGGCTTTTGCCCTTCTTATGCACGACAACGTAACGGCAGAGATACAAGCCGAGTTACAGGACGAAAAGACGCAAGAAACGAGCAAATAAACGGCTGATAGCTGAAATTTGCGCTCCAAGCGGTTTTCCCGATGTCGGATGATAAATTACACAACCGACAAGGGAGAACCGCTTGGAGAGGGTTTCCACAAAAAATAACTCAAACACTGATGCAAGACAATGGAAAAAGAAACTCAAACAAAGATAATACTTGAACGCTTGCAAGACGGCGACAAGGTAACGGCTTTATCAGCTTTTAAGATGTGCGGCAGTTTGCGCCTTTCTTCAATCATTTTCAATCTGAGAGAAAGAGTCTATAACATACATACCGAAATGGTAACAAAAAACAAAAAGAGAATAGCAGAATATTCTTTGATACAGAAATAAAAACAACGAAGAAATGAGAGCAAACAAAGAATCATATTTAACACTCAAACTTGATGTCCTCGAACTGAACGAAGGACAACTAAAAGGCGTACCGAAAAATCCCCGTTTTATCAAAGATGAAAAGTTTGAGGACTTGAAACAGAGTATTAGGGAATCACCCGAATTTCTGAGAGCCAACACCTTGAAGGTGTACCAACTCAAAAACAAAAACTATATAGTAATTGGCGGTAATATGCGCCTTAGGGCTTGCCGTGAATTACAGATGAAGGAAGTGCCGTGTTACGTCTTCCCTCAGTCCACAAAGTTGAAGAAGTTGAGAGAATATGCCATAAAGGATAACCTGGCTTACGGACAAATCGACTGGGATGCAATCGCAAACGAGTGGGACGAAGAAGAGTTGGAGGACTGGGCGTTTGATATGCCCGACTTTGAAGAGGAAGACCTTGAACCACTCGACAAAGACAATGAAGAGGGCGAAGAGAAAGAAGAGAAGACAGACGAAACACGCCCCGAAGTTGAAGAGCTTTTGAACAGAGCAACAAAGGGCGTGGCTTCTGATATACTGACGCAATTTGATGTGCTGAGTGGCTTTTCCTTCATTACCCCGAATACCGCATTATTCGACTTCATAAAGTTTGCGTATTACGGCAAAGACTATCCACGTTATAACTCACTTGCCTTCCATCCGCAGCAGTTTAAGACCGTAGGCGACCAATTCAGTACTTACGAAGGGTTGCAGCGAATTTGCAACGATGAAACGAAAGCCGAGCGTTTGCGTTTTGTGTGTGCTGATAAATTTAGGGCATTAATAAGCGGCTCACTCGCTTTCAGTGGTGCAAAAATGCCACTTGATTTTCCAGCAGACCTTGCAAAGTCTTTGATAGATGAATTTTGCCCTATCGGAGGACGTGTTCTCGATGCGTGCGCAGGTTGGGGCGGTCGTTTGGTGGGTTTCTTGGCTTCAAATGCTGGCGAATACAACGGCACGGACGCTTCACCCTATCAGATAGATGGCGACAAAGCGATATGGAGCACTTTCAAAGGGTACACAGAGCACGAAAAGGCGGTAACGCTTAATTGCTCACCTTTTGAAAAACAACCGCTCCAAGACGGGTATTTTGATTTTGCGCTCACCTCTCCACCGTATTTTGATACCGAGAAGTATTTGGGCGGTGAACAGAGCCGAGAATCAAACGAAAATTACCAATCATGGCGAGATAACTTTTACCGTGTTTTGATACAAAAAGTTTTCGATGCACTCAAACATGATGCGTATTTCTGTTTGCAAGTAGGCTCACAGCGTTACCCACTCTTAGAGGACGGAAAGAAGATAGCCACAGAGGTTGGTTTTACCTTTGTAAATGTGCGCTCCGCTGATATGAAGAACAACTTTAACAAGACAGAAGAACAGGACGGAGAGGTTGTTATTGTCTTGTATAAAGCGTAAATTACAGAACTTTAAAAAGAAAGGAGTTTGAAGATATGGCAAAGTTTCAGAAAGGACAATCAGGCAACCCGAAGGGAAGACCAAAGGGAAGTTTGAATAAGAAAACAATGTATTTGCAAGAATGGGGAGCGGTATTTTGTGGTTCAGTTTCAAAGAGAATGCGAGACGATTTTTTTGCATTACCAATTGATAAGAGATACGATTTTTTTGCAAAGATTTATAGCCATATAACACCGAAGCAGACAGAAAGCAAAATCAAAGCAAACGTGGATTTGCACGATTTATCGGAGGAGCAAATAGATGATATTATCTCCGAAATTACAAGTAACATAGACACGGGAGGCGATGACAATGGCGAGTAATAACAAAAAGCAACGGGTTACAATTTTAGAACATGAAAGCAAAGTTTTGCTTCTTCAAATTCTGAGACAAGGATACATTACCGCAGAACAGAAACAGGAGTTTTCAACTTTGCTTGATGTTGAAACGTATGAAATGATTTATGTATCGAAGCAAGAGGACTTGGAAGAACTCGAAAAGATGTACCAAGAAATTGAAAGTTTAAAGATGCGTAAAAATGAAGCGTTTGCGGAACGTGGATATATCGAAACAAACGGAATGAGCCACGAAGAGATTAAAAGAGTTTTAAGTTAAGAACAACGTAATATTAAGCAATTATGGCAAGAATGAAGTACAAAAGGGGTTGCAAATCAGAGAGAAATCCACCCGATGCGTGCGCAAATGAGTAGTTAAAAATCAAATTGTAAATTACGACTTTATGAAGTATTTAACAAAGAATATAAACGGCGTAGATGTATCTTTTAAAGTCTCAGACGATAAAAAGCAAGTTTGGATTTTGCTTGATGATAACTTTGCACTCGCTGAGGGTTTTCTTTCTTTGCGTGCGATGATGGCTCACTGCATTTGTAGCAAGCATGAGAAAGCAAAAGCAGTTATCAAGACAGAAACCGAGCAGTTTGCACCGATAGACGAAAATGGATTTTTTACGTTTGAAGTTAGCAGACAAAGCGAAGTTATAAAAGAGATATACAAAGAATTGAAACAATAAAACAAAAAAGATTTATGAAAAACGAGCAGGAAAAACAAAAGACAGAGCAAGAAGAGAAACGAGCATTTGAGCCTTTTCTTTTAGCAAAGAACGAACTCGCAAAAAACGAACTTATTTGCAATGTAAGTCAGTTTTTTAAGATGGTACAAGAAATCAAGGCAAAACTTGATGAAAAAGGAATCAAGTCAAACGAGGAGATTATTACAGACTGCCTAACGATGCACAAGCGAACAGACGGCGAGGGAAGAAACTTTGTCTATGTATTCGATAACTCAGAGCATTTGGACGAAGAGCTTACAAGACAACTCAAAGAAGAGACTGAAGGCATAAAATCTCGCATTATTCGTGATAACATAACAAGCACCATGAAGCAGGCTGCCGAAGTTTTGAAAAATGAAATTCTTGCTATTAGAGCAACGTTTGACGAGGTACAATACAATAAAGAAAAATACAGAAAGTTTCTTTCATTTGATGAAAGCGGTGAAATTACGCTTATTTCAGACCTTGAAGAGATAGCTGGGCAAGAAAGTGGTTACTGGGTAACGACAGAATCACAAAACGAGGCATACGAGGCGCACAAGAACGCCGCAAAGGCGATTACAGATTTTTTGAACCATTTTCCAAAGTCTGTATGGCCAAGCACAATGGCAGAAGTGGGAATGCTTTTCAAGATGGGAGACAATGGCGAGTTTGCTCCACAATTAATCAATTACGCAAATTATATTAACTAAAATATAGGAGAAAAGAATAATGGAACAAAATTACGGAGGACGTTTTGGCAGTTTGCATAAATTCTTTGACGAACAGGACAAAAAGAACGGAATAGCACCTGATAAAACGTTTCAAGAGTTACAGACAGAGAAGCGAGACAAAATTTTGAACAACTTACGCAATGAGTTGGCAGGTTATCAGACAACAGCACAACAGAAAGCGGTGGAGCGCACGCTGGCAAGCCTAAAAGATAAGGTTTCAAAGGGTGAAATTGCCGCCAATGAACTCGCAGAAGCCGAGCGTATGATTGGCGACCCAACTTTGATTAAAGTCTCGCCGCTTGATGAAGACTATGGCGACAATTTTTCACGTGTCAACGAATTGCTTTCACTGATAGCAAATCCAGACAGAGCGACAGCAGAAGCCGACAAAGCCGACTTTCTCGCAGCTATGAAAGACTATGGCGAGCGAAACGCAAAGAAGTAAAACGACAATAAATTTTAAAGTTATGGTAAATTCAGGAATGTTCATGAGAAAGAGCCGCCCTCAATCAATTCAAGAGGCGGTTTGGTGGGAAGAGAGTTGTGTCCGCAGACAAGGCGGTTATGACTTGGATATGAGCAATCTCCCACAGAGTTTAAGATGGCTTCCAAAGGGCGTGGTTTACAAGTTTGATGCAACCACAGGCAGAGCACAGGTTGTAAAGACTTGCAAGGTTATCGCTGAGGCGAAGAGCGGCGCAACAAGTTTAGAAGTTGCAGAAAATCATTTGCTCAATGTCGGCGACAAGTTGGGCGATGGTATTACAATTACCGCAATTACGCATGGTGCGGACAAAGACACGTTGACCGTTTCAGAACTCGCTGAGGATATCAAGGCTAACACCGTGCTTTCTGACTACAAGGACACGGACGTAGTACTGGGTTTTGGTTACGAAACCTTGGACGTGTTGTATCGTGACAGCTTCCAGAGCGTAACACCAACTTTGCGAGTGGAAGAAGTCTATGAAGAGACTTTGCCTTATTTCATCAATGACGAAATCAAGGACGCAATCAATAAATACGGATATGCACGTTTCCGTATCGGATAAGGGGCTTTAATCACTGGGCGCAAAGAAATGTACTAACAGAGTATTTGCGCCCCTTAGAATAAAATTTAATAAATGAAAGAATGAACACAAAAACAATTATAGACAAGACAGGCGAGAATTACGTATTACATAAATACAACTCGCAAGGCGTGAATAATGAAAATATCCTTATTTGCGGACAAACAGCGCACAAAGTGGCGAAAGAGTTAAAGAAAATGCTTCCAGATGAAGTTTTGAAGGCGTTGAAATCTGACAAATAACAGCATTAAAACACTTGACTTATGAAACAGAAATTTATTGTAGTAATTATGAAGTACAAAGGTACTGAAATCATTTTCAGAAGATGGTTTAAAGATGGCAAAGAAGAAATCCAAGTGGACGATAACTTTGCCCGTTTGATGGGTTTCCCTTCAAAGGAAGAACTCATTAAAACAATGCTTAAAGATACCGAATTTAGCTACAATGAGGGCGACACGATATGGGTTCTTTTTGATGATACCATACAGAACGTATCAGATATTTTGACTTTAACAATAGATAAAGCGGAGCACGTATGAAGAAAGAAGTTATTTTCACTTGGAAGAGAGGTTTCTATGGGTTTTCTTTATTCTCAGATATGAAGAGAACAAACGTAGAAAAAGACGCAATCCTGACGCAAGAAGACGCAACGGCTTTTGGTTACGGAAACGTTGAACAACTTGCAATGGCAATCGTAGGGGATGACCCTAAAAAAGTTTGGCCAGAAGGAAACCAAATTGATACGAGCGTAGAAATAGATGGTAACGACACACACGAAGTTATCAGACAACTATTAAAAAGAAGCGAAGTGTAACAATAGAACTTATTTTAAAATAAATTAGATATGGCAAATTTCACAATTTTTGATGTAAACGACAATCCGATTTTAACGGCTCCTACTACAAATTAGGCAAGATGGGACAGAGAGCTTATGAAAAGTAATTTTATATATTTACCTTTCAAAACTGCCGAGAAGATTATTTTGCCAGTTGGTGCGTATATCAATTATACATATAAGATTGATAAAGTAAGAGAGGTAACAAGGAAGTTTTCTCTTATGAACCCGTATGAGCCAACGCAGGTAGACGAAATGTCTTGGAAATATACTCCTGAATTTCAGCACCCAGAAATGTTGCTATCAAGAGTACCGTTTTTTATATTTGGAAGAAACTCAAATGGTGAAAAGATAAAGAAATTAACCTTTCCTTATGTGGGTACGTTTGTTGATATATCAAACGTTATAAAAACATTTCTCAATGATAATATAAAACTGGAAAAATGTGGTTGGAATGTTATCTTTTTGGGACTTTCCGATAAATCGGTAAAAATTTCATTTAATAACAACGATTTTCGCTCCGCACTTAGTTTAATAGCTAAAGCAATTTCGGATAATTGTGAATGGCATATAGACTATGACAATGAAATAATATATTTTGGCTTTATCTGTTTTGGTAACGAAGCAGAAGCGGAAAAAACTTATTATATGGAGGACGGGACTCCATTGGGAAGCGGTATGGGGTGTTTGTGTTCTTTGGACTATAAGCAGCCAAAAAGTAATACGTTTTTGGATGATGAAACTTATGAGAAAATAAATAATTTGAATAAGAAGTAAATATGGCAAAAGTTGAACTGAAAATTAATGGTTTGGATGCCTTGCAAAGAAAGTTGAACGAAAAACGGCAATATGTGATTAATACGCTTAATACACGTTTAGCCCAACTTGCCGAAGAAGCGGTCACATATTCAAAGAATAATAAGGGATACAAAGACCATACGGCAAACTTGAAGAACTCAATTTCATTTGCCTTGTATTTTGATGGCGAAATTGTAACCTCGAAGATAGGCGATGGCTATAATTCCACGTACAAAGATGAGAAGGGAAGAACTCACGACAATCCGTATTCCAAGGATGAGGTTGTGCAATTTCGAGAAAATGCGCTTTCTGAGTATGCACAGAAAGATGGTGTTATTGCACCACGTGGTTATTCTCTTATTATCGTAGCTGGCATGAACTATGGCAAGAACGTGGAGGATAAGGGCTACAATGTCTTACACCTTACAAAGTACTACCTCAAAGATGAAATGAAGAAGATTTTTGAAGAGGTAAAGAAGATGATAAGCGAATAAATCCGCTTTCTGTAAATATCAGATAAAAAACAGATGATAGAGTTGTATTTTCGTTTGCTGCAATAAACGAAGATACAAATATATAAGAAGACGAGCCACCAAGGGTAGATAATATCCGAGGTGGCTTTTCTTTTACAAACAAGATACAAAAATACTTGAAAGTTATGTAATTACGTAAAAAGAAGAGGCTTGAAACGTGGTACTATTATTCGCACGTTATCATGGCAAGCGAGAAACAACGCCACTTCTTTTCGCTTGCAAAGGTACTCATTTTCTTTCAATCAAGAAACAGAAACAGAAACAGAGTGTAAACAGAATCAAAGCACGGCACGAAGCAGACGAAGAACGCTGTATGGTTTTTCCTTTGCTGGAGCGATTTTCTCTTTTCAGATGATAAGTTATAAGGTTTCTAAATGATAACCCCTTAGACGCAAAATCCGCTCAAAATAACTATTTTTGGGTTACTTTTATTCACGTAATTTGCACACGAAAAAGCAAATAACCTTATAATATTCTGATACACAAACAATTATAAAAAAACTATTTTTTCGGCACGCCGAAATAATGCCACGTTTTTACAAAGTGATATTAAATGTAATAAAATGATGATTTTTAAGGTTTTACGCTCATATTCTTATAGATACGAAAAACGGCACAATATCATTTAATGCAACAAAAATATAACTTTTTATTGCTCATAAATTGCACACGTTTCAAAAAGAAATCGTATATTTGCACCCGACAACAGAATAAAGCAAAACATAAATACTTTGAAGTTATGGCAAAGAAAAGACTATTTAAGACAGCAAACGAACTTATTAAGGGGTACGGACTTCCCGAGCCTTCACAGAAGAGAGGGCGCAAGACTGGAGCAAGTGATAACAGAAAGGTAACACTCAGAGCGAGAGAGTTACCAAGTGGTAACGTGCAATTATATCTTTATTCAAGTTATAAGGGCAAGGCTACACGTTTTTCTGTAGGTGTATTGAATCCCGAAGAAGACGAAGCCGCAAAGATGCGAAATGTAGAAATCGTGCGCATGGCTGAGGCTGAGGCAGGAATAAGAAATGCCGATGCAATCAGACAGGGACACGGGATGAAGCCTCAGCAGAAAAGAAACGTTTTTCTTTCTGATTTTATAGAGCAATTAATCAAAAGCAAAACTTTCTCAAAGCAAACAAACGTTTCTTTGGAAATGCTTTTGGCTCATGTGAACATTTTTAGAACTGCACAAATTAAAATTGCACTTATAGATGCGGCTTGGCTTGAACGCTTCATAACTTATTTGCGCAAAGATGCCGTTTCAAGAGTAACAACGAAGAAGCACAAGCAGATAACACAGAACACGCAGGCACGACTTTTTGAAATGCTTGAAATCGTGTTGGCTAAAGCCGTGAAAGATGGTATTATAAGCAAGTCGCCAATGTCGGAGATAAAGCCGAGCGATAAACCGAAGTACAACAAAGAAGCCCGTGAATATCTGACAATCGAAGAGGTTAAAATGCTGATGCAAACACCATGCACAAACGACCAACTAAAAAGGGCGTTTTTGTTTTCCGTCTTCACTGGCTTGCGATGGAGCGATATTGTAGCCTTGAACTGGGCAGAACTCAAAGAAGACGATAACGGAAAGTACTTTCTCCTGACGATGAAGAAGACAAAGAAACAAATACGTGTATATCTTTCACAGATAGGACTTTCTTTCTTACCAGAGCACACAAGCGAAGAAGATGCACCGATATTTCAAGGCATACCGAAGAACAGCGCAACAAACAAGCATTTGAAGATATGGGCGAAGAACGCAGGTATTACAGACAAACAAATTTGCTTTCACGTAGCAAGGCACACGTTTGCAACGATGATGTTGAACAATGATACACCGCTTGAAATGGTTGCAAAGATGTTAGGACACGCAAGACTATCCACCACCGAGATTTACGCAAAAATACTAAACCGCTCAATCGCAGCGGCTACACTGAAACAGGATGCAATCTTTCAGAATCTCACTTAATAGATTTATTAAATGAGAATATAAGAACAGAAGAAAGGCGAGCCGTGAAAGATGTACGTTTTTGGTTAATGGCTGAAATACCAAGTGTTATGTATCTGATAAACAAAACCCCGTACAACTTAAACGAACTCGCCTTCTTTTTGTTGCCTCATTTCTGATGCAATAGAAAATATATGTATTACGTAAACCCACAACCCAAGAGCGGCTTTCCTTTCGTTTTTGATAAATCATACACGAAGAACTTTATAACCGCTTATATCGCATTATTTGAAATGTTATCCTGAAAAATCAACCTTTATTACCTCGTAGAACTTCACACCTATCTTTCTTGACTTTTTAAAGCAATTAATATGAGTATTAAAACAGATTTTGCTTAAATAATTATTATATAGTAAAGTTATTTTAATTCGAGTGCAAAGATACGGCTTTTCATACGAAGAAACAATAAAAAACGAAGAACTGAGTAAACAGAAAGAAAAAGGGAGCAATCTCACAGAAAGACCGCTCCCTTATAAGCTATTCCACCGTAGTGGATAACTTTCCGAACTTAATCGGCTTTTGCCCGATGATGTGCCGACAATAACACCAAAGGAACTGAGGAAGGGCGATGTGCGCACCAACGCCCTTATGATGCAAGCCAAATGTGCGACCAGTTGGCGAGCACTCGCACCTATATGTTTAAGGGAATGCGGTATTGCAATCTGATAGGCTTCTTTGTTTGCTCCAGATAACGCGAAACAGAACACAGAACACAGAGCTTTTGGAAGCAGTCTCAGAACCGCACGAAACGACAAAGGCACGTTTGTAATGTTACAAAATCGCTTGAAAGTCGCAAACTATCAAATATAATGCACCATTACCGAGTGCAAAGATAGGATAAATATTTGAGATACAGAAACGTTTTTCTGAGAAAATTTGCTAAACACCCCGAAAAAATGGGATTTAAAGCAAACGTAAACAGACAGAAGAGAACGAAAGCGTAATTTATGAGACTTTGAGAGCAAGAAACGCACGTCTTAGGGGTTTGGAGCGGTTTTCTTCACCGAAACGATAAATTACACACCTTTGCGATGATAACCCCTTAGAAGCGAAATCCCGAGAAAATAACTATCTTTTTGCTCACCTTACAGATGAGGCGAGCACAAGCAGAACGAAGCAGAACACACGCACACGCACGCACACGGAGGAAGAAGACGAACACGCAAGCAGACGCAAACGAAGAAGAGCCGAAGCACTTGCAACACGATGCGCACAAGGATAAGCCACAAATTATCTTTGTACCCTCATTCAATAAAGCTATTGAACGAGAGCACCAACAGAACGCAAGAAGAGTGAACAGCACTACAGCCGCCCACCCTTCTTTAAACGCTGATAACTTTTGCTGTCACTTATATGCTGATACCTAACTTTTCGCCTTTAACTCGCTTACGATGTCTTCCAACTCCTTCAATGAAGAAGCACAAAAGAACTCGTTACCCGACTTAATCAAAGCAACGAAATCCGTACCGCTCATTTCATCCGTGAAAAAGTCGCCAACTTTGCAACCGATAATACTTGCAATCTCACGCAATTTGTTAATTGTCGGGTTGTTTGATAGCATTTGAGATAATGAAGCGTGCGAAACGCCAATATTACCTTGCTTATCCTTCATTTTTGCGGCTACCTCAGACAAGGTAAAACCTTTACTTTTGATTATTTCCTTTATATCCATAACTTATAACTTTAAAATTATGGTGCAAAGATATAGCTTTTATTTGAAAGCACCAAACAAATTAAGATATAATTTACTTTATATATATTAATGTAATTTGTACCTTTGTTTGTTAAGGAGGGTTAAATACAAGATAAAACCTACATTTTTCCAAAAAATATTTTGGTGGTGTAATTTAAAACTTATATCTTTGCAATCGAAAGTTAGAAACAAGAAGTTTAACAATAAAAACGATACGACAATGAAACAGAATTTAGAATATACAACAAAGCAGATAAACGCTAATTTCAGAATCAAAGTAAGTGGCGTTTTCAATGGCAAGAAAATCAACAAATTAGTTGGTGTTGCTGGAGCACTCGCATTAATCGGAGTTGAAATGCTCAACAAGTTATTGAAACGTGCTTTTGCTTCACTCGCTGACAAATGCGTTTGCAAGTTGAGACGTGGTTTGCAATTCTCATTTTATTGCAAGTAATACACAAGGATTTAAGTAACGATTATTAAAGTAACAATTTAAATATATAAGACAATGAAACAGAACGTAAAGAACACAGAGAACGAAATTAAAGTTAGCGGTATCAACGAGGCACAAGTCTTGAACCTGATGAAGAACGTGGCTAACATAGTTATGGAATTGGAACTCAATTATGGCGACCTTGACGAGGGAGACCAGAGAACCGAACAGGTAGAGCAAGTAAGAGAGAGCTTGCACAACGCAATGAGAGCACTTGGAGTATTGCACGCCACAGAGATAGAGACAAACGCAAAAATCGAAGCAGACGCAAGAAAGGAGATACAATAAAATATAAAGCAGATGCGCATATAACAACAATTTAGTAAATTGGAGATACGAAAGCAAGTTATCTGAAAAAATGATAGCTTGCTTTTTTCGTGTTTATGTACCTAAATGCACCTAAACGTACCTATTAGGTCAATAAGCAACGATTTATGTACCTAAATGCACCTAAACGTACCTATATAACAAGTAACAAGTATATAGCAAATAAATTTGCTTAAAGAAATATCTATAAAAGAAAATCGCTTTTGCTTTTTCTTGAATCTCGCTTGCTTCTTTCTTCTTGTTTGCTGATGCGCTGGGAGCGGACAGACAGAACAGACGGAAAAGAACACAGATAACCATATTTTTGTGGGAATCTCGCTTGCTTGAAGTCTCAAAGATACACAAACGTTTGATTTAAGCATATTGTGTACGTACACAAAAGCGTTATTTCTTATTTTGCGATAACTTATGTATCTTTCAGAAAATAATCGCTTGGTGCGCTTTTATTTGAGTTTTCAAGAAATTTGTTGAAAACATATAGGCAGTTTCTTTCACTCGCTGAGGCTTCACGATTTTAGATGCCGCTTTCCCGATATGTGGCACAACAGAAGAGAGCCGAGCGGAAATTTCCGTTTGGGTGAATCGTAATTGCACGACCTCGATTTAATCTATACCGAAGACCCGCAAGATTTCGTTTTCTCAGTTTTCAATAATTTTATTGTAAACCACAGATAGCGAGATAGCAAAGAAATCTTTTTACGCTTATTTGTGTGCGTGCACAACGTGTTCAAATGCTTCAAATGATAAATTACAAGGTTTAGCGCAAGAAAACCGCTTAGAACACAAGAAAACCGCTTTTCCGTCTTTTCTCGCTTACTATATGCAAAAGAAGTGTTTTAGACAGAGCCGCCCGACTTGATGCACAAGCGCACACGAAACACACGCACACGCACACGCAAGTACGTGTATGCACTTCCCCAAAGGGTATAGCTTGAACCGACACCCTTACCGCATACGCACACGCAAGTACGTGTATGCACTCAGACGCAACACAAGCAGACAGAGAAAAACTAAATAGGGGAAAATCCCCTTATGTACCCCGAAATCTTCCCTTCCCTTTCTGTAAGCCTTCCGAACTTGATGAAAGACGCAAAACCACGAAAAATAAGCAAAAATAAAAAATCGCAACAAAATCTTTCTTTTATATATATTTTCTTTTATTATATATAATATCTATATAAAAAAGGTGATAACACTTGTTATATTTGTTATGTATTTATAACAAGTGTTATGTTTGGATAACAGGTGTTATGTTTGGATAACAGGTGATAACACTTGTTATATTTGTTATGTATTTATAGCAAGTGTTATGTTTGGATAACAGGTGTTATGTATTTATAACAAGTGTTATGTTTG
>ERZ1034626.1424-NODE-1424-length-15904-cov-6.057859_pt1 | contig 15904 bp, 9 predicted proteins | sample MGYA00520652_ERZ1034626 | MGnify/ENA primary metagenome ERZ1034626 (study PRJEB33766, sample SAMN09781765) | gut metagenome | biome: gut microbiome | host: Homo sapiens | place: Madagascar | study: EMG produced TPA metagenomics assembly of the PRJNA485056 data... | reverse complement strand
GCACACACGTACTCTCTCGTAAGCGCATAGCGAAGCTATTTAGAATCTGTTGAATTATGCTTCACAACCAGAAATGCACCGGCATGGACGCCGGGGCAAGGCGTTATGCGCCATGGACGGCGCATAAAAGCCGGTTTCGTCAAGCATCGAAAACCAAAAGGCATAATTCCTACAGATTCTTAATGGCGTAGTGTAGCGAACGAGAGAGTACGTGTGTGCCGCTGTGCCTGCAGTGTACGGACCGTCCTTATATCAATAATAACTCATCATATCCATTATGAGGCATCAATCCTCCTCGATGATGTGCATCTCGAGAAAATCAAAGTCGATATCCTCCACAAAATTGTCCTTCGTAAAGCGAGTCTTTCCATGCCTCTTGAAATCACTTATGTTGCTGTCAAGCCAGATGGGCTTTCCAAGGTCAAAAGCAAGGCAGGCATCCTCAAGAGCCTTAAAGATCTTGTGTGTACGTGTGTCGTCACTGTCATTTTCTATTGTAATATCACGCATCAGGTGCGTGTCAGTATAAATCTTAAACCAAATACGCATATTATTCTCCCAAAAGCCTTCTCTGACGGTTGCACTCATACATGAGCAAAGTGGCTGATATTGCGGCATTAAGCGACTCCACTGCCCCCTCCATAGGTATGCGGATGTATGTGTCTGCCATGTCAGCTATTTCATCTGATAATCCATTGCCCTCATTTCCTATCATAAAGCCACAGGCTCCGGTGTAGTCCGGTCTGTCATAAGAGCACTTACCCTTTAAATGAGCAGCGTAGAGAGAAACTCCCTTTGACTTTGCATACTCTATAGTCTCCGGAAGGTCATCTGTGATGTAAAACGGCACACGGTAGAGTGAGCCCATGGTTGAGCGCACAGTCTTTGGATTAAAAATGTCCACTGTTGTGCGATTCATTATAATGCCGCTTACACCTGCGCCTTCACAGGTACGGATCATAGTGCCTAAGTTTCCCGGATCCTGTATACTCTCAAGCACAAGAAGCTCTGTCTTGTCGCCCTTAAAAAGTTCATCTATCTCATAGTGCGGCATCTTTACTATAGCAAGCACACCCTGCGGAGTCTGCGTGTCAGACATGCTCTTAAACACCGAGTCACTCACTATTTCTGTTTTGTCAAGGAAACGCTTCTTCTCTACCTTAAACCTGTCATCATTAAAAAATGACTCAGACATATATACGGCACTTACCCAGTCATATGGCGCCTCAAAGCTCATCTTTGGACCCTCAACCACGAATACGCCCTGCTTTTTCCGCTCCTTTGCCTTGCTTAAAAGAGCCTGCACATTTTTTATGCTTTTGTTTGATGCACTTGTAATCATTTTCTTCTCTTTCTATATCGATGTAAATAATCCTACTGACAGTGATTTTCATGATCAGCATTCGTCTTTCTCCGAATGCATAAATGCCCCTGCACCGGCACATGCACGCAATTACCTGCATTTGATGTGCCGGATACAAGGGCATTCATATTTATTGTAAAGTAACTATTCAGAACCACTGAGAATAAGAAAAGCTGATGCGTCATGCTTGCATGTAAGCAGCAGGTTTTCTTGTTCTCAATGTGGCTCGAATAGAGCCACCCCCACACATATGAGCAAAATTAGCTGCGTAGCAGCGGGAAAGCACGAGTATCGTGCGATTTTGCGAATGTGCGTGGGGTGGTTCTGAATAGTTACATGGAATACTAAACCAGAGATTTAGAGATATCGTACATGTACTCGTCTACGCTCTTCTTCATAGCAAGTGCCTCGTCGATATCGAAATCTACGAAATTGCCATCCTTGTGGGCAATAACTCTGTTTGACTTGCCCTCGCAGAGTAAATCAACTGCCATAGCGCCCATGATTGTAGCGTATACACGATCCTTGCATGAAGGGCTTCCACCTCTTTGCATATGTCCAAGGATAGTTGCTCGAGTCTCGATGCCTGTAGCAGCCTCGATTTCCTTAGCCATCTCCTGTGAATGTCCTACACCCTCAGCATTGATGATGATGTAATGCTGCTTGCCGAGCTCTCTTGCGTGAGCTACTCTCTCGATGAGTGCCTTAAGGTTGTTGTCATACTTCTCAGGAAGTAATATTTCCTCAGCGCCGTTTGCAAGACCACACCATAATGCAATGTATCCTGCTCCACGTCCCATAACCTCAATGATTGAGCATCTCTCGTGTGATGTAGATGTATCACGTACCTTGTCAATAGCCTCCATAGCTGTGTTGCAGGCTGTATCAAAACCGATTGTGTAATCAGTACATGCGATATCAAGGTCGATTGTGCCCGGAAGACCGATTGTATTGATGCCAAGTGCAGCAAGCTTCTGCGCACCCTGAAAAGATCCGTCACCACCGATAACTACGATAGCATCGATGCCATGCTTCTTGCAGATCTCAGCACCCTTCTGCTGTCCCTCTGCTGTAACGAACTCCTTACATCTGGCTGTCTGTAAGATTGTACCACCGCGTGAGATTGTGTCTGAAACGCTCTTTGAATCCATATCCACGATCTCTTCATTTAACAGACCTGCGTATCCTCTCTTGATTCCTTTAACCTTCTTGCCCTTTGAGAGAGCCTGACGAACAACGGCACGAATCGCTGCGTTCATTCCCGGTGCGTCACCACCACTTGTAAGTACACCTATTGTGTTAATCTCTTTTGCCATTGGTATAACCTCCATATGTTAAAAAATTATCATTTATTCTAATCCCAATCTATTGTACTTGTTTTAGCTCATTTTTTCAATATTCTTTTCAACAATTTTTGCATTTTCTTTGTCTAAAAATTCCAAAAGCTGCTCCATGAGCTCATTATTTGCATTTACAGAATAATTTCTGCCAAGTTTCTTCATCTGCTTTGTATCTGCGATGTAAATTATGACCTCATCTCCTCCGTCAGATTCACGGATTGTCTCAAGAAGCCTGCTCTCATTTTTCTTATAGTCCTCCATCGTATCAAACTTAAGCCATAGCTGCTTCGGAAGCTCATCAAACGGTATGATTCTCTCGCAGATTATCTTGCCGTTCTGCTCATCCTCGACTGTCGCATGTCCGATAACAAATATTTTAGCATCGTCCTGTAAATATCTCTGGTAGCGCTCGTAATCTCTCGGAAAAATAATTACCTCAACAGTTCCTGTCAGGTCCTCTATCGTGATAAAAGCCATGGCCTGATTGTACTTGGTAAACTTAATCGTCTTTGTGGCTATCAGGCCTCCGATTACCACGTGCGCATTGTCCTTTATCTTTACGGCACCGCTCTCCTCTTCAAGCACAAAATCTATCGCATTTGCTGTGATGTTTTTCTTTAGGGCAGCTGCATATTTTTCCAGAGGGTGTCCGCTTAAATAGATGCCAAGCACCTCTTTTTCATAGGCCAGGGCTTCCTCAGCGTCATATTCACCAACATTTGGATACTTAAGCTCAAATGACTGCCTATCCTCATCTGAGACCAGGTCAAACAGGCTCATCTGCCCTGCCATTGTTGACTTTTTGTCATGCTGCACCCTGTCCACAATCGATGCATACACCATTGCCATCTGCTTTCTCGTGCCGTCGAGTGAATCGCAGGCTCCCGCCTTTATCAGATTCTCAATCGCACGCTTATTGATAAGCTCCTTCTGGCAGGTTCTCTCGATAAAATCTGAGAGTGTGCGGTATCTGCCACCACTTTCCCGCTCCTCGATTATCTGGTCTATTACCGGCCTGCCCAGAGATTTGATAGCGTACATGCCATATCTGACATGGTCACCCTCTGCGGTAAACTCGCCCTGTCCACAGTTGATATCCGGCGGAAGCACCTTAATACCCATATCACGACAACTGTAAAGATACTGCGCCGCCTTGGCTGAATTGTCTATAACAGAAGTCATGAGCGCTGCCATAAATTCGACCGGATAGTAGTTTTTGAGCCATGCAGTCTGAACACTGATTTTCGCATACGCGGCTGCATGTGATTTGTTGAACGCATACTTAGCAAAATCAACCATCGAATCGTATATGCTGTTGGCAGCCTTTTCATCTATGCCGTTTGCCACACAGCCATTTATACCGCGCTCCTTGTCTCCGTAGACAAAGCTCTGGCGCTCTGCGTCAATGACATACTGCTTCTTCTTGCTCATGGCACGGCGGATGTTGTCCGCCTGACCCATTGTATAGCCTGCGAGCTTCTGCACTATCTGCATGACCTGTTCCTGGTATACTATACAGCCGTAGGTCGGCTCTAAAATACTCTCAAGCTCAGGTGTCACATAGCTTATCTCCTTTGGATTGTTCTTGCCCTTTATATAGTTGGGAATGAAATCCATAGGACCCGGACGGTAGAGCGAAATACCGGCCACGATGTCCTCAAAGCTCTGTGGACTGAGTTCCTTCATGAAGCTTTGCATACCCGCGGACTCTAGCTGGAATACCCCTTCCGTCTTTCCTGTTCCGATAAAGTCAAGTGTGCCCTTATCGTTGAAATCAATATGGTCGATATCCACATCAATGCCCCTTGATGCCTTGATATTCTTCACAGAATCTTTTAGCACCGTGAGTGTACGAAGCCCCAGAAAATCCATCTTTAAAAGGCCAAGCTCCTCGAGCTGTACCATGTTGTACTCTGCGGTAGGGCTTCCGTCGTTTGCCCTTCCAAGAGGCACATAATCGCTCGCCACACCCGGATAGATTACCACACCTGCTGCATGCACGGACGTGTGGTTTGGCAGTCCCTCAAGCCTTTTTGCCATATCTATCATTTCATGCACTCTCGCATCACTGTCGTAAATGCCCTTAAACTCCGGGTTCATCTGAAGAGCCTTGTCAATCGTGATATTAAGCTCCTGAGGCACCATCTTTGCAAGCCTGTCAGTCTCTGCATATGGGAAATCCAGCGCCTTTCCGACTGATTTTATGACTCCTCTTGCCGCCATAGTACCAAAGGTGACTATCTGTGTTACAGAATCGTGTCCGTACTTCTGCTGAACATACTCTATGGCGCGATATCTCTCCGCATACTCGAAATCCACATCAATATCAGGCATGGAAACTCGCTCAGGGTTAAGAAATCTTTCAAAAAGCAGATTGTATTTAACCGGATCAATATCCGTGATTCCGGTACAATAACACACCCTGCTTCCCGCCGCCGAGCCTCGTCCCGGGCCTACCCAGCAGTCGTGCGTGCGGCACCAGTTGATATAATCCCACACGATAAGGATATACTCTATAAAGCCCATGGTCTTTATGATACCAAGCTCATAGTCCATATCGGCATGTATCTTTTTAAGCTCCTCATCAGTGTACTCGCCACAGCCTATATACTTCTCTCTAAAGCCCTTCTCGCATAGCTCTGTAAGGAAAGCTTCGGCACTATCATAGCCCTCTGGCACCTCATACTTTGGAATCTTGTAATTGCCAAACTCAAGCGTCACATTGCATCTGTCGGCAATTTTCTGCGTATTCTCAATAGCCTCTGTGGCATATGGGAAAAGCGCTCTCATCTGCTCTTCGCTCTTTACGAAAAACTGTCCGCCATCATAGCGCATCCTGTCCTCGTCAGACACCTTTTTACCGGTCTGGATGCACAAAAGCACATCATGTGCCTCCGCATCGGACTCGTAGGTGTAGTGCACATCATTAGTACACACTAACCCTATTTCAAGCTCCTTGCTCATCCTAAGAAGCTGCTGATTCACAAGCTTCTGGTCATCAATGCCATGGTCCTGCAGCTCAAGGAAGAAGTTGTCTTTTCCAAAGCAGTCCTGATACTTCCTTGCAATCTCCTTCGCCTCGTCATAAAAGCCTCTGACGATGTATCTGGGGATTTCTCCTGCCAGACAGGCAGACAGGCATATAAGCCCCTCGTGATATTTCTCAAGCGTCTCAAAATCCACTCTCGGCCTGTAATAATAGCCCTCTGTGAACCCTATTGACACTATCTTCATGAGATTGGCATAGCCTGTATTATTTTCAGCTAGCAGAATCAGATGATAATACCTGTCATCACCGTGGCTTGTCTCCCTGTCAAAGCGCGAATTTGGTGCCACATATACCTCGCAGCCTATGACCGGATTGATATCATTTGCCTTTGCCGTCTTGTAAAACTCCACCACACCGTACATATTGCCATGGTCTGTGATTGCGGCAGAGTTCATGCCAAGCTCCTTGACGCGCTTTACATATTCTTTTATCTTGTTTGACCCATCGAGCAGGCTGTACTCGGTATGGGTGTGAAGATGACAAAATGACATTTGGATTCCTCTTTCTTTATTTTTGTATCGCCGCCCGCCCTTCATGGGGTGTGCCCCCCGGCGGGTACTGTGGCAGAACTCGTTTCAAATTGCTAATTTGTCGGTGTCGTTTTCGACTCCCGCGATTGTTTATGTTCATTCGACAGCTGGACACTTGCGTCGTGGTGTTCGCCTGTGTCATACGCTTGATTTATGACGTGCCGTGTGGGAGTAAATGCCGCCTCAAACAAAAGTGGGCGCAAAAAATACTCGTTCAAGCAACACAGCCTGCCTCATATGATAAAAGTAAAAAGCGCGTTTGATTTTTTGCGCCTGATAAACTCTGTTTGAGGCGGCATTTACTCCCACTAGGCTAAGGAATTATGAAAGCGTATGCCACAGACGTACGCCGCGCCGAAAGTGTGCATCTGGCGAATGTACACAAACCTTGAGCCGAAATTCGACGCCTGACAAATTAACGCAATTCTTACGAATTGTTCTGCCACAGTACCCGCCGGGTGGCATACCCCATGAAGGGCGGGCGGCTATCTCCTTAAAATAAAAGGAGATGAGTTTATCAGCTTCCCAGCTCTATGTGTATAAACACCGCAAGCGAATTGGGCTCCTGCATATATGTGATAGTGCCACCTCTTGCCGTCGGTATGAGATATTTGTAGTCACCCTTCTCGAAAAGACTGTGACATGCAGTATCATAGGTTTCTCTGTCCGAAAACTTGAACGTGATATAGTTAGATGACGTTGTCATGCCCTGTAAGGCTTTAAGGTCGTAGGATGTAAAATACAGCCCATTCCTGTAATAATAGTCATCCTCCACTGACGCTTCCTGCGGCAGCATATCCTCATTGTCCAATGTACGTGTTAGCTTTACCACATCAAGCGGCACTCCGAACCAGCTGTATGATATGCCCTTTCCCAGATAATCACCATCACCGTAGGTACAGTCCACCGCACACCACGCACCATCCAGATATACCATATTCCAGGCATGGTTTGCATCAGATGTGGTGCCTGTCACAATAAGTGAGCTGATACCGGCCCGGTCACACAGATACTTAAACATCATCGCATAGCCCTGACAGACCGTCCTTCCAAGCACTGCTGAGTACATATCCTGGTTGTGAGGAGAATTTTCCTCATACTCGGCATGCTCTATCACATATTCATAGAAATGCACTGCCTTGTCATAATCCGATGCACCTTCATCGATACCTGCCATACATGCTGACACATAGCCTGAAATCGTACTTATTGCGTTGTCGATATCAGACTCAGACATATTGTATACAGGCGAAAAAATGATGCTGTTTCTCACAATATACTGACTCTTTTCTATGTAGAAAAACTGTGGATTGTCCAGCAGCACAAACTGCTGTATACGGCTAACGTTGTCAGTGTCTGTAGTATTTAACGCAATTCCATCCATGCGCTTTTGCATCATCGCATAAATCTGCCTGTAAATAAGCTTGTCATCATCTGACAGCTTCTCGTAGTAATAGTGATATTCCCCTGTAAATACTGACTCATCGTACTCTGTCTGTTCGCCGTTTAAATAGTCTGTTGTGGTCTGCATCTGCCCCTTTACTGCCCTGTGTATAGCAGTAGGAAAATCAGCTATAGCACCTGTAAACCCTCCTGCCTTTAAGCATTTTGCAGCGAACATAAAGCAACAGGCAGCAAACACAAGTGCCGGTATGGTTTTTAAAAGCTTTTTCATCTATTCCCCCCATTTCCACTATTATAATCAAATATAATCATAATTGACAGACTTTAACAGCATCTGCTTACAAAAGCTTGTGCGCCATAGTTAGCCTGCATATCAGGTACAGTACAAAAAGATGCACCGGGTAAAAGGCGTAAAAGACATATTTTAGTGAAATACCTCTTTTTCCATTGTAATAGCGAAGCGGTATAAGCATAAACAGTGCAAAAAACTCTATGGTACCTGAGAAAAGTCCAAGCAGTATGACTGCCACGGCAAATGCAACCTCACGGTTTGAAGAAAGCAGGTACATCATGACAATGCACCCTACACCCGCCGCACCATAATCACAGCAAAGCACAAACTCTGCAATAATCATCATAACAAGCACCACTGATACCATTACTATACACCTGATCAGTGTGACAAAAAACCACTTGACTGCAGAGGATGCCTTTTCTATTTTATCGACCGACTTAAGCCAATCAAGCACTGTGATGGCAAGCAGGCCTAAAAGCAGTGTAAAAAACACATTGTTGCTCTTAAATTCGAGCACTGTATTGTTTATTGCAAGGTCAAACGGTATCTCAGAGATAAGCGCGAATATAAACATCCTCGCAGCATATTTTTCCCTGCTGTGTGTATATTTGAAGCCCTCCACAAGCAGGAAGCAGAAAACAGGAAAGGCCATGCGCCCTATAGAACGCATGACCCAGTAGATATCAATAAGCGTTTGTCCACCTATCCCGTTATTTATCATCTGAAGAATAACCGTTGCCGCAATATGGTCTATGAGCATGGTAAAAATGGCTATAAGCTTAAGCGTGCTTCCACTGATACCAGACTTTGCGATAACTTTTTCCAAAATCCTATACTCCTGCCATATTTACGGTAATCCTGTCAAGATGCCAGATATCGTCCACATATTCCTGGATTGTTCTGTCTGAAGAGAACTTTCCTACATGTGCGATATTGAGCAGTGCACTCTTTCTCCATGCGCTCTTGTTCTTGTAGTAATCATTAATCTTCTGCTGTGCATTTGCATATGAGCGGAAGTCTGCGAGGATAAAGTAGCGGTCAGCCACCTGTCCCTGCTGTGGATTGAGCAGTGAGTTGTAAAGCTCCCTGAAAAGCTCATGGTCATTTGGTGAATATGTGCCGTCTACGAGCTGGTTTACTACCTTTCTTAGCTCGGCATCGTTATTATATACATCAACAGGATTGTAGTCATGTCTGTTCTCGTGTGAGATGACCTCATCAGAGCTCATTCCAAAGATAAACATATTGTCAGCCCCTACCTCATCGAACATCTCGACATTGGCACCATCCATAGTTCCGATAGTGAGCGCTCCATTGAGCATAAACTTCATGTTTCCTGTTCCTGATGCCTCCTTGCTCGCTGTGGAAATCTGCTCGCTGACATCTGCTGCCGCAAAAATAATCTCGGCATTGGATACCTTGTAATCCTCGATAAATACTACCTTGAGCTTGCCGCCAATAGAAGCATCGTTATTTATCACATCAGCCACACTGTTGATGAGCTTTATTGTTTTCTTTGCATTTCTGTAGCCTGCTGCTGCCTTTGCTCCAAAAATAAATGTTCTAGGATAGAAATCCATAGACGGATTTTCCTTAATCTTGTTGTACAGATACATCACATGAAGGATGTTCATGAGCTGTCTCTTGTACTCGTGAAGTCTCTTGACCTGCACATCAAAGATAGAATCCGGATTTACATCAATACCGTTGTGCTCCTTGATATACTTGGCTAAACGTACCTTGTTCGCTCTCTTAATCTCTGCAAACTCCTGCTGTGCAACAGGACTGTCCGCATAAGCCTTGAGCTTTGAAAGCAGTGAAAGGTCTGTAATCCAACCGGCTCCTACCTTCTTTGTCGCCCAGTCTGCAAGGAGTGGATTTGCATGCGCTAAGAATCTACGCTGTGTAATTCCATTTGTCTTGTTATTGAACTTCTCAGGGAACATCTCATAGAAATCATGAAGCTCCTGATTCTTAAGTATCTCTGTGTGAAGCTTTGCAACACCGTTTACAGAATAGCCTGCAACGATAGCCATATTTGCCATCTTGACCTGTCCGTCATAGAGGATAGCCATCTTTCTTACCTTGTCCTCATTTCCAGGATATCTCTCGTTAATCTGCATCACAAATCTTCTGTTTATCTCGTCAACAATCTGGTATACACGAGGAAGCAGTCTCTGGAATATCTCAATTGGCCACTTCTCAAGTGCCTCAGCCATGATTGTATGGTTAGTGTAGGCTACACATCTTGTAGTGATATCCCATGCATCATCCCATGACAGATGCTCCTCGTCCACAAGGATTCTCATAAGCTCTGCGACTGCAACTGTAGGGTGAGTATCGTTCATCTGGAAAACAGCTTTATTTGGGAGATCTTTTAAATCGCTGTGATGCTTTTTAAACCTTGCAAGTGCACGCTGGATGCTTGCTGATACAAAGAAATACTGCTGCTTTAAGCGAAGCTCCTTGCCCTTTACATGGTTATCGTTTGGATAGAGCACCTCAACAAGGTTTCTTGCAAGATTTTCCTGCTCCACTGCCTTGTCGTAGTCACCCTGGTCAAAGGACTCGAGCGAGAAGCCGTTCTTTGGCTCTGCATCCCATATCATGAGAGAATTGACCACATTGTTGTCATAACCAACTATAGGCATATCATATGGCACTGCAAGCACCGACTGATAGTCCTTCTGCTCGAAATGAAGCTCTCCGTTTTCATCTGTGCTCTCCTGCACATATCCTCCAAACTTGACCTCATCGCAGTACTCCGGACGACGAAGCTCGAATGGATATCCGTCCTTGAGCCAGTTGTCAGGCACCTCAATCTGGAATCCGTCTGAAATCTGCTGCTTGAACATACCATATCTGTATCTGATTCCACAGCCGTATGCAGGATATCCGAGTGTGGCAAGTGAATCCATGAAGCACGCTGCCAGTCTTCCGAGTCCACCGTTTCCAAGTGCCGGATCAGGCTCCTGGTCCTCAATAGCATTGATATCCACACCAATCTCATTGAGAGCCTCCTTGACCTCCTTGTATGCTGAGAGGTTTATAAGGTTGTTGCCGAGAGCTCTTCCCATCAAAAACTCCATGGACATATAGTAAACAACCTTTGGATCATCCTTGTCCATCACTCTTTGTGTGGCAATCCACTCATCCATGATGACATCCTTTACGGCCTCTGACACAGCCTGATAAAGCTCCTGCTGTGTGGCATCATCTATAGTCTTACGATATTTATTTTTTAAATTGTCTGATACAGTCTTAATAAACACCTTTTTGCTAAACGTATTATCTCTCATCTTTTTCCTCCTTATGGCACTAAAAGGGAGCAAATTAATGCTCCCTCTAGTGCAGAGATTATTGTTTTTCAACTGCAAGCTTAACAGCCTCGCCATTAATCTTCCAATCCTTTTCATAGCCCTTAAGTTCGCCTGATTTAATTGATACGGCAAGAACCTCGGTTTTGATTTCATCACCAAACTTTTCAAATACATTTGAAAGCTTCTCATCTGCCTCGTATGTCACGGCGATGTGATCCATGACCTCAAAGCCTGCGTCCTTACGCATTGTCTGAATCTTACTGATGATTTCTCTTACAAAACCTTCCTCGATAAGCTCAGGAGTGAGGTTAGTGTCAAGGACAACTGTGATGTTGTTGTCAGACTGTGTCACATATCCCTCCATCTGAGTCATCTCGATAAGTAAATCCTCTTTAGATAATACAACTTCATCGCTAATGCTGTCAAGCTTGAGAGAGCCGGTGCTATTAAGCTCCTCCATGGCTTTATGACCATCAAGCTCAGCTAAAACTGCCTTAATCTGGCCAAGGTATTTACCATACTTAGGACCCACTGTTCTAAGCTGTGGCTTGAATTTGTAGGTGGTGTAGTGTGATACATCATCAGTGAACTCAACCTCTTTTACATTGAGCTCGTCTGCTATGATATCCACATAAAATTCATCCAGCTTTTCCGGAGCCTTTACAAACATTTTTCCGATTGGCTGACGGTTTTTGATATTTGCCTCGTTACGGCATGCACGTCCGAGTACTACAACCTTTAGTACCTCATCCATATCAGCTTCGAGCTTTTTGTCAATCAGCTTCTCATCAACTACAGGATAGTCGCACAGATGGATTGACTCCGGTGCGCTCTTATCGATAGAGCAGACAAGATTTCTGTAGATATCCTCTGTCATGAAAGGAATCATAGGTGCTGCCGCCTTTGATATGGTGACAAGTGCTGTGTGAAGTGTCATGTATGCGTTTATCTTGTCCTGCTCCATGCCCTTTGCCCAGAAACGCTCACGGCTGCGGCGCACATACCAGTTACTTAAGTCGTCTACGAACTCCTGAAGATACTTTGCAGCCTCCGGAATCCTGTAGTTTGACAGGCACTCATCCACTCCTGCCACTGCTGAGTTGAGCTTTGAAAGAATCCACTTGTCCATTACTGCAAGCTTATCATACTCAAGGCTGTATTTTGTAGCATCAAAATTGTCGATATTTGCATAAAGCACGAAGAATGCGTATGTGTTCCAGAGTGTTCCCATGAACTTACGCTGTCCCTCAAGCACAAGCTTTCCTGAAAACTTCTTTGGAATCCATGGAGCTGATGCTGTGTAGAAATACCATCTGATGGCATCTGCACCGTATGTCTCAAGTGCATCAAACGGATCTACCGCGTTGCCCTTTGACTTGGACATCTTCTGTCCGTTCTCATCCTGTACGTGTCCAAGCACGATGACATTCTCATAAGGAGCCTTATTGAAAAGGAGTGTAGACTCAGCCATGAGTGAATGGAACCATCCACGTGTCTGGTCAACTGCCTCTGAGATAAACTTGGCAGGGAACTGCTTCTCAAATACATCCTTGTTCTCGAATGGATAGTGGTGCTGTGCAAATGGCATGGCTCCTGAATCAAACCAGCAGTCAAGTACCTCAGGTACACGGTGCATATCCTTGCCACACTCAGGACACTTGATTGTCACAGCGTCGATGTATGGTCTGTGAAGCTCTACCTCTGCTGCCTTTGGATCTCCTGCTTTTTCGGCGAGCTCTGCACGGCTTCCGATACACTCTCTGTGTCCGCATTCACACTCCCAGATATTGAGCGGTGTACCCCAGTAACGGTTACGTGAGATAGCCCAGTCCTGTATATTCTCAAGCCAGTTTCCGAAACGTCCTGAACCGATAGACTCAGGAATCCAGTTTACTGTATTGTTGTTTCTGATAAGGTCATCCTTTACTGCTGTCTCCTTGATGTACCATGACTCTCTTGCATAGTAGATAAGAGGCTTGTCACATCTCCAGCAGTGTGGATACTCATGCTCAAATTTCGGAGCATCGAAGAGCTGCTTTCTGCCGCTTAAGTCCTTTAATACCTCAGGATCTGCATCCTTTACCCACATACCGGCAAACGGAGTCTCGGCTGTAAGCTCTCCCTTGTCGTTTACAAACTGTACAAATGGAAGGTCATAATTTCTTCCGACATTGGCATCATCCTCACCAAATGCAGGAGCGATATGAACAATTCCTGTACCGTCTGACATAGTAACATATGTGTCACATGTCACGAAAAAGCCCTTCTTGCCCTGCTTATCGGCAACCTGCTTAGCGCAGTCATAAAGCGGCTCATACTCCTTGTACTCAAGATCCTTTCCTTTGTATGTCTCAAGCACCTCATATGCCTTCCTGCCTGCTTCTGCGTCTTCTTTTGAAAGAAGCTGTGAGAGCACCTTGTCTGCAAGTGCCTCTGCCATATAATATGTGTAGCCATCAACAGCCTTTACCTTTACATATGTGTCATTAGGGTTCACACAAAGTGCCACGTTGCTTGGAAGTGTCCATGGAGTTGTGGTCCATGCGAGGAAATATGCATCCTCTCCTACTACCTTAAAACGTACTACTGCTGATTTTTCTTTAACTGTCTTGTAGCCCTGTGCCACCTCCTGTGCAGAAAGCGGTGTTCCACAACGAGGACAGTAAGGAACAATCTTGAAGCCCTTGTAAAGAAGTCCCTTGTTCCAGATTTCCTTGAGAGCCCACCACTCTGACTCGATGAAATTATCATCGTATGTGACGTATGGATTATCCATATCAGCCCAGAAACCTACTGTGTTGGAGAAATCCTCCCACATACCCTTGTATTTCCATACAGACTCTTTACATTTCTTGATGAATGGCTCAAGTCCGTAGTTCTCAATCTGATCCTTGCCGTCAAGGCCGAGAAGCTTCTCCACCTCGATCTCAACAGGAAGTCCGTGTGTATCCCAGCCGGCTTTACGTGGCACATATTTGCCCTTCATGGTCTGGAATCTTGGAATCATATCCTTTATTGTACGTGTCTCAACATGTCCGATGTGAGGCTTTCCGTTTGCTGTAGGAGGTCCATCATAGAATGTGTATGTCTCTCCTTCTTTTCTGTTTTCCATAGATTTTCTGAAGATATCGTTCTCTCTCCAGAACTGCTCTGTCTTCTTCTCGCGTTCAACGAAGTTCATATTGGTGTCAACTTTGTTGTACATGACTATCTCTCCTTAATTCTATATTGTTCGTAAACATCCCGGTTTATGGAATATCCACAAAAGAAGGCACCCATTCCTGTAATTAGGAACGCGTGCCTGATACGTCTATACCACCTATTACAATGTACTTAAGGGAAATACCCTTGCATACCCGCCCCTGTAACGTAGGGAATACGTCAGAACCTACTCTCGCAACGCTGTATGGCGATTTTAGCCTGCGGCTCAGAAGTGATTTTCAAAACGGCTCTACTCATACCGGCTCTCACCTGCCCCGGCTCTCTTTGACTTTCCTGCCATCTCTACTGTCTTCGTCACTGCCTTTTACTAACTGTGTTTAAGTATATAACTGAAAAGCCACTGTTGTCAAGATGTAATTGATTCTGTAATAATTTGATAATAATTAACTCTAATAAATGCCATCATACTCAAAATTCTGATAATCAAAATCGTCATAATCATAAGAATCATAATCATAATCGTAATCGTAATCCTCATAGGAATCGTCATCATTATAATACTCATAGCCCTCGTCAAAGCCCTTCATGAACTCCTTTTCAAACTCTGTGCTAAAGCTTGAGCCTGCCGCAACCCAGAATATGATGCTGACTATAACTGAGATAGCTGCTGTTGCTATACCAACTATACCAAACACCTTGTTGTTGCCCTTTATGATATGTATAATACCAAAAATGATAGCAAGCAGAGCTGTCACATAATTGATGCATGTACAAAACAGTACAATAGATGCGATTCCAAGTACCAGAGAAGCTATACCAAAGCCATTGCTGTTCTTTGGTGGCTGGTTGTATGGATTAGCTCCATACTGTGGCTGATTGTAGGCTGTCTGTCCATATGCGGTCTGATTGTAGCCACCCTGTCCGTTTGGCTGCTGGCCATACTGCGTCTGTCCGTAAGCTGACTGATTAAATGAGCCCTGAGCATATATGTTCTGGTTGTATGTACCCTGGGCATTTGGATTCTGGTTGTATGTACCCTGATTTGCATAACCATATGCACTGCCCTGATTATTGACATATCCGTCTGTGCTGCCTGTCTGGTCTGACGACTGTCCATATGCATATGCATTCCCACTTTCCTGCTGGGATACAGACTGATTATATGTGTCTGTCGGCTGACTGTATGTGTCCTGTGGCTGGCTGTATGTGTCTGAGCCATTTGCTGTTCCTGCTGACTGCCCGAATACACCTGTATTGTCCGGTGTGCCTGATGACTGGTTGTCATTGTTCATAAAATTGTTATCGTCCATAACTTCCTCCATATATCCTATGTTTATGTTTCTATTGTGTTAGAAATATTTTATCATATATTATTAAATTTGACAAACGTTTTAAAAGGTGATATATTTATTACGACCACAGTCAATGACCACAAATACAT
>ERZ1034626.1420-NODE-1420-length-15933-cov-5.393941_pt1 | contig 15933 bp, 16 predicted proteins | sample MGYA00520652_ERZ1034626 | MGnify/ENA primary metagenome ERZ1034626 (study PRJEB33766, sample SAMN09781765) | gut metagenome | biome: gut microbiome | host: Homo sapiens | place: Madagascar | study: EMG produced TPA metagenomics assembly of the PRJNA485056 data... | reverse complement strand
AATGCGGACAACGAGATCGAAAAAAAACGAAAAACTTGTCCTCCTATGGAAAAAGGACGCCGGGGCGTCCTTTTCGGGTAAGACTGTTCATACATATACAGAAGGCGATGCCGGCTACACCATGACGAACATATTATAATGCTTCATCAGGCGGATATCCTCCTTGGATATCTTCAGCTCCTGGACCAGCGCCTTGTCGATGGAAAGCGGTGTTTTGCTGAGAAGGCGCTTGGCGGCGGAGGGCATCAGCGGGCGGCAGGAGATGCCATAGGTCAGCACCCACTTCCGGTCGTCGTCCATATAGGGCTGGGGAATGCCGATCTGGTATTTGTCCATGGGCATATCGTCATTCTGGAACAGCATGGCGCTGAACGCCTCGTAGTGGGTCAGGGTGCCGTGGTAGGTGCTCTCACAGACCCGGTAGTGGGCCAGGTCCTTGATGTTCATGTACATGAGCACCTCGGCCGTGCTGCTCTCCTCCGTGGGGAATATATCGATCACGGTGCACTGGGCGCGGTTGACCCGGCCGTCGAAGAAGTACATATATAATTGGGAGACCTCCCGGAAAAAGGCGGGCACCTCCGCGTTGTACTCCTGGTCAATATCCGGTGTATTGCGGTACAGCAGATCATAGATGCTGACCTTCAGGGCGTTGGCGATGTCGTAAAGCGTGGCAATATCCACGGAGATCTGTCCGTTCTCGTACTTGGAGATGGCCGAACGGGTCTTGTAGATGGCCTGAGCCAGCTCGTCCATCGACATACCCCGGCTTTTGCGGGCGTAGCGGATGCGGCTGCCGACTTCTCTTGTGATATTCTCTCTTGCAGTGTCCATAGGTGATTTCCTCAAAATCAATTCAGGCTCATTTTTCACTGGTTTTTAACGATTATAGCAAAATACGTCAAATATGTCAACAAACGTTCCGTTCAGGAAACACAATTTGCACAAATTGTTCCGCAGGGGGAACAGGCGGCAAATTGCCACCCGGTCCATTTTCCGTTATAATGGCAACTAAGGTAAACCTTACGTACGTAAAACTGTACAAAATCACAATAATACTACGTTGAAATTGGAGAGGTGTACAAAATGAAGGTCAAAGCTGATACGTTGTTTTATGGCGGCAAGATCTACACGATGGAAGCGCCGGGCGTCTGCAAGGAAGCAGTGGTGCTGAAGGACGGCAAATTTGCCTATGTGGGCACGAAGGAAGAGGCACTGGAGCGCTTTGACTGTGCGAAGTGCATTGATCTGCAGGGCAAGACTGTGCTGCCCGGCATGGGCGACTCCCACCTGCACTTCTTCGCTTTCTGCCAGACTTATACCACGGTGGACCTGGGCGGCGCCACCTCCCGCGCCGAGGCACTGCAGCTGCTGCGTGACCGCGCGGCGGAGACGCCCAAGGGCGAGTGGATCAAGGGCTCCAACTTTGACCAGTCCAAGTGGAAGGACTGCGAGGACCGGCTGCCCACCCGTCTGGACCTGGACGAGGCCAGCACCGATCACCCCATCGTCATCAAGCGCGTGTGCCTGCATACAGCAGTGGCCAACACCATGGCGCTGGAGAAGGCCAACATTACCAACGGCTACGTGTACGGTCCCGGCGGCCTGGTGGAGCTGGATGCCGACGGCAATCCCAACGGCATTTTCCGTGAGCAAGCCTCCAAAATTTATGATAACCTGATCCCCGACCCGTTCCTGGTGCCCGCCACCCGCGAGAAGTGCATGAAGAAGGGTCTGGCGCTGGCCTCCAGCCTGGGCGTGACCATGATGCACACCTACGCCGCGGAGATCTGGCACTATGACGAGGACTTCGCCGACTATGTGGCCCGCAGCGACCGCGGTGAGCTGCCGGTGCGTATGGCCGTGTGCCTGGACTATATGTTCGACCCGGAAAACCTGACACCCGAGCAGCGGAATGATCCCTATCGTGCCGCGCGTATGGGCAGCTTCAAGAGCTTCTCTGATGGCTCCCTGGGCTCCCGTTCCGCCAAGCTGTACACCGACTACGCGGACGATCCCGGCAACACCGGTATTCTGGTCATCAGCCCCGAGGACCTGGCCAAGAGAATGTACAAGGCATACCGCCACGGCTTGCAGCCCGCCACCCACTGCATCGGTGACAAGGCGCTGGAGGTCACTCTGGACGCGGTGGAGTACTGCCTTGAGCAGGGGCTGAAGGACGGCATGACGCCGGAGGAGCAGGCCAAGCGTCTCCCCTTCCGCATCATCCACGCCCAGATGGCCACGCCGGAGCTGATCGAGCGCATGAAGAAGCTGCCGATCGTGCTGGATATCCAGCCCACGTTCCTGATGACCGACCTGCACTGGATCGAGGAGCGCGTAGGCAAGGAACGCGCCGTGCTGAGCTATCCCTGGAAGACGTATCTGGACGCGGGACTGATCATGGCCGGCGGCTCCGACGCACCGGTGGAGAGCTTCAATCCCTGGATCGGCATCTACGCCACCGTGACCCGTCAGGATATGGACGGCTATCCCGTGGGCGGCTATCACCCCAACGAGAAGGTATCCGTGTATGACGCGGTGTGTATGTACAGCAAGAACGTGGCCTACGCCAACGGCGATCAGGACCTGATGGGAACCATCGAAGCCGGCAAGTTCGCCGACATGGTGGTCATCGACCGCGACATCTTCCACATTCCCGAAAACGACATCAAGGACATCCAGGTGCTGAACACCTATATGGCCGGCATTGAGAGATATCACCGCGACTGATACGCGCAGCATAACAAAGGAGCTAAGACATGAAATTAAATTCTTTTGACAAGGTCAAGCAGTTAACGGAAGAGATGGTCGCCATCCCCAGCATCAACAAGGAGCCGGGCGGCGAGAGCGCCGTGGCCCGCTATATACAGGACTTCTATATGTCCCTGCCCTACTTCCAGGCACATCCCGAGCAGGTCAAGTGCTTCCAGACCAAGAACGACTTTGTGGTGCGGCACAGCACGCTGGCCTATGTGAAGGGCACCAAGGGCAATTCCAACCGCACGGTCATCCTCATCGGCCACATCGACACCGTGGGCGTGGACGATTTCGGCACCATCCGCGAGTATGCTTTCCGCTGCGAGGAACTGCCCGCCAAGCTGCGCGAGACATTCGTGCTGCCCCAGGAGGTCATTGACGATATCGAGTCCGGCGAGTATCTGTTCGGCCGCGGCGCGCTGGATATGAAGTCCGGTGTGGCAGGCCATATGTACCTGATCCAGTACTTCTCTGAGCATCCCGAGGAGCTGGATGGCAACCTGCTGGCTATCGGCGAGTGCGACGAGGAGGACAACTCCAAGGGCATCATCACCGCCCTGGACCTGCTGGAGGAGCTGAAGGAGAAGGAGCACTTCGAGTATGTGGCGTGCATCAACGCGGACTACTCCACCAACTACGCCCCCGGCGACGAGAACCGCTACATCTACTACGGCAGCATCGGCAAGCTGCTGCCCTGCTTCGCCGTGTTCGGCAAGGAGGCCCATGTGGGCCAGGCCTTCAGCGCGCTGGACCCCAACCTGGTACTGGCCAACATCACGCGCAAGATGTCCCTGAACACTGACCTGTGCGACATCGCCCAGGGTGAGGTGGCCATTCCGCCCATCTCCCTGAAGCAGATGGACACCAAGGGCCCCTACACCGTGCAGACGGCGCTGACGGCCTTCGGCTACTATAACTTCTTCACCCACGGCTGGAGTCCTTCCATCGTGCTGGAAAAGAGCAAGCAGATGGCCGTGGAGGCCTTCGACGAGACGGTGGAGTACCTGAATGCCCAGTACAAGCGCTTCTGCGAGCTGAGCAAGGTGGACTTCCATCAGCTGCCCTGGAAGACCCGGGTCTATACCTGGAGTGAGTTCTACAACGAGCTGGCCGCCGCACACGGCGAGGCCTTCAAGAAAGCCATTCACGAGTTCACCGTGAAGCTGCATAAGGACGACCCCGAGTTGGATCTGCGGCTGTTCGGCCTGCGTGTGGTGCAGGAGGCCTGGAAGTGGTCTGAGGACAAGTCCCCCGCCGTGGTGGTGTTCTTCGGCTCCATCTTCAGCGCCCGTATCGAGATGACCGGCCGCACGGCCAAGGAGAAGGCACTGCTGGACGCGGTGGAGAGCGCCATCGAGGTGGTGCGGCCCGAGGCCCAGCGCCAGATCAAGACCCGTATGTTCTATCCCTACATCTCCGACTCCAGCTTTATGGCCGTATGCGACGATACTCTGGCCATCCAGGCGCTGGAGACGAATATGCCCCAGTACGGCGTGAAATACACGCACCCGGTGGATAAGATCCGTCAGATCGATGTCCCCGTTGTCAATATCGGTACCTTCGGCCGCGACGGACATATGCTCACCGAGCGCGTGGATATGCGGCAGACGTTCCAGAATGTTCCCAACATCACCTATGAAGCGGTGAAGCGTCTGCTGAGCTGAGTTACCCCCCCTACGCTGAGAGACCCTGTCAAAACGCACAAAACGCACCAAGCACAAAACGCAAAACGCCAAACGCACAAACGCAATCGCAGAGAAAATCACCTATTGTTTCGCGTGAAAGGAGAAAAGTATGGTTATACTGCAAGCTATCCAAGATTTTGGTAACTGGTTCTGGGGCATTCCCATTTTGATCCTCATCGGCGGCGGCGGCCTGTTCCTGACCATCTATCTGGGCTTCCCCCAGATCCGTCACTTCGGCTACGCCATGAGCCAGACCTTCGGCAAGATGTTCGCCAAGAAGGAAGAGGGCAAGGTCCGTCCCATCTCCGCCGCATTCGCGGCCCTGGCCTGCGCCGTCGGCGCTTCCAACATCGTCGGCGTGCCCGTGGCTATCGCTCTGGGCGGCCCCGGCGCCGTGTTCTGGATCTGGATCCTGGCTATCCTCGGCATGTGCACCAAGTACTGCGAGGTCGCGATGGGCATCAAGTACCGTCGTAAGAACGACGTGGGCGAGTGGGTCGGTGGCCCCGCCTACTACCTGCGCGGTCTGGGCAAGAAGATCGGCGTCGTGTTCGGCGTCGGCTACGCCTTCTTCTTCATGATCGAGCTGGTCCCCTCCCTGGCCTCTCAGGGCGTTTCCGCTGCTGAGCAGTTCAACGTCTTCGGCGCAAACCAGACCGTCACCGGCATCATCATCGCCGTTCTGGTGGGCGTTATCCTGGCCGGCGGCTTCAAGCGCGTGTCCAGCGTCACCGACATCCTGGTGCCCGTGATGGCCTGCCTGTACGTGCTGGGCGCTCTGATCATCATCTTCGCCCACGTGGGCGAGATACCCGCTGTTTTTGGCATGATCTTCCAGGATGCCTTCACCGGCCGCGCCGCTGTGGGCGGCTTCGCCGGCGCCACCATCATGGCTGCTATCCGTTGGGGCGCTGCCCGCGGCGTGTACTCCAATGAGGCGGGCGTGGGCTCCACCATCGCCGGTCACTGCACCGCCGATACGGATCACCCCATCCGTCAGGCCCAGTTCGGTATCTTCGAAGTCTTCATGGATACCATCGTCATCTGCACCATCACCGCTCTGGCCGTTCTGACCTCCGGCGTGTGGACCCAGGAGGGTCTGAGCTCCGGCCAGCTGGCCCTGGCTGCTTTCCAGTCCGTGTTCGGCAGCTTCGGTGCTATCTTCGTCGCCATTACGGTGTTCCTGTTCGTGTTCTCCACGATCATTTCCGCCGGCTTCTTCGGCCAGATCCAGGCTGAGATCCTGTTCGGCCGTAAGTTCTCCAAGATCTGGGTGTTTATGTATCCCCTGTTCATCGGCATCGCCTGCGCGTTCTCCAACGTGACCACCATGTACATGATCACCGACGGCTTCATGGCTATTATCGTCATCCTGAACATGATCGGCCTGCTGCTGATGTGCAAGCAGGTGAAGGGCCTGCAGAAGGAGTACTACAACACTCCCGGTATGTACTACCTGGCTGACAAGGCCGCCAAGGAAGCCAAGAAGGCTGCCAAGTAACGGCTGACACAGCATAACACAGTGATAACGTAATTCCCCTGTACTGACATTCCCCGCGTTTTGTGCGTTTACCCCCCCTGGACCTCTCAGCGAAGGGTGCTGGTCCCCTCCAGCGCCGGGGCCCGGTCCGGCCTTGTGCCGGGCCGGGCTTCCGGCATTTCAGGGGGCCTGTCCCACCCCACGATAAAAGGGAACGACCGCCGAATAGGCGGTCGTTCCCTTTTGTGCGGCGGGTGCTTGTTTAACCAAAGGTGCCTTTTTATACACATCACTATCGGCTGATCGCACCGTTATTCCTCTGCGGGCAGCGTCACGGTAAATGTGGAGCCATTTCCAGGGCGGGAGAACACCGTCACCCTCCCGCCGCACAGCGTTACCACCCGGCGGACAATGGAGAGGCCCAAGCCGTTGCCCCGGTCATCCGGGTATGGCGCAGCCCGGTAGAACCTGTCGAAAATGTGCCGCTGTGTCTCCTCGTCCATACCGATACCCGTATCGGAGACAGACACGGTGACCTCTCCCTCACCCCGCCGCAGCACCACGGTGATCTGCCCGCCGGCGGGCGTGAACCGGATAGCGTTGGAGAGCAGGTTAGACCAGATGTGCTCCACCAGCTCCTCATTGCCGTAATAGTCCACCGGATCCAGGTCTCCCTCCACGGTCAGGCTCTTTTTCAGCCACTCCCTCTCCTGCTGGCGCACACACCGGCGGAGCTGTTCATCCAGGCTGTACAGCGTCTTGTCGGACACGATCTCGGTGTTTTCGTACCGGGCCAGCTCCAGAACGTGGGTGCTCATGGCAGCCAGCCGTTCGGACTGCTGCACCACGGTGTCTGTATAGGTCCGCCGCTGCTCCGATGTCAGGTCGTCGTTTTGCAGCAGCTTGGCAAATCCCCGGATGGAGATAAGCGGCGTTTTGAACTCGTGGGAAAAGGTATTCACAAAGTCCATTCGCAGCAGCGCCACGCTGGACAGTTCCTCCGCCATTTTATTAAAGCTGCGGATATATTCCGCCACCTCGCCCCGGGCGCCCCGCATATCCACCCGCACGGTATAATCGCCCTCCGCCACCGACTGCGTGGCCTGCATCAACCGTGACAGCGGCGCCAGATACCCACGGAAAATGAATATGGCCAGCAGTACGCCCAGGATGGCGCTGACCGAAAGGATGAGGATGGGCCACAGCAGCGTATAGCTGGCGTCCTCCAGATGCACCAGCCGCTGCACCAGTGTAAATATCCCCAACGCCATCCCCACATACACCGCCACCAGCCCCAGCACCAGCAGGAACATGGTGCCCAGCAGCCGGACAGGCGGCTTTTCTTTTTTCACCTTATTTCTGGCCATTGCCGTCCTCCCGGGGCATCCCCATATAGCCAAATCCCCGAATCGTCCGCAGCTCGAAATCCGGGTTGTCCCGGAATTTCTCTCGCAGTCGGGAGATGTAAACCTCCACAGTGTGCTCGTCCACATCACTGTCCAGATCCCATATGTCGTCGATAAGCTGCCGTTTTGTGAAAAGCGTCCGGGGGTAAGACAGCAGCTTATACAGCAGCAAAAACTCCTTAGCGGACAGCTGCCACGTACTCTGCGGAGTGATGACCTGCAGGGAGCCGCGGTCCAGCACCGTGGTGCCCACCGTCAAGCGTCGGTCTGCCCGGCTGCAATACCGCCGCAGCAGGGCCTCGATACGCCAAAGCATCTCCTCCTCGTCCACTGGCTTGACCATATAGTCATCCGTCCCCGCCCGGAACCCCCGACGCTTGTCCTCCTGGGTCACGCGGGCCGTCACCATCAGCACCGGCAGATCGCAGTTCCCCTCCCGCAGCGTCTGGGTGAAGGTGATGCCGTCCATCCGCGGCATAGTGATATCCACCACCGCCAGATCGCACTGGTAGTGTTCCATCACCTCCAGCGCCTCCACACCGTCCCGCGCAGGGCACGGCTCGTACCCGGCACGCCGCAGCACCTCGCACATCAGAAATCTGGCGTTGTCATCGTCCTCGGCCACCAAAATGCGGAACATGGCTGTCCCTCCCTTGTGTTTTTTTGGATTTTATCACACCTGCTCTCAAAAATCGAGATTTTTTGAGCTTACGTTGAGGTTTCTTCGGTATACTGCCGTTACCATAGGAAAAATAGGAGGAACACCCCATGCCCAGACCTGTCTGCATCACCTACGACAGCACCTGTGACCTGACGCCCCAGCTGCTGGAGCGCTTCCATATCCGCACCATACCCCTGACTATCCAGAGTGGCGGGCGTGTCTTCCCTGATGACGGAAACTACACCTCGGCGGAGCTGTACGCCGATTACCGCCGGAACGGCACCCTGCCCAAAACGACAGCGATCAGTCCAGAAGCGTTCAAGGCATTTTTCTCCCCGCTTTTAGCGGAGGGCTATGACATCGTCCACATCGACATCAGCTCGGAGCTGTCCTGCACCTGCCAGAACGCGGTACTGGCGGCGCAGGAGCTGACGGACCAGGGACAGATCCACGTGGTGGACAGCCGCCAGCTCTCCACCGGCGGCGGGCTGCTGGCACTACAGGGGGCCAAGCTACGGGACAGCGGTATGACGGCTGCGGACATCGCCGCGGAGCTGCGCCGCCTGGCACCCTGCAGCGACACCAGCTTCGTACTGGACACACTGGAGTTTATGTGGAAGGGCGGCCGCTGCAGCGGCGTGACGGCGCTGGGCGCCAATATGCTGAAGCTGAAGCCCTGCCTTGAAATGCGGGAGGGCAAGCTGGCAGTCTGCAAAAAGTACCGCGGCGCCATGGAAAAGGTGTACCGCCAGTATATCACCGAACGGCTGGCGGATAAGACAGTTGTGGCTGATCACGCTTTCATCACCCACTCCGGCGAGGTGGCGGAGGGCACTCTACAGGAACTGACGAAGCTGGTACGGGAACTGGCACCCTTCCAGGAGGTATTCGTCACCCAGGCTGGCTGCACTGTGTCCTCACACTGCGGCCCCGGCACCCTGGGTGTGCTGTTCCTGCGGCAGCCGGAGCAATAACAAGCTGCGCATCAGTTGTGCACCCATGTCCGCACCAGATTGGGCACCCATCCGAACACACGGCGGCACTCTGCCCTGCATTCTTGTTCGGTACAGTCTGGATGCGCGGCCATATAGGCCAGCAGGTACGCCCGTACATTCTCGCGAATGCTTTTCCGGGCAAACCGGAAATCATACTTGGGAATTGCGTCCAGCGCAAATGAGGTCAGCGGGGCGTCGCTGTAACAGGGTTTGGCCAAGTTCACACGGGTCGTGTGGCAGATGGTGTGACGGGCGTTCGCAGGGTGGAGTATGTCCTCCAGATGCTCGAAGTCCGCTTTCGTTTTGCCGTTGCTCAACAATACGCGCGGAAGCTGCGTCTGCGTCAGAAAGTGCCCGTTGGCGAGAGTAGCCTTCAGCAGAAAGGACAGGCAGAAATCCCCCGAATTTGATAAGCAGATATCCACACCGCCGTAGCCTCGCTCATGGAAATACATCTGTCCAAATCGGTTTTTTTGCTTGCGGCTGCGATGGGTATTGTAGTCGGGGAAATGCGTTTCGTCATAGCAATAGGCCTCTACCCATAGCGGCTCAATGGTCACGCCAAAGACCTCGATGCGGCAATCATTGATAAGCTTATCGCCCAGCATTTGCAGAATATGTACCTGTTCATCATAAGCGGCATTTTTTAAATTGCTGACCAAGGTCCACAAGTCGGCAGCGCGGTCCATACACTCAGTCCTTTCCGGGGCGTTTCAAAAAGTATATCACTTGGATGGCGTTCGTACAAGTTCCATAGGCAGAACTTTGCGTAAGGGTACACATTCGCTGCGTTAGTTCTGCAAAATGGCGTGGATGCGTTTACGGTGTACCCATTCATGCCAAGTAAGATCCCCCAATTCCCTGTGCTGCAAGGGATTGGGGGATCTTCTCGTGTTGATGTGTTTTAATATATATCGAGAAGTTTTGCGTAGATTTGGGGCGTTTGTTGGAAGGATCGTTGGAAAGTGACTTGTGTTAACCAAAACGTGACATAACAGGAAAGCCATTGCCTGAAAGCACATTTCCAGTGATTGGTACGTCTATTTCCTCCTCGAGAGCGAGTCTCGGTAATGCAAGTCTACCGGCCATAAATGATACTCGTAGCTCACAACAGAAAACATATTCCATGGAAATAGGTGTTCTGTCACCACTTCCATGTCGCGCTACGCAGGTAAGAAAACAGGGAAAAAGATTGCCGACGAAGAAACGGCGCAGAAAATCATCGCTGCACTGGAAAATGAGAGCATCAAGTATGAGACATACTTCAAGCTTATCATTGCCACGGGGATGTGGCGCGGCGAGTGCTGCGCCCTGCAATGGCGGGATATCGACCGAGAGCAGCTCAATATCCACAGCCTGCGCCACACCGCTGCCAGCCTGATGATCGCGGGCGGTGCGGATGGATATGGCAACGGTAGCGGGTATCCTCGGCCACAGCCAGCTCTCCGCCACGCTGGATATCTACTACCCACGCCTTCGATAAGAACAAAAAAGCCGCCAGCGCAGGATCGCAAGGGATGCTTGAGATATGACGCAGGATAGCTCCGTACTGAGTATCCTTTGCCTTCCGTATGGCAGGAGTGACGGCAGTTACGGGAAAAACTGCGGGGTCGCGGCAAAAATTCAAGGAGGAAAAGTACGCTTTTGGGCTTACGCCGGAAGTAAAGAAAATAATAGAAATAAACGCGCCACTGGCTAACTGCGGCAGCCAAAGTGAGTTCGTAGAAAAGGCTGTTCGGTTCTATGACGGCTACCTGAAGGTGCAGAACGCCGGAGCGTTCCTGCCCCACGCAGTGGCTGACGTGCTGAAGGGAACGCTGGGCGTGTTCGCAAACCGCATGGCAAAGCTGCTGTTCAACCTGACCGTGGAACACAACATCACCAACCACCTGCTGGCCGCCGACGTGGATATGACACGCGAGGAATACAGCAAGCTGCGCGGTGGCAGCGTCCGCGAGGTCACCAGCACACGGGGTATGCCAAGAATCTGACTTGGCACTTAACAAACCCCCTCGTTGCAAAGCGCGGCAGTCCATGTTACAATAAAAATATCTGTGTTGCAGGTAGCACACTCGGGACAACAGCAACCAAATCTTCTTCCGTGTCAGATGGACACACCCTGCACTCGGTGCTGTAGGGATATTCGCCCAAGGAGAGCCTGACTCTGATAGAGACATCTGGGCAGGAGAACCAGGACAAATTTCAATTAATTGGGAAATGTTGTAATAATCGGCCATGTTAAATCAACTATACTAATAGAGCATCCACGTTGGCATATCAGTAGGGAGGTGACATATGAAATATTCAGCCTAATTGCTTGTGTTCGTGTGTTTACAAAACAAGTAGTGAAAGCCTTGGCGGAAAATAAATGGCTTGTTTGTATTTACCCCCTTTTACTTCCGCGCGGTTTGTATTATTATAATGAGGTGCAGAAAAGAAATCCAATCCACAGTATTCTTTACACCGCAAGGCAGTCCTTTGCGGTGGGCTTAAAACTACCGCTTTATGAATGTGAGGGGAATCGACTAAAAAAGAGATCGCTAGGTCATCACGTTTCTGAAGGTAGGAAAAACAGGTAAGGAGGTTAGCAAATGGCACACGATGGTAAATTCGCTCAATATATACGCAGAAAGCATATCCACTGGATGGTTGCTGCAGTGCTGTGTGCGCTAGTTGCATTGCTTGTGTTGCGCAGAATTCAGATGCCTGCCAATGTCCCGCTGCCTCAAGTACCCGTCAGTGATCCTCAACCTAAAACGCCGTATTCCATTCCCATCGAGAATACAAAACTGTACGTTTATGTAAGCGGAAAGAGAGCCTTAGATTCTGAAGAAAGCACTACCTATCCCGAGGAAGCTGCTGTCGAATTAGCAAAATCGTTCCTCGACGACTTGATGACTCCTTCCGATGCTCGAACATTTACGATTACGGAGTACAGGGATCTCAAAGTGCGCCTACTGCCAACGACTGATATGGACAGAGAAAGCGCGGACATATACGTACTTAGACCATCTGAAATCAGCAAAGATACTTGGATTGTAGAAATAGATGTTTCCTTTCAATATGAAGGGGTCATCAGCCCCATCGGGAGTGCCGATCAGCGGTGGATTGACAGCCTTTATCAAGGCAGTCCCATTGGTTTCCTACTAACACGAAACGGAACGGAGTATACAATGCGTTCTCGTTACAGTGGTGCATAATAGCAGTGCAATATTTTTTAATTGAGTGATTTGTCCGTAACCGTCAAAACAGAGGGCGGCTGGACAGACATGGGACAATACTATGATGCGATAAAAAAGCAACTGCAATTATACAATGTCTTTGTCGACTGAATAATAAACGAACCTCCCTGTCTCAGACAGGGAGGTTCGTTATAATCAGATGCTTTGCATCTCTGTTGTTCCGGCTACGCACGTTATATGTATACCGTTTATCAAAGCTCAATATGTGGAAGTCCTTCTCATATAAGCCACTGATAAAATCAGTGTTCTTAATCACGAGAATAAAGCGGGCTAAGGTCTTCTTCAGCACATACGCAAGCCGTTCTTGGTCGAACTTCGTAAAGTTCACTCCATCATAGTCTGAAAAGTCTGTGTCATAAGGCGGGTCCAAGAACATAAAATCCTTTTCAGACAACTTGACCTTGCTTAAAAGTTCTTCAAAATCGCAGCAATGAATGTCCGTCTTCGCGAACAGCGCCTCCATTTCTCTATTGAACATACCGTCTATTTTCGATCTCATATCTTTGCGATTATATGACATCCCACCGTAGGGAATATTAAACTCGCCCCTCGCGTTAAAGCGAAACATTGACCCGTAACAGTATTCCCGAATAAAATAGAAATTTGCGGCTTGATACTGTATTGACTGATCCGTAATGCGGCCAAGTCGGATGTCATTGAACACCTTGCGGAAGTACATATAATATCCGCTCGTAAAGCCGGTGATGCGGCAGAGGGGTGCGCCGTTCCAAAGGACAGGCAACTGCGCCCCCTCCAACGGCAGGGTTCCAAAGCCTGCACGGTGCAGACTTCTTCAATGTAGCGGAGCTGACGGCTTGTGTTTTGGGTGTCCATGTGAGCGATCCTCCTGTTGTAAAAAAATAAGGCCGGAGAGGTCTTCTCCGGCCTGCCGTTTCAGACGCTGCAGCCAGCGCCCTTTTAGAAATTGAAAAAGGGCGCCGCTTTTTTCGGCCTGTCAAAGCCGACAAAACGACGCCCAAATATTTGTGATTCTTTTTCTGCGATGATGCCGCTTTTTTTGAGAGAAAAGTCCTCTCTAAAAGGGCGCTGGAGGTTGGAAACTGTCCAAGACATGAGATCCTCCAGTTCAAATCCGGTCAGTTGCTCCGAAACCTCCATAAAAATCTATGGTTCAAAAGAAGAAATCCGGGCTCGAAAAAGCCCGGAAACGGTTGATGCGCCTGGCTTTGCGCCAGACGCATCTATACCGGTAATTCTTTTTGGAGCTGCTGGGCGGATTCGAACCGCCGACCTCATCCTTACCAAGTGATAAAATGCCCTCCAGCCGTTGCGGCATAAGGGCTTGCGGGCGTTTTTGCCCCAAAAAGGAAGAGGTCGGAAACTCTTTGCTCCATGTGTTCCGTCCGCTCGTTTCCCCGTGTGGGTCACGGTGTGGGTCAGAGCCACCGGCATCGTCGGTGTGGGTCAACTTCCACTGGCAGGGGAATGGTCACATTTTGCGCTGCTGGAAACAATGAAAGGGTATCAAAACGAAGGCATAGAGCCACTGGGCGGAGAGCAACGCTCCCGCCGGGTGGCTCTGCAGGTTTTCGGTATGGGTCAAAATGTGGGTCAAAGCGTTTTCAGCGCATCAAGAAACGGCGGCAGAACATCGTAGATGATCGCACATATGACGGTCCAGTTGGTATCCTCATAGTGATGCACCAACCGGTGCCGCAAGCCCGCAATTTTCACCCACGGAATATCGGGATGCTGCGACTTAAAGTCCTCCGTCAAGTTAGCGGCATGCTCGCCGATGTTATAAAGGGGCGTTGTGACAGTCCATTGAATGGTTTCCTCCGCGAAGATTCTGTCCGGAGTGATACCTTCTTCCGACACATAGCGCAGGAGCTTTTCCACAGTCTCCCGCATTTTCGCAATTCTCTGCTGGTCGCTGTACTTCATGCGATCTGCACCCCCTCCGCCATCACGGTGTCATAAAAAGCGGAGCCGGCGTTAAGCTCCCGCAGCTCGTACACGTCCACGGGCTTTCCTAAGGTGCGATGCAGCTCCTCCGCGATACAGAAAACATCGGTAGGGTCGAATTTGATCCCGCCAATCACAATGAGGTCAATATCGGAAGAGGCATCCGCGTCCTGCCGCGCATAAGAGCCGAACAAAATTGCACGCTCGGCATGGTATTTTTTCAGCAGCCGCCGCACGGCGGTAAAAACTTCGTCCTGTGTATAGACCCTGTCAGACATTTGCTTCGCACCTCCCTCGTTAAACATTTCTTATTATGCAGTATACCACAGATACGAGCATTTCACAAGTATTTACGATACTCACATTTTGCGCCGATATATCTCCGTGCTCGTATTCCCAACATAAAACTCCGCCATATCGTCCAGCCGGAGACAGGCCAAACGGCGTTGCGCTGTTTTTTGATGACCGCAGCCGCAATCGATGTCAATGATGCCGTCACCATGCCATATCCGGAAGGGCTGGTCACTGACACCGGTCAGGAAGTTGACCGGCGTGTGGCCGACGATGCAGATGGTGTCCGGGTAAGGACTTCTATCTTCTGGCTTGATGCGTCCCCAGATGCGCGTATCACGGTCAGCACCGGGACAACCATGAACAAGGTGAAACTGCTGTCCATCAACGGTAATGTCCAGATGATCCGGCAGTCCAGCCAAGAAGCGCAGGATCATATTACGCTCATGGGGCGTGCGATGGTAGAACAGCTCCCGATAGGTGGATGAGCCGCCGTTCCGCCGCCAAAGTTCACGAGCACCAAACTCATTATGCGGCCCGAGGGTGGCGAGGCACATCTGTTCGTGGTTGCCCAGCAGCATGGTCATATTAGACGTATCCATGACCAGCCGCAGGATGTCCACACCCATGGCGCACCGGTCGATAGCGTCACCGATAACATACAGGTGGTCATTTTCGGAAAATTGGATCAGCGTCAGCAGTCGCTCAAACTTATCCAATTCGCCGTGAATGTCCGATACGCAGTAGATCATGCTGTCATCTCCTGTAAATCGTGTTGCTGATAAGTATACTCGATACGGCGGCGATTACAAGTAGGTTCGCGGCTCAAAAGCGGTGACGCAGTAAGCAAAGAATAGGATGGGGAGTAATATGAAGATACTACCCCACTAAAGGACCGATGAAAACTATAATAGCTTGCCCGTTATGGGAAGCCGTGTTATTATTAAATCGAGCTATTTGTGGCGGCAAAATTTCTGTAGTGTAATCGCAGGAACTAATGACTTGCCGCAGAGATAGTTGGTTTTCAGGGAGAATTGCAGGCATAAATGCGATACACGTTGGGGGGGGGATTATTATGAGAAAGTCGTTGATTAGATGGGTGTTATTGGCGGTGATAGTGCTTGGGATTATTATTGGCGGGCCTATTATAATAAACGAGTTCTATAGAAAAAATAGCGGGTATATGACGATATGGGGAGCCGCTGATGTGCTCACCTATTATGGCGCAATTATTGCGGCTTCCGGTGCCGCAATCGGCGTATACTGCTCCATAAGATATTCTCATAAGCAGTATAGAGAAGATAAACGTCGTGATGTTTTGCCGTATTTCGCAATCAACATTCTTGGGAGAAAGTGCGTAAGCCCATTCGACTTAGGTTGGTATGGTGAAGATGATGTTAGGGAAGAAGACAAGGCAAAAGAGGCATTGACTTACTGATCTATCGTGCATAGCGTGTCCAGTTCCGAAAGCGGCAGCGTTTCAAAGG
>ERZ1034626.1409-NODE-1409-length-15994-cov-23.772633_pt1 | contig 15994 bp, 12 predicted proteins | sample MGYA00520652_ERZ1034626 | MGnify/ENA primary metagenome ERZ1034626 (study PRJEB33766, sample SAMN09781765) | gut metagenome | biome: gut microbiome | host: Homo sapiens | place: Madagascar | study: EMG produced TPA metagenomics assembly of the PRJNA485056 data... | reverse complement strand
TTTATATATATATAAATATAAACTTTCTCTTTCACCTTTTTTCCCTCAAGGGGGAGTTGCGGAATTTTGGACTGTCAGTGTCAGTGTCAGCGGATTTGCTCCACGACCCGAAAAAAAATCCTCCAAAAAAAGTGCTTTCTCAGATTTTATTTGTAACTTTGCCATGTCTATCGTTGGATTTTTTGTTTCTTTTTGCAACACGAAGATACGTTGAATTTTTCGACATGGCAAGACCCTGGGCCGCTTTTGTTGCTCAGGATATCAAAAGTATAATAAACTATAGTGCTGCGGAATTAAATAACTAAAATGGATATGAGAACATTTACTTTTAAAAGTCTGTTTTTAACAGTGATATTTATGTTGCTTGGGAGCACGGCAATTCTGGCTGCAGATGATGGCTTGTTAACCACACAAGTAACAATCAAGTTGGATGAGGCTGGTACTTTACCTACTAAGATTGCTGTAAGCAGGAAGAATCTGATTACCAATCTGAAGATTGTTGGTAAAATTAATGGCACGGATTTGAAATTTATCCGTGAGATGGCTGGTTGTGATTTTAATGGGAAAGAAACCGACGGAAAACTATCTATATTAGACTTGTCTGATGCTAAAATTGTAGAAGGTGGATCTGCTTATTATTCGGACCGCGATGATGGCTTCATTAATACCTCTAATGATAAGTTGGGCGATTATGTTTTTAAAGATTGCTATGGTTTGACAAGCTTGACCCTCCCTTCCAGTGTTACTAAGATAGGCTGTTATGCTTTGTCAAATTGCATTGGATTGACAAGCTTGACCCTCCCTTCCTGTGTTACTGAGATAGGCGAGCATGCTTTTCTGAATTGCAGAGGGTTGACTAACTTTACCATCCCTTCCGGTGTTACTAAGATAGGTGGAGCAGCTTTTTTCTGCTGCTATGGATTGATTAGCTTGACCCTCCCTTCCAGTGTTACTGCGATAGGTTCTGAAGCTTTTAAGCATTGCAGTGGATTGACCTCCATTTATGTATATATGGAAAAATTACCAGAGACGGGGTCAAATCTATTTCTTGGATGTGACGAAAAGAATTGTACGGTTTATGTACCAAAAGGAACTGGTGATGATTATTTTGTGTCAGAATTTGGCTATTTCTATAAGATAGTAGAGTTCGATGCGACGGGCATTGATAAGGTTGCAACCTCTACCAATGCCAAGGAAGTCTCTCGCTATTCAGCAAATGGCCAGCGATTATCTGCTCCAGCCAAGGGCTTGAACATCGTGAAGTATAGTGATGGAAGTGTGAAGAAAGTTGTTGTTCAATAGTTTCGGCTAACGAACGCAATATAATGATAGATCAAGTAATTTGGGCACGAGCAATCGTGCCCTTTTTGGTTTATGATTGGTCTTATATCTTAACTTTTTGTCTTTTATTTCCTCCGATTATAGAAAGACCATGTGGAAGGGATCGTCTTTGTTTCCCTAAACTCATAAAACAATGGTTTTCGTGGTTAATGTTTTATTGTCGTTTTTTTAAAAGGATTTTTCTTTTTTCAGTTTTTTTTTGTACCTTTGAGGAGATATTAGTTTTGTATAAGAATACTAAACAACGTAACAATATGATTATCAGACGATTTACCCCCCCCATTTTGCTGGGGACAGGATTACGATTAGTTAAGAATGAGGCTTCAAAAAAGTCTCATAGTAGAAATCATGTACTTAGTATAGCCATTGCTATACTTTTTTTAATTTCCAACTTTTTTATCTTGAACAGTTGTTCTTCTTCTGATGGTGACAATCTGAAGGAGGAAGCTAATACTGCGCATTATTACGTCAAGTACGAGGTTAGTTTTAGTGGTATAGGAAGTTATTATACCCATAATGTATCCATTGGGTACACCAGTGAAAACGGATATAGTTCAGTGTCCCAACACGCTTTGTCTTGGGAAGGTATTTTTGGACCTTTTAAGCCCGGAACGACAGTAGAAGTCAGTGCTTTTTGTGACAGGGTGAATGGCCGAGGCAATAATAGTGCCCGCTTGTCTGTATGCAATGGAAATGGGCCGTTTGTTTTGAAGGCAGAATCTTCTAATTTGGGTGAGAATACCGTTTTTGCCACCTATACCATCCAAGAAACCGACTAACTTAATCAGGCGCAAATGCGAGCAAAAGAATACTTTAACCAGCATAAGCATGAGTTGAAGTATGCAGAGGTCGTAGGCAAAATTATAAATGACTTGTTGCCTCTTAGAAAAGACCCAAAAGCAACCGCTGCATACATGAACCAACGGCTTTCTGCCGATATCCGTTACCAGCATTACCTCTTGAAGAAAGAACTCTTTGAGAGAGGACATGCTTTGCAACCAGAACAACCTGTTTTTGAAGAGTTAGAAGATGATATCAGTAAGGATATTTCCATAGAAGTGAGAAAAGAACTTTTCTGCGTCATCAGAGAAGATGAATCCTTCGGCTACTTGTACTATATCCTTGGAACAGAGTATAACACCCATCATTGTGATGAGCCTATCGACTGTGTTCCCGACAGTGAGCAAATTCTACGGAGCATCATAGACAGCAGGGATGACTATCCTAAGAAGGAACTGGATAGTTTCATTAACGAAGAATTGAATTATCGCCAATATTGCACCTTGCAGGATGGCAAGTATTGGGAAGATGATGACACCTTGTACTTAAATTATTTCAATCGGGTATATGAAATCTATGATGAGTTGCGACTTCGCCGTAGCAGTATGTTGGAAGTGAAAAAATATCTCAAAGAACAATTGTTTGACAATGACGTAGAAAAATACTGGGTTTATGCCTTTATCATTACGCTCATAGAGGCTTCCAAACAGAAGGACGAAAGCCTTGGCAGATGCAAGGTGCAACTGGCAAGGGAAATAGAACCTCTACGGGGAAAAGTCATATTGCAGCCTGTTTCTCAAGGCATGAGTCCTGTCCATCTTGCAGATCGTACAGGCATCAGGATAGACATCATCCGAATTCTTAATGTTCTCTATGAGATGGGGACGTTTACGGGAGAAAATGGCAAGAAGATTCGAAAGAAGGATGTAATGATAGCGATAGGGCAAGCGATGAATATTGATTTGAGTGGCTACGACAAAGACCTGTCACGGTCGCTTTCCGACAGCACCAAACTGGAAAAGCACCAAAAGGTATTTGAGGATATGCTCCAGAAGATGACGGATATTTTTAACAGGCACTGAAAATGAGAAAAAAGAAAGATAAAACCCCATTGAAGTTTATAGATTTGTTTGCTGGCTTGGGAGGCTTTCATTTGGCATTAGGGCAGATGGGCTGTGAATGCGTATTTGCTTCCGAACTACGTGAAGACCTGCGCAGGCTCTATGCCATCAATTTCCCAGAGATGAATGGCAAGACCGATAGTGGCATCAACAAGATAGAGGGCGACATAACAACAGTCGCCCCTCGCGATATTCCTGACCATGACATCCTGTGTGCTGGATTTCCCTGTCAGCCTTTCAGCCAGGCTGGCAAGCGATTGGGATTTAATGACGACAAAGATCGTGGCAACCTGTTTTATAACATTTGCGACATCATAGATGCTCATCGTCCAAGATATGTCCTCCTTGAGAATGTGTCCAATCTAAAAGGTCATGATGAGGGTAATACCTGGAAGACTATCAAGGAGGCTCTCGAGTCTCGCCGATACAAGGTCATGGAAGCATTGCTCTCGCCTCATCAGTTCGGTATTCCTCAGCACCGTCGCCGCATCTACATCGTGTGCGAGAATGAGGACTATGGTTGTTTGGAGAGGTTTGAGTTTCCTAAGGGACAAGACGAAGTGGAATGCAACATCAACAGCATCATCGACCCTGACGAGACAAATTACCAGCATTTGAAAGCGGACACTCGTCACCAATTGGATGTATGGAGAGAGTTCTTGGGGCTTTGCGCCGACCACCATGTCAAGGTGCCAACCTTCCCAGTATGGGCGATGGAGTTTGGAGCAACCTACGACTACGAGGACGGTAAGACACCAAGTTGCAGTTCGTTGGAGCAACTTCGCAGTGTAAAGGGCACGCTTGGAATGCCGATAACAGGAAGGACAAGGAAGCGTTGTTTGGCTTGCATACCGCCCTATTCGAGGCAAGACGTAGATAGATTCCCCTCTTGGAAGCAAAAGTACATACAGCAAAATCGTGATTTCTACGAGGCAAACAAGGAGTGGCTTGACCCATGGAAGGAGAAAATCAAAGACTTTGCACCAAGCCACCAGAAGATGGAATGGAACTGCGGAGCTGTTGCACCTACATTGGATGACAAAATCATTCAGTTCCGAGCTTCGGGCATACGCATCAAGTTGCCTACTTTCTCGCCAGCTCTCAATTTGGTGGGTACGCAGATACCTATTTTCCCATGGATCAAACTTCCGAAGGAGTCAAGGTTGGGCAATGAGAAGATGGGCCGATATATGACTGTGCATGAGGCTTCCAAGATACAAGGTATGCAAGACTTGCGTTTTTCGGGCGATGGGTTCAGCCTGCCCATCTCACGATGTTATGAAGCCTTGGGAAATGCAGTCAACGTTACGATAGTTCAACTTATAGCAGGGAGGATGATAAATAGATGATTCAGTCAATAGAAGCTGTAAATATCAGTATAGGCGCCAATATGTATGGTCGCTTTGAGGACTTAACCAACACGCCTTCCAACGTGTTGGCAGAGTTTGTGGATAATGCCTTGCAGTCGTATCGTGACAACAAAGAAAAGTTGCATTCCTTGAACAGTGACTATCGTTTCACGGTGAGCATCGAGTTCATACGTGATGCTGCTGGCAAGGAAATTCAGGAGATACGGGTGTCGGACAATGCTTGTGGCATCAGTATGCAGCGTTACCAAACGGCTTTCATGCCAGCCAAGACCCCAGAGAACAACATGGGTCTCAATGAGTTTGGCATGGGGTTCAAGACGGCGGCTTGCTGGTTGGGAGAAGTATGGGAGGTGAAGACCAAGGCTCTGGGCGAGGCTGAGGAGCGCACCATACACTTCGACCTTAACCAAGTGACTACCAATGACCTGAACTCGCTCCCTGTGGGGCATATGGCTCGCCCCGTCACGGAGCATTACACCATTTTTACAATATGCCAGCTCAATAAGAATGCACCCAGGCCACAGGGCATCGGCAAGATAAAGAAAGATTTGGCAAGCATCTATCGTATGTCGCTCAGAAGCGGAGAGATGCGTCTTGTTGTTGATGAAGAGTTGCTGGAGTTTAAAGATCCTGAAATTCTTACAGCTCCATTTTACAAGAATCCAGACGGTCCGGCAGTATATTGGAAGCAAGAGATTGACTTTGAGTTTGAACAATACAAGGCACATGGTTATATTGGTGTATTGAAGGAAATGAGCAGTCAGAACAATGGCTTTGTGTTGCTTCGTCGTGGACGTGTGGTAAAAGGCGCTGAGAATGGGCAGCGTTATTTTCCCAAGTCACTCTGCGGCAATGTGGGCTCGCCTCGCTTTAAACGCATATTTGGAGAACTGGAGTTAGAAGGTTTCAAGGTGTCGTTCAACAAGAATGACATCCTTGACAAAGGAAACCTTGATGCTTTGATGGAGGCTCTGAAATGTGAGATACACACCAAGGAATTCGACCTTTATGCGCAGGCAGAGGGCTACCGTGTGGATGAACGCAAGAAAATAGCCAAGAAACTCGTAACCAAGCATGATACTTCTTCACAAAAATCCCGAAAGACCATCGAGTTCTCCACGGTGAAGCCAAAGCCTACGCCTACTCTTTTCCCAGAGATGCAGCCAAAGCCAGTGGTGCAACCTGTTGGCACGCCTACGGTGTATGGCGAGTATGAGGACAAATATAAAATCAACGGAAAGGAATACACGCTGCAAGTAAAACTGGAAGGTGGGGATTCCGACCTGTTCTGGGTGGATGTGAGCAAGGAAGCGGAGAACATCATCATTTGCCACATCAATACAAGCCATGTCTTCTTCGAGCATTTTGGCAAGCCCAACGAGGCGACCATCGCCGTGCTGAAAACATTGGCAATCGCCAAATACACAGCCAAGAAAGAGGCAGAGAACGATGCCGCCAAGATGGTGGAATATTTCAACGAATATATCAAACGAACAAAGGTATAGCTATGGAGGAAAGTATCAAGATTATACAGCATACGGAAGAGGTTCATTCGGGCATTCGCCACGGAAGAATCCTCAATGAAGATGTCCAACTGGGAAAATGCTTCGAATCTTTCGTGGACCGACAGAAAAGCAAAGGTATCACGGCGCAAGGTGTAGCAAACCTCCGTGAAGAAACGATGGACATTTTGGCTCATTGCAATCCTCACGATGCCATCGGCAACGATGAGACCACCCATCTTGTGGTGGGCTATGTGCAGAGCGGCAAAACCATGTCGTTCACAGGGCTTACTGCCTTGGCACACGACAATGGCTATCGAATTGTGGTGTATTTCGCAGGAACCAAGTTGAACCTCTTGAAACAGACCTCGGAGCGTTTGGAGAAAGACTTGATAAAGTCAAGTTCATTGGGCAAGAATGCCTACAAGATTCACAAAGACCCTACCGTGGGTGAGGCAGAGGACATCATCGGGCATCTGAGTATGACAAGCAAGCCTACGATATTGATTCCTATCTTGAAGCATTACGACCACATCAAGCATCTGAAAGAGATATTTGAGATGGAAGATTTCAAGCAGGCTATGGCTGGCGAGACGGTGCTGATCATTGATGATGAGGCTGACCAAGCCTCGCTCAATAGCTACGGTCGCTCCAACAGCAAGAATGTAGGTGATGAAGAGGACGAGACCTCCGCCACATACGATGCCATTCTAAAACTACGTGCCATCCTGTCAGGCAATACGTACGTGCAATATACCGCCACGCCGCAAGCCAACATCCTCATCAGTATGCAGGACATTCTTTCGCCAAAGAGTCACACTTTGCTTACTCCAGGAGAGGGGTATATTGGTGGAAAGAAATATTTCGGAATGGATGTCAACCATGATTTGTTCAATGGCGGCTTGATTATTACAATTCCAGAAGAGCAAGTGTTTCATAACAAGAGAAACAGGTTGAAGAAATGCCCTCAGTCATTGAAGGATGCCTTGAAGCTCCATATATTGGCAGTTGCTATTGTTGTAAAGTGGATGGAGGTAGATGGAATCAATTTTCTTTCCATGATGGTTCACCCAGATGTGAGCGTGGCTAACAACAAGAAGTTTAAAAGTTGGATAGAATCGGACTTGACTCAATGGCGCAAATTGCTTGCAAAGCCAGAAGGACAGGAGGACAAGGAAGATTTATTGAAAGATTTCGAGCGTCTTTTCCCGATGGCTATAGAGTTTTACTCCATTGAGGAACGACCAACATTCGATAAAATCAAGCCCTTCTTAAAAGATATTCTCAATGACAAGAAGGTCTATCTGGTCAACTCGGACAAAGACGCAGATAAAGAGATAGACTGGGATAAGTACTGTATGCACATCTTAGTGGGAGCGGAAATGCTAAACCGTGGGTTTACCGTGGAGAAACTTGCCACCACCTACATGCCACGCTATACAGTAGGACCTACGAACGCTGACACCATACAGCAACGTTGCCGATTCTTCGGTTACAAGGAAAGCTACATCAAGAGTTGTCGTGTATTCTTGCCTCAATGCTCCATAGACAATTACATGGAATATGTTGACCACGAGGAAGAACTGAGGTTGACACTATCTCAGTGCGATACGCTTGAAGCAGCCGAGCGACAGATATTGTTGTCTCCAAAGCTTCGCCCAACAAGGTTTAATGTTTTGCCTATCTCCGTTGTCAACACAAAACTTCGTGGCAACTGTGCGATGCAAGCATTCGAGAGCAAGGAGACGATACTTCACAATGATAAAGTAGTGGAGGATTTCTTGGCAAAGCACAAAGATGATTTTACTTTGGCTTATACCTATACGACCAAGGACAGAACTCACCGAGGAATGCGATTGCAAATAGAAGAAGCTATCGCATTCTTGACCGATTTCCGCTTCAAGAACTATCCCGATGCTTCCCGAAAGAGCGCAACGATAAGGTATCTGAGATATTTGGCAAGTCTGGAGGAGAATCCACTGCAATATGTGTATTTCATTCAGATGGCGTGGGACTCCGTGCCTCGTGAGCGTAGCTTTGATTTTGACAACAAACGCTTTGCGCCAAATACCCGACTGTTTGCAGGTCCTTCATCTGCGACAGACTCAACGGATTATCCAGGCGATGACAAAATTGTGGAAAGTGATTCGATAACAATACAGTTGCATCACATAGCCTTTAAGGGTGGCGTAGAGCCAGGTTTCCCAATCACGGCATACACGCTTGCCATCAACTATCCCGATGAGTTGGCTACCACCTACTGCTCTAACGAGGAAAAGAATCAAGAAGACGATGGTATAACAGACGGTAATGAAGATTAACAAGATGGAACAGAATATCAAGGAACAATACAAAAGTTTGGGATGTCATGGCAATGGAGATGACTCCTACAAGGTGCTTTCTCTTAAATACTTGCCTCACAAGTTGGGCAAGTCGAGCGAAGGTTATCCTATGTTTTTTATTTGTGTCAATGAAACCACTTCGCAGGTCAAGAATATCACTCGTGAACTCTTGTCTGTGGAGTATAACCAATTATGCCGCTTGTCTTCGGAAGAGGGCGACATAGAGAAATCGTATTCCATTATCATTCTCCGCTCACCCGAATGGGCTTTACAATCCTCGTTCATCGACATCGTGGTGCTCATGCTCCAGAAGATACAGCCAGTGCCATCACGCAAGACTCTCTCAGTAGAGGTGGAGAAACTGATTACCATCTTCTCAGCGTTGGTAAACCCTCCTGTCAAGAAGATGCAGGGGCTATGGGGAGAACTTTTGGTAATAGAACAAAGTAAATACCCTGAGACCTTAGTAAACGCTTGGCACTCTTCGCCTAACGCCAAGTTCGACTTCACCTTGGGCAGAGACAAGATAGAGGTGAAGACCACATCGAGCGAGAACCGCATCCATCATTTCTCCATCGACCAGTTGAACCCATCGCCAAGTTCTCGCTTGCTCATCGCTTCCATAACGGTGAGGGAATCGGGAGAGGGAAACGGAGGCAAGTCCGTGCGAGACCTCTTCGATGCCATCTATCAAAAGGTGGGCGTACAGGAACGTTTCCACCTGTATCAAATAGTGGCTGAGACCGTAGGCAACAACATCAGCAAGTTGGATGCCGTGCATTTCGATTATGTCGAGGCTACCGATACCTTGGCTTACTTCTGCGCCAAGGACATTCCACACATCAAGAAGTCGGATGTGCCAGCAGGGGTGACAGAGGTGAAATTTGCCAGTTCGCTCGATGGCATACCGCAAGCCTTCTCGCCTGAGCGAAAGAGTGAATATCAGGAAAGTCCGTTGTTTAAAAGTATCATGTAATGGTAGCAAGATTATCAGCAAACGACCATAAGAAACTGCTTGAGGAAGCACTTGTGGGAAACATAACGTATAAGTTATTGGGCGGAACTATGCCATATCAAATCATGGTGGACGGCTCCTGCTTCAATGTCTATGTGAAGGTATTGTCGAGCGCACAATTGAAGGGAAGCGAAGATGTGTGGCGAGCGCAGTTGCCACAACGTGAGGATTTCGATGAAATGAAAGCCGCTCCCATCCCTTTTATTTTCTTAGGGTATGACTCGGAAAACGATGTCTATGCCACATGGAATCCGTATGTAGTCAAGCAAAGATTGAACGAGGCAAAGTATGTGTCATTCTATTCTCGACTGTCAGGTCAGCAAGAGGCACATGATGAAGACAAGTTCGTTCGCAAGCAGCTCAACAATGATGGTGAAGTGCTGATATTTCCCCGCTCCAAACTCAATTCTTATCTGGTGAACTTTGTTGCATATTTCCCTGATAATACGGATTATGTAGCCATAGGAAGCAAGCGAAGAAAAGAAGCCAATGATGCTTATCGCATATTTAATGACAGCAGGAATCTGTCTGCCTTTGCCAAGTACTTGGAACAGAACGGATGTAATGACATCGAAGAATATTGCAAGTTGATTAAGACTTTCATCAATCGCAACATCTTCTCTTGCCACCGTAAGATATTCCTTGCTTGCGACTCCATTCTCGAATATGAGGATGCCGTCAAGCGTTTCTTGGCGGAAGAAGACGTACAGGCAGCCATCTATGTGACTGGCGTAAATGCAGAAGATGTATTGGATGCTTATGTCTTGTTTCTATCCGAGAAAATGGAGGAAGAACCAGAAGTAAAAACTACTGATGCACCGAAAGCCTGCACTCCTAAAACTCATGTTGTTGATTCTTGCCTGAAAAACGGTAAAGTCGTAAGAATCGACGACCAAGCACTTCTGCATGAGATAGAGCCTTTTCTCAACACTGAGTATCGTAAAACCATACCAGCCATGCACATCGTAAAGGATTATTACGAAGCGATATATACTGACCTCCACATGGAGTTTAAGGATTGGATGGATTTGGTTACTCACATAGACTGGAACAACTGCTATAAGTAAAGAAACTTTTTTCATGGGGTTTACATAGGGTTTACGAATGCCCCCATGAATTTGCACTACCTTTGCACTCGAAATCAGAAACCATCTGTGGAATGATGGTTCTTGGTTTTGGGTGCTTTTTTTGTTTTGGTGCCTAAGGAGGTTCTCTTTCCTCTATATATTTCAGCGCGCAGAGAGGGAGAAAGGAATTAGACTCCATTTTACACAGAGAGCATCCTATGAGAATGACGAAAGTCGAGGCGAGGAATCGCCAAAGGCTTTTCGGGAAAGTAAAGTTGAACAACATTTCTAATTCATAGGATTATGACAACAAAGGATTTTAAGATTCAAGTGTTCGGGCATCCTCAGTTCGGCGAAATCCGAGTGACGGGTACAAGTGATGAACCTCTCTTTTGCCTCGTGGACATCTGCAAGGTTTTGGAACTCAACAACACGAGCATGGCGAAGAGAAAGCTGAAAGCAACGGGCATCAAAATTTTTGAGGTACGTTCAGAACTCACCAACAAACATGGCAAGACCATAGCTTTCATGGACAACCTCACCTTCATCTCCGAGCAAAACCTCTATCGCTTGATTATGCGCTCCACCAAACCGATGGCTGAGCCATTCCAAGACTGGGTATGTGGAGAGGTGCTTCCTTCCATCCGCAAGCATGGTGGATACATCCTCACCCACGAGGGAGACACCGACGAGGACATCCGCCGCCGTGCCGAGGAGGTGCTGAGAACCACCCTGGAGCAGAAGAACAAGCTCATCAGCGAGCAGAAAGTGCTCTTGGAGCAAAAGAACAGACGGATCGCTGAGCAGGATGTGGAAATCGACCGACTGCTGCCCAAGGCTCTCTACACCGACAGCGTGCTCGAAAGTATCTCGTGCTACACCACCACGCAGATAGCCAAGGAATTGGGCATGACGGCGCAGGAACTGAACCGCTGGCTCTGTGCTGAACGGATTCAGTACTACCAGAGCGGACAGTATATGCTCTATGCCGACTATGCCCACCGCGGACTGGCGAAGAGCCGAACCCACTATGACCTCTTTGTGGGAAGAGACACCGTGCTAACCCGCATGTACCTCGTGTGGACGGAGAAGGGACGGGAGTTTATTCATCTGAGGGCTAAAGGAGTTAGGGAGTTAAGGAGTTAAAGGAGTTAAGACAACAGTCCTTGTGGGTGTTTCATTACACAAACTTCCCTTAACTTCCGAAAATACGAAACTTCAATTACAAACTAAACATTAAAAAACATGGAAACAATGATCATGAAAGTAGTGATGCAGGGAGAGACTTCCCTCGTCGATTCGCAGAAGAGTGAGAACGGGAAACTCGCCAAGTGCAACATCGTGTTGCAGGAGTTTGGCGGAAAGTTCGAAAACCAGTTTGCCGCGGTGATGCTTGGCAAGGACGCACAACTTAGGTTCTATGCCGGAGAGGTGGTCGTGGTGAAACTGCGTTTTCAGACCCATGAGTATCAGGGACAGGTGTATCAGGACATCCTGGTGCAGGACATCGAAAAAATAATTAAACATTAAACTAATATGGCTTTTGGAATATCACAAAGCGTAAGGAGCAGGGAGGTGCAAGTATGCACCCCCGAGCTCTTCCACCAGGCTACTAAGAGCAGCAGGGTGAAGGACGTCTGCGCACAGATAGAGGATGCACTGGAGCGCAAACGCCGGGGAGAGATAGGGCAGGAAGACTACGACACGATGAAGACACGGCTCAAGAGCCAGTTGCCCATACTCACGCCCCACGCCACTTTTCGCAATGGCCGACGACTCAATGCCGACGCCATACCCAGCGGACTCAGCATCTACGACAAAGACCACATCGCCGACCCTACGGGATGGTGGAAAGCAAAGAGCGAAGAACTGAGAGTGAAGAATCCTCAGGTGCTGGCGAGAATACTGCTCGTGCACGTCACACCGTCGTTGGAGGGCCTCAGGCTCGTCTTCGTCATGCCAGAGGGCATGAACCTGGCGGAGGCTCAGAAGTGGATGTCGCAACAGCTCGGCGACGAGGAGTACGACGTGTGTGTGAAAGACCTGGCACGGCCGTCGTTCATCGTGCCCGAAGACTACATCCTCTTCATCGACGAGGCACGGCTCTTCGCAGAGGTGGAAACCCCTTCGGATGCTGACGATGCTGCCCCTCATGCGAATACCCACGAAAACACTAACCACAACACAAATGAAAATGAAAACAAGACCGAAAAAGAACATCGACCTGAGAGCGATAATAGCTCTGCTGCTCTTCCTGCTGGCACTGCTGTTGAGCATGCCCAGTCTGCTAATCATGATTGTGCTGATGATCATCATCTCGGCAATCATGGAGTGGATCAAAATCATGGCGGAGAGGAGAAGCAACAAGACTTCGCCCAAGAATACGACGGGATCCCCTACGAGGCGATAACAAGCAAGCTCGTAGAACTGCTCGGAGGTGAGCCGCAGCACGGTTCGCGCAACTCGTTTATCTTCACCCTGAGCTGCTATCTGCGCTATCTGTGCGACGACAACGCTGCGTGGATCAAGCAGGTGATACCCACCTTCGGCGAGGAGAAGAAGCGAGCCTTCACCACCGTCGACAGTGCTTGTCAGAGGAAGCAGTCGCACCGCATGCCGATGATTGTGCGCAAGGCCATCAGCCTGTGCCAGCAAGAACAGGCAAGGGGGAAAGCCGAAGACTATGATGCCGACGAGTTTGGCGACATCCAGAACCCCGACTCCTACTTCTATCGCATACACGAGATGCCTCAGAAACTGCCCCGCCTCATCCGTCTGCTGGTGAGCAAGACGCCTGTCATCTATCAGCCTGCCGTGTCGCAAGCCGTCTTCCCAGCCCTGGCAAGCCATCTGTGCGACACCCGCTTCCGATACATCGACAACGTGGAGCATGAGGCCACGCTGATGAACATTCTCTGCGCGCCCACAGGAAGCGGCAAGGAGAGCATCACACAGCCCATCAACCGCATCATGGCGGACATCAGGGCACGCGACGCCCAGCAGCGTGAGCGGGAGAGGGCTTGGAAGGACGAATGCAACCGCAAGGGCTCCAACAAGGACAAGCGAGAGCGACCCGAAGGACTCGTCATCCAGGAGGTGAACATCGACATGACCAACCCTGCCTTCGTGTTGCGTATGAAGGAGGCTGAACGCCACTTCCTCTATGCCAAAGTGAATGAGCTGAACCTCTTCGATGCCCTCAAGGGCAAGACCAACCAGCACTTCCGCATCATGGAGCTGGCATTCGACCTGGGCAACTATGGACAAGACCGAGTGGGCGTGCAGTCGGTGACCGAGACTGTGAAGGTGCGCTTCAACTGGAATGCCTGTTGCACACCGAAGAAGTGTCGTGACTACTTTCGAAGGGTGGTGACCGACGGACCCGTGAGCCGCATCTCGTTTGCCACCATCGAGCGACGCCCGTGCGGATCGGAGATTCCCGTCTATGGCTCCTACGATGCCGCCTTCGACGAGGAACTGAAACCCTACATCGACAACCTGTTGAAGGCCCGCGGACTGGTGGACTGCCCCCAGGCTCTCCGGCTCGCCCGCAAGCTGATGGAGGAGAACGCTGAGTTTGCCCGTCTGTCGCAGAACTATGTGTTCGAGAACCTTTCCTTCCGTGCCAACGTCATCGCCTATCTCAAGGCCTGTGTGCTGTATGTCGCCAACGGCATGAAGTGGGAGAAGTCGATAGAGGACTTCGTGCGCTGGAGCGAGCGTTACGACCTGTGGTGCAAGCTGAAGCTCTTCGGACAAATGATCTACGATGCCGATGGCGAGCAAGACAAGGTGAGCCGCACAGCACCCAACGGTCCTAAGAACCTGCTGTCGCTCTTGCCCGACGAGTTCACCATGGACGACTACGTGAAGGTGCGTCGTGCTCAGGGCTTCGACAACGACAACGCCAGGCGCATCAGGGATGCCATACACCAATGGGTGCACCGTGGATATGTGGCTAAGGTGGAAGGTGCTGACACTGACACTGACAGTCCGATTTTCCGCAAGGTGAAGTTCTTGAAAGGATGAGAGTTTTTCATAAAAATACTAAACATTAAACGTTATCTTAGAGATGGAAATCATATTGAAACGCATAGCCAAGAGAGCTACTTACACCATCGGCCGACTGTATATCCTGCCCGATGGAAGTGTGGAACGAGAGTTGATACCCGGCAGGAGGAGGGACGACAAGCGCACTGTGCGCTGCCGTGTGGACGAGAGCCTGCTCACCACAGAGCATTACTTCTGCGATACCCTGGAGCCTACATGGCGCAACCTGCTGGGCATTCCGCTTGCACCGAGGGAGGTGGATGCTCGCCACGGCAGGGTGTCGGGCAAGATGGCCCGTAAGGTGCAGGGCAAGACAGCTATCCCCGAAGGCTCTTACACCGTGGTGGTGAGCAAGTCGCCACGATTCAAGAGATGGTTGCCCCTACTCGTGGGCGTGCCCCTCTTTGAGGGCATACGCATCCATGCTGGCAACTATCCTGACGACACGCAGGGCTGCATCCTGGTGGGCGAAAACAAGATGGTGGGCATGGTGGTGAACTCGCAACAGTGGTTGCGCCAACTCATCGACCTCATCACCCAGGCTCAGCAGAACGAAGAGAGCATCTGGATCACCGTGGTGTGAAAGAGCGTCGGGGCTTGCCTGTCTCGGTGAGGGGCAGGTGGTCGATGTGCAGAAACTCCCGTGGCACCCAGTATTTGGGCAGGGTGTTTCTGCATATTTCTGCTATGTGGGTCAGGTCGGCCGACTCGGTGAGGAGGATGGCCTTTTCGCCCAGCACCTCATCTTGCCTTTTGACGATCATGAAGGGCGCTGACAGGTGCGGACGCAAGGTTTCCTCCACCTCCTCTATCTGAATCTTGATGCCACCACTGCACACCACGTTGTCCTTGCGGCCCTTGATGCGGAAGAGCGTCTTGCCCGTGCGGTCGTCGGTGCGTAGCAGGGCGATGTCGTTGGTGACAAGGGGTTCGGCACATACCTCGGGGGCATCGATGACAAGGCATCCGTCGGCATTGAGGCTTATGCCTACGCCGTCGAAGGGGGTGTACCAGAGGCTGGCGTCAGGACCATTGAGGCGGCGCAGGGCGATGTGCGACAGGGTCTCGGTCATGCCATAGGTGCTCCATACGGCATTGGGCAGGGGCTTGATCATCTGTGCCAACTCGTCGCTGATGGCTCCTCCGCCTATGATGAGGTGACGGATGTGCATCAGCCGTTCGCGCTCGCAGGGCACTTTCAGGGTGTTGTACACCTGCATGGGCACCATGGCGGCAAAGGTGAAGCTGGGCAGGGCGTCGTCGGCCAGAGGATGGCTGCTCGGACGCACGGTGGTGAGCCGAAGGTCCCGCTGGAGACTTCGCACCACCATCATCTTGCCCGCGATATAGTCGAGGGGCATGCAGAGCAGGGCGGTGTCGCCCGGCTTCAGTCCTAAGAAGTCGCA
>ERZ1034626.1405-NODE-1405-length-16037-cov-13.344262_pt1 | contig 16037 bp, 8 predicted proteins | sample MGYA00520652_ERZ1034626 | MGnify/ENA primary metagenome ERZ1034626 (study PRJEB33766, sample SAMN09781765) | gut metagenome | biome: gut microbiome | host: Homo sapiens | place: Madagascar | study: EMG produced TPA metagenomics assembly of the PRJNA485056 data... | reverse complement strand
CTGAATACCTCTTCAACGACGAGACGATGATGACGCGTATCGACATGAGCGAATACCAGGAGAAGTTCAGCGTAAGCCGTCTTATCGGTGCGCCTCCAGGATACGTAGGCTACGACGAGGGCGGACAGCTCACCGAGGCAGTACGTCGCAAGCCTTACTCTGTAGTGCTCTTCGATGAGATTGAGAAGGCTCACCCCGACGTGTTCAACATCCTCTTGCAGGTATTGGACGACGGTCGACTGACAGACAACAAGGGTCGAACGGTCAACTTCAAGAACACTATCATCATAATGACCTCAAACCTCGGCAGCCAATATATACAGGGACAGTTTGCAGGCATCACGCCTCAGAACCGCGACCATGTCATCAGCGACACCAAGGCAAAGGTTATGGAGATGCTCAAGAAGACGATACGTCCGGAGTTCCTCAACCGTATCGACGAGACCATCATGTTCTTGCCGCTCACCAAGGCCGAAATCGCTCAGGTAGTGACATTGCAGATGAACGCCGTGAAGAAGATGCTCGAGCCGCAGGGATTCACTCTCAACGTTACTCCTGCCGCTATCGACTTCATCGCCGACGAAGGCTTCGACCCGGAGTTTGGTGCACGTCCGGTAAAGCGTGCCATCCAGCGCTGCGTACTCAACGACCTCTCTAAGAAGATTCTCTCTGACGAGGTTAAGCGCGAGCAGCCAATCACCATCGATGCCGACAACAACGGACTCGTATTCCGCAACTAAGCAGAACACAATTCGTAACCAAGCGAAACGCATAGACATAATAAAAGGGAGCGCCGAAACTCATAACACTGAGTTTTGGTGCTCCCTTTTCTTATACCACACATTATCCTTATAGCCTTATCCCATATTCCAAGCATCCTTAGGACATACTTTCACGCAAACACCACATGCCACGCAGCGGTCTTGCTCGTTAATCGCTTTATACTTAGCCATGTCGTTACTTCCGTTCGCCTTCCTTTTCCAGGATTTCTTCCAGAAATTCAGAAGCATCTGCCACGCAAAGAGGACATTCGCGAAGCACCTTTCCTGTACCCACACCTTTTAGCAATTTGCATTGTGTGGCACCGTTGCGCTGCTTGAATTTATCCATAATCTGTCTCATGCCCTTGATAGACTTCACCTTGTCCTGAGTGGCAAGTCCGAGTACGATGCCTGCTCCTACGATGGCTCCGCAAGTTCCCTCCATATTACCCATTCCTGCTGCAAAGGCATTGCCCGCATTCTTGATGGTTTCTTCTTCCATTCCGGCGAAGTCGTGGTAGGTGCAGAGCACAGCCTGAGTGCAATTATGCGAACCACAACGCTTCTTCTCAGCTGCTATGTCTTTTCTTGTTTCCATATTATTTTTCCTTGTTGTTCTTCCTTGATAATTATTGTTATTTTGATTTCGGCTACAAAGATAATGTTTTTATTATAGATACATAAAAGATGTCAGCTATACTTTAATAGACAAAATCTATTATTCCCTTACACGAGGGCTTACATAGGGCTCACATAGGACTCCCATACATTTATCTTTTCTTTGTTTTCTTTTTCCATTCTTGTTTAGTTTTCCTATATAGTGACACTTATAATTTATAAAGCAATAAATTCAATTATAGTGTCCTCGTTCCATCCTCGTTCACTCTTCGATTTATCTTCGTTATGCTTCCGTTATGCCTCCGTTATGCTTCCGTTATGCTTCCGTTATGCTTCCGCTTCATTAACGGAGGTAGATCGAGTTCACTACGGAGGTAGATCGAGTTCACTACGAAGGATGAACGAATGATGAACGAAAGAACAAGGGAGATGGAAAGAGGGAAAGAGGAAACAAGGGAGAGTGAAAGAGGAGTTCTGTTTTTTTTATTCCCAACGGACTTATAATTCGGAAATTTTATCTAAATTTGCACATTAGTTATCAAACATAAAGCGCCAAAACTCCATGTTATGAGTTTTGGCGCTCTTTTTTTGTTTGGGCTATTCTGCCATGATACTGTCATGGTATTTTACTACAAGTTCCTTGGCAATCTGCTTGCTGTCGCCAATGGGCTTATCACTGAAGTTGCCCAGACACTGCTGCCACCAGTAGCGTTCGAAAGTGGTCACTGCATCACGATATACAGCAAAGTGGTCTTCGTCAAATGCCTTGCCCTCATCGAGTGCCTTGTTGACATGATCGAAGAACATACGCCAACGTTCGCCATAGAAAGTCTTGGTCAGTCCTGCCCATGTTCTGCTTGCATAGTCGTTGAGCAGTTGGTCCTTGTCGCTCCATGTGGTGATAAGGTTGCGTGCGTTCTGCTCGTAATAGCGAGCCTCGCGCAACGAGTCGCCTCCCCATGAGCGGGCGTCCTTAATCCACTTGCCCACGAGGAAGAACTCCTGTGTGGCAACAATACGGTCTACATCATTGATTATGCCCATCATGTCTTTCTGCAGAATGGACATCCGGGCACGGTCACGACGATTGTAAGCCTGCTCATACTTGCGGAAAACCGTAAGGAAATGGTTGCTCAGAAGCTGACGTGTAAGGTTGGCAACGTCAAACTCATATGCCCTTTCCTTCGAGTCGGCCTGAAGCATCAGCTCAGTAGCCTGAAGCAAAGTACGATTGGTATACTTTATGCGCGGATTGGCATAATAGGTGCGATACTTGCCGAAGGTAGGACGTATGTTGATGAGCGGACACTGACCAGGAACAGAAGGTGCCACGTATATGCTGTCAATGAGTAACCGCCATGCCTGACGTGCATTCTGGTCGACCTTGCCTGTACGTTGGTCGGCAAGGGCTCGTGTCCATGCAGGTATGTCACGATGGGTCTTGAAGTCCCAAGCCTTTTCGAATACATACGAGTACATAAACGGATTGCAGTCGAAGCCCTCAAGAGTAGAACCAATACCGGTGAAGTTTTTGCCTCCGTTCTTGAATGTGTTCTCAAGCAACTTGTTCACATTCTTGACATCGCCCACTAGCATCGTATTGCCACCGAAGTTGCCAAGGTAGCACCATATATATGGTACACCGAAGTATTTGTCGGTACGCTGCCACACTTCCTGACGTTCGCAGTAGTAGTCGAGCAGCAACTGGCGGTCTGCAGGGAATGATGTGATATACGGTTTCACACGGTCGTTGGTCCAATACTTGCGCTCGTTCCAGAACAACCAAGTCATCTGAAGCCATACGGCATCCTTATCTGCCTTCTCAAGCGCCTCATATACCTGTCGGCTTACGCGTCCTAGATATTCAGGTTCCCAACTTGGCGGCATCAGTTCGTTGAAGAGGTCAATACCATAAACATGGTCGGTGCCATAGAGTTTGGTCTCGGTCTCAATGAACTTCTTCTGCACTACGGTGAAGAGCGAGTCCATAGGGTCGAGAAACGAGCACGCGTACTCATCGGGATAGCCGGACCATGCTTCAAGACGTGTTATCTTGGCTTTAGGGAATATGCGCGACAGTTCACGAGGCACGTGTCCTGCAAAAGCAGGCAGCACCGGACGCATATTGAACTGACGTTCGCGTGCTGTGATTTTCTGCTGTAAGGCAAGCTGACCGTCAAGCCACGACATTGGCAACGGACCTCCCCAATAGTCAATATTGAGCATGCGGTGCCATGGCAGATGCGAAGGTCCGGTGAAATAGGCACGCACTTCCTTGTCACTCAGTCCCATCTCAGTCCATACCTTATACCATATAGACTCCTGACCAGTTATGGCAAGCGGAAGATTGATGCCGTTCAGAGCCATCCAGTCGATGAAATGCTCCCACTCATCCCACTTCCACCACGGCATAGTGTAGCCGAAAGTACAGTAGTTGAGGAAGAAGCGGTCCTTGACACGAGCCTTGATGGTGACGGGTTTGGACACTTTTGGCATCTGTGCAGGCAAGGTGTAAGTGTCAGACTTTATCCATCCAACATCGGCATGACAATAATATTTAAGGAAATGATTCAGTCCTACAGCCATCGAATTGGCATTGTTGCCACTGATGACTGTCTTGCCACCCTTTGATTCAAGACGGAAGACATCGGCAGAACCGCTTATTTGCCTGAAATCAATAAGATTCTCATACTGCGGAGCGATGCGATGTACAAGCCCTTTGGCCACATTGACATCACTCTCAGCTCCTTTTGCCACGAGCATGACGCACAAAAGGATCAATGATGCAAAAAGTTTCTTCATATTTCTTGTTGTTTAATCAGTTGCCGTCTGGATTGCTTAAGTCACATCCGTAATAATGAGCCAGTTCCTCATTATCGGCAAATACGATTGTACGGAATGTTGTCGGGTTGGTGTAAGGATTATTGTATCCAACAAGAGCCTTGTTGGTGTTAATCTCACCGGTGTTCCATCCTGGTGTCCATCCGCAATAAACGCCGTTCATGTCCTGTGCATTGTTGTAACGTTCTACGCTCGTGCCCTTATAGCCACGATGTATGCCCAGCTCCAGACGCTTTGCATCGAAGTAGTTGCGACCTTCGCCCCAGAACTCAATCTCTTTCTGATACATCAGTTCTTCGATGAATGAGGCGTTGTCGGTAGCTGTACATGTGTAGTTAGGGTTGCGGGTCTTTATAAGATTTTCGAGCGTTGTCTTTGCAGTTGCTACTCCCTTAGTGTGCATTTCGGCCTCAGCCTTGATGAAGTACATTTCCTCTACACGCATCATCGGGAAATCGGTAGCACCGCCAATGTCTTCGTTGGTATAGTTGCCGTTGTGCGGACGGAACTTGATGTTGACATACAGCCACGGCCATGCCTTGAATCCCAGCGAGCTGTTTATGCGCGAACGTATCCATGCTGCATTGCTCGTAAGACGATAGGTGGCACCGTCGCTGACACGACCGTCGTATTCGGTGCTCCAGTCATCCTCATCGGTAGAGAGGTTATTGTTGTCGGCAGTCTTGTTATACTTATTGTTGATGAAGTTGCCTTTATTATCACGCTCCACCTTATAGGGTTCGCCTTCAACTTGATTGGTCGACTTGTAGAAGAAGTCAGGACCAAGCCACGACTTCTTACGGAAGTCGGTGTCGGGCAGACGCTCGTACATCTTGCGGTCGAGCGAACGTCCTACACGCCAACCATAAGGTGAGAAGTCGGTCTCAGTACCAAACAACATGGCAAAGCCGAACGATCCCCACGCACCTCCATGGGCTGCGTATGTGTTGCTTTCGGAAATGGAAGTAGCAAGCATCCATGAGTTTTGCGATGTACGACTGTTGAATCCTGTGGTAGGATCGGTCCACTGGTCTTCGGTAAGCGGTGTGCATCCCGAAGTCTCTATAGCCTTCTTGGCATAATCCTCGGCTTTGGTCCAAAGCGCATTCGCATCCTTGTACTCGGCAGAAATATCGGTGTGCGATGCCAGGAACTGATAGGCACGGGCATAAAGTCCGTAAACAACGCTCAAGTCGGGCTGAACCTTGTCAGTACGTGTATAGCCCGTGAGGTAGGTTTCGGCTTTGGCAAGGTCGCTGAGCACAAGTTTGAAGTCCTCATCGACGGTTGCTCGAGGATTGTTCGTAGCGTCGGTAGTCGTCTCTGTTACGATAGGCACACCGAGATTGGAGAGGTCGTGCTCAGGCTGCGTGAATGTAAAGCGCGAGTCGGTAGGCTTCTTATACTCCATTATCTGCGTCAGCTCCGAATAGTACAGGGCACGATAGGCATAGGCAATACCCAGATATGAACGCAGGTTGGCATCTTCGGTGTTAGGATCTACCATACCGATAATGTCATTGACAGCCTTGATGTATCCGTAGTAGACATACGACGGATAGATACCACGGTTTGATCCGGTAGCAGATATAGAACCGTAAGCCCAAGCTCCGAGTGTGTTGTATCCGCCTATACCGTTAAACGACATTGGCGTTGTCGACGATTCGAGCATGGCAAGCAGCGAACCGTATGATATAAGTTCAATACCACCGTCGCTGTTCTCATAACCCACCATTGTGGTGTATATGGAATTGACCATTCCTTTGATGGCAGATTCCGACTGTTGTATCTGGTCTTTGGTGACATATTCGGTTGGTGTCACCTCGTCAATGCAGCCTGTGAGGCTTGTGGCAGCCATCGCAAGCGCTATGAATTTGCTATATAACTTCATAATTATCTTCCTCCTTATATGTTTTTAGAATGACAGTTGAATACCGAATGAGCATGTGCGCATCGGAGAATAGAGTTCAGGATTGGTATATCCACCTATGTTGTAGCGTGGATCGAAGCCCTGACGTGCTGACACATAGAAGAGGTTCTCGGCTGAGAAGTATACACGCGTACTCTCAATACCCAACTTTGCTATGAGCGACTGTGGTATGGTGTAACCTACATTCAGGCTCTGGCAACTCAGATAAGATGCATTTGTGAGGAAGCGGTCAGAACGTCCGTTTTGCGAATATTTCTCGCTGAAACGCAGGCGAGGTATGTTGCTGCCGTTGTTTTCGGGAGTCCACGACTTGAGTATGTCCTTATGCCATGCCGTAGCTGTCTCACCACCCGAGTGCATAAGTGTCTGATAGGTGTAGTCGTAAGCCTTGCCACCTATCTGGAAACTGAAATTGACATTGAAATCAAATCCAAATGCTGTCAATGATGTGCCGAAACCACCGTTGACCGGTGCCATTGCATCGCCACAGAGATACTCAGTAGCCTCACTCCAGTTCTTTGTTGTGGTCTGTGTAGTCTTGCCGTTCTCGTCGGTTACGTCCTTATAGTACATAGCCTCACCCGTCTCCTTGTCGGTACCAGCATACTTTGGCATATGCCATGTGTACAGAGGCAGACCTTCACCAACGAAATACCAGTATTTCTCGGCAAACGAATTGTCGTGACGTATGTATCCTGCATGTCCGTCGATGCTGTTGGTCTTTACGCCTTCCGGCAACGAGAGCACCTTGTTCTTTACATATGTAAGGTTAAGGTTTACATCCCAACGCAGACTCTTGTTCACTATCGGAGTGGCATTGAGCACAAGCTCAACACCCTGGTTGCGCATGTCGCCCATATTGACATACTGGCTTGTGTAGCCGATAGAAGGAGCAGTAGAAAGCGCAAACAACATATCAGATGTCTTGCGATAGAACAAATCGACTGATCCGCTCAAACGATTCTTGAACAATTCGAATTCCAGACCGATGTTCCAGTTGGTATTGGTCTCCCATGTAATGTCTTCTGTACCCTTCTGACGCCACTGATAGCCCGGCTCGCCGAGGTTGTCCTTAATGTTATAAGTATCGGTATAAAGGAACTCACCGATATTGTCGTTACCCTGAGAACCTACTGAAGCTTTGAAACGGAGATTGTTCACCCATTCTACATCAAACCATTTCTCTTTAGATATAACCCATGAAAGACCTGCCGACCAGAAGTTACCCCAACGATGAGCCTTGGCAAAACGTGAAGAAGCGTCGCGACGGAACGACAAGCTGGCAAAGTAAGTGTCGTCGTAGTCGTACATACCACGGAAGAAGTAGCCCTCGTTGTTGTAGCGAGAAGACATAGAAGAAGGATAGTTTTTCTGCAAGAGCTGGTCAATTTCAGAAGCACCACTAATGCCATAGTTCTTGCCCGACATTCCCATCTGCGAATACTTATAATTGTAATATTCGTGTCCGAGAAGACCGCTAACGGTATGCTTGCCGAAGTCGTGGCTGTAGTTGAGCAGCTGCTGGAGGTTGTACGAATATATCTTGTAGTCCGACTTCGAGAGATAACCGTTGTTGGAAGAGTCTGTATAATAGTCGACAAATGGTGACTCAGAATAATCATACTGACGGTCGTTGTTGTATGTATTGGCATTTAAGGTCAGAGTGAGGTCTGGCGTGATAATAAAGTCAGCCGTACCATTGGCAGTAAAGTCAGTGACATTGTAGCGCTGGCTCGAATATTTGTTGCTGAAGATACAGTTGCCACCAACACCTCCTGCACGACTAAGGTTATACAGACGTGCGAAATCGTACATCGGCTCACCCCACTGGTCAATCATTATTTGCTTGTCGGCACCACGATAATATACAGGATATATCGGAGCCATTGTCTTTATGGTGCTCCATATAGTACCGGTACCTATAGTACCCTCCGAAGTCTGTGCATACTTATAGTGCGAATAGCTTACATTGGCACCTATACGCAACCATTTCTTAGCCTGATAGTTGATTTTTGCACGTGCTGTAAGGCGATCCTCATTCGAGCCAAGCTGAATACCGTCCTGATTGAGATAACCTATTGACGTATAGTAGCTCACCTTGTCGGTAGCACCCGTTGCCGAGGCATTGTATTCCTGACGGAAACCCGTGCGCAATCCTTCCTTGGCCCAGTCGTCAGGCTGTAGCCATAGTTCCTGATTGCCGTATTTGTAGAGCGCACCCAGAGTTGCATTCGGATTCATTTGTCCGTTCTGCTGAATGAACTGTTCACCCGAAGGCACTGTATATACCATATATCCAGGGCCTTTTCCCGAACCCGAATTCATCAAATCGCTGTTGGCCTTTATCCAAGCATCATTGGCTGAGAGAGCTCCGCCTTCCATGTCAGCACTTGTATAATAGTTGTACAGCATCTTGTAGTAGGTCTCGTAGAATCCCTTAGCGTCCAACTTGTCATAGTCTTTCAGTCCATTGGTGTTCCAGCCCCACTTGGCATCCACCTTAATCTTGGCCTGTCCGCCAACCTTTCCACTCTTAGTGGTAATCATAATGACACCATTGGCACCGCGCGCACCATAAAGAGCATTCGAAGCAGCATCCTTCAGCACAGTCATCGACTCAATATCGGCACTGTTAATGGTATTAAGGTTGCCGTCATAAGGCATACCGTCAAGAATAATAAGAGGCTGCGTGTCTGACGAAATAGACCCCACACCACGTATGGTAATCTGCGGCGAAGAACCAATCTGCGATGACGAATTGTTTAACTGAACACCAGCCACACGACCTGCAAGTGCCTGAGCAGGATTGGTAACCTGAACCTGCTCCAACGACTTGCTGTCCATTACACCAGCCGAACCCGTAAAGGCCTCACGCTTCATCTTACCGAAAGCCACAACCACAACCTCATCAGTGGTGTGGCTGTCGTCTTTCATTACAATCTTAACATTTTGACGATTATCTACCTTCACCTTCTGTGGCAAAAATCCCACATAGGTGAATTGAAGTACAGATCCAGGCTTCACCTTGATAGCATAAGTACCGTTCATATCGGTAACAACACCATTCTGAGTACCCACCTCCTGAACGCTCACACCTATCAACGGTTCACCCGAACCGTCGACAACAGTTCCCTTTACGAGCTGTTGGGCCCACATTGTTGTGGCGACCATCAATAGGAACAATAGACTTAACAGTTTTCTCATAACTCTTGATGTTAAATTAATTACTATATGCCGCACCATCGCTGGTGCTAAAATGAATAAAATCTCTTTTTATTATAATTTGCAAATTTATTTCAAAAGAATTAAAAAAGCAAAGAAACTACAAATAAATTACATTATGCCACCCATATTTAACATTTCCTATCTTTACGACAGTATTATATATACTACAATTACATTATGCAATAACATGATGTATAATAATTATATTGGCAATATTAGTCGTATTAGTCATTCAATATAGTGCTTTGCCAAATGAATACGCATTACATTGCCGATGCCACAGTAGTTGTATACTTATAAGAAACACTATCTACATAAGGGCTGTTCACCGTTCTATTGACGACAAAGAGCTCTAATAAATTCTAAAGCTCCACAACACAAATATTTCCTTGTTTTCTTTTTCCATTATTGTTTAGTTTTCCTATCTTTGTAGTCAAAAGACGAAAATTCTATCAAGAATAAGTCTATTGGTTTTAATCTAACCTCTGAACAACATTGGAAGATACTACCAACCTGTCTCAAAAGACAGACGCTTCATTGTATAATGGGCAACCATCCGACACTGGCTTATCGTGTCCAAGTGCAGGACTTACCTCCCGCACGCCCTCCATTTCTGATGATGTCAGGAATGGGGTGTCGGTAGAGAATGTGCCTGCCGGAAACAAGCAATGGTTCGTGCTAAGAGTTTCGTATGGACGTATTATTAAGGCTAAAGCATTTATAGAGACTAAAGGACTCGAATGTTATGTTCCTTTGCAATATAAAGAGGTAAGGAAGCAAGGCAAGAAGCGAATCATCACCACCCCACTCCTCCCCTCTTTCATCTTTGTTCATGCAACAGCAAAACAAGTTGAAACTTTGCTCTATGACAACAAGGTTGTGACAAATGAAAGCCGAACCTTGCTCAGCTACTACTTCAATCACACCATCCATCGCCAAGACAATCCCGACCGCAATCCACCGCTCACAATCCGAGATGAAGCCATGAACAACTTCATCCGCCTCACCTCTATCAAGAATCCGCACATCATTCCCGTCACTTCCAACAACATCCAGTTTAAACTTGGTGATAACGTAGTTGTGACTGAAGGTGAATTCAAGGGTGTTCATGGCAGAGTGGCGAGGATTGCAGGGCAGCAGCGCGTGGTTGTTGAGTTGTTCGACGGGTGCTTGGTAGCTACGGCATATGTGCCAAAAGAGGCGATGAAACTCTATAATAGAATTTAAATTACAACAATGTTTATGGCTAACGAAACAAAGAATGTATTAAGTCTCGAGTCAAAAGATGCAATGGATTTCTTCTTGAAATCCGAACAATATCATGGATTTGAACTCCCTGAGTATTTTGTATTTGACGAACTTCTTCAAAATATAAAAGAAGTAGTTGAAGATAAGCCCTACGAGGAATGCCTACAGGATGGACTGTCGCCAGAGATTCTATCGGATGTGAATTTGGACATTTTACTCAATAAGGATGGGCGCTACGCAGTTCGCCCAATTATCTTAGCCAACCCTTTTCTATACTATTTTCTTGTTAGAGAGATATGCAACGAGCAGTCTTGGCCTTTGATTAAAAATCTTTTTGAGAAGTTCCATGTACCGCACATCACATCATGTGCTTTGCCTATTATACCAAAGGAAAAAGAGCCTTTTCATAAATCCACTACCATAATTAATTGGTGGAGTTCTATGGAACAGCGGAGTATAGAGCTATCCTTGGAATACCGTTATATGTTCGTTACAGACATTACAAACTGTTACGGCTCTGTAAATCCGCAAGCATTTGATTGGGCGTTCTCTTTTAAAGACACTCAGTATGAGAAAGACAACGAGAGTTCGATTTCAAAAAGCATCCAAAAATATCTTCGTGCTTTCCAACAAGGACGTAATATTGGCATTCCACAAGGAAGTGCTATATTTGACTTTATTGGTGAAATCATACTTGGATATTCAGATCTTTTGCTACATGAAGCAATACAAAAGGCAGGTATCACAAATCCATACGAAATTATTCGTTATCGTGATGACTATCGTATTTTCTGCAACGATAAGGATGTGCTTGAAAAGATCTCTTACATCTTACAGCATGTGTTGGAGAGTCTGAACTTCCGTATGAACAGCAAGAAGACAAAGATTAGCGATAGTATAGTAATAGATGCTGTAAAATCTGATAAACTTGCGTATATCTACAATACACCTATCTTCAACAAAAAGGGTTGCGACTTTGACAGTTTCGAGAAGCACCTGCTCTACATCTTAATGTTTGCCCGTCAATATCCAGACTGCGGCTCCATCAAGACCATGCTTTCGGATATAGACAAACGTATAGAAGACTGGCTCAAGCCTTATGAAGAAGAGGTTACTACAAAACCTGTGTTTGAAGAATGTGAGCCGACAACTGAAAAGATAACCAAACAACGCCGTCTTGTTGGTGGCAGTGTGCGAGCCATGTCTGCGGTATGTACCCAGATAGCCTTAGAGAACGTAGGCTGTTGCCATTACGCACTGCGTGTTCTTAGCAGAATGGTGGATTCACTGAAAGATGAAAACGAAAAAAGCGCAATCATCAGTCTTGTATATTCAAAACTATGCAACCAACCGAATTCCGACTATAACCAACTTTGGCTCCAGAATATTACGTATCAGCAAGACAAGAAAAACGGCATATCACCATACAATATGAGATTGTGCCGTGTGGTTGCAGGAGATAAGAGTGTAGAATTGTGGAACAATAAGTGGGTGAAACCCGAACTATTGTCTAACTTGCATGTAAATCGAATTGTCAATGCTGAGACATTGAAGAAGGTTACGCCCGTAATAACATTTAGAGAGAGAAGAGCTTATGATAGCCAGTATTATCTGCCAACAGAAGAAGAAATTATGGAATCTGAGACAAAAGCTACATTTTAGATAGCTTTATAAGCAGGAATTTATATGAGCATTAATTATTGAGACGTTAGAAGAATAAAATACAAACATGGCTACCTGGAAACATACAGAAATAAACATTGATGGTAGACTTGTCAAAGCACAAGCCCCTATCATCATATCAGCAAGTCGAAGCACAGACATACCAGCTTTCTATGCTGATTGGTTTTTCAAGCGTCTTGAAATTGGCTATTCAGCATGGACTAATCCTTTTAATGGAGTGAAAAGTTATGTGTCTTACAAGGATATACGATTCATTGTGTTTTGGTCAAAGAACCCAAGACCACTTCTTGCCTATCTTCATATTCTCGAAGAACGAAACATCAAGTGCTATATCCAATACACGCTTAATGACTACGAAGCAGAGAAATTGGAGAAAGTTCCATCTTTAGAAAAACGCATTGAGACTTTCAAACTTTTAGTAGACAAATTAGGACTTGATTCTGTAGTATGGAGATTTGACCCATTGATTCTCACAAATGACATTTCCATAGATGATTTGTTGTATAAGATTAGGAATATTGGTGACCAACTGAAAGGTTATACCGAAAAACTTGTGTTCAGCTATGCTGATATAGCTCTATATAAAAAGGTAAAATACAACTTGGAAAAGAACGGCATTCCCTATCACGAATGGACAGTAGAACAAATGGAAGAGTTTGCTGAGAAACTATCAATCATGAACAAAGAAAGAGGTTGGAATTATTCATTAGCAACTTGCGGAGAGAAAATAGATATCAGTAAATATGGAATTGAACATAATCGCTGTATTGATGGAGACCTCATAACTCGTATTGCTTGGAAAGACCAAGAACTTATGAATTTCATGAAGGTGAAGATAGAGGACGTTCCTGCTCCATCCTTGTTTGGAGATGCAGAAATACCACAAGACGCCATTTTGCTTCCGAACAATAAGTTTTTTATAAGCGCTCATAAAAAAGATAATGGGCAACGCGAATTTTGTGGTTGTATGTCTGCAAAGGATGTAGGCGAATACAACACCTGTCCACATCTTTGTGAGTATTGTTATGCAAATACATCTAAAGAAACAGCTCTTGCAAATTGGAAGTGCCATGCTAACAATCCTTTTGCAGAAACAATAACGGGGAAATGATATGGATTATTCTGAGCTAATTGAAAAGTGTCACAATATCAATGATATAATAGATGTTTGCCACGAAGCTATCCCCAAAGAACACAAAGCAATGCCTTGGAAACATCCAGAACTAAATCATGGTATAGGCTTGTTATCATCCGAGGACGCTCTCAATTGTTATATGTCTGCGTATGGAGAAATGCACGTCACCAAATGTCGTGCCGCTATGATGAATTTCCCTTTTCAGCAACTTCAAGGAAATATTGAGATTGTAGATTGGGGATGCGGACAAGGAATTGGAGCTGCTACAATAGTTGATATTCTTCAGCAACGTGATTTGCTCCGTTGGTTACGAAAAATCACATTGATAGAGCCATCTGAAAAAGCCTTAAGCCGCGCCACTCAAAATGTAAAACAAATAACTCGCAATTATGTTGAGATAGATTCAAAAAACAAATACCTTCCATCAAAAGGTATTGACGAAGATTATACGCTATCCTCTATTGGTTATAAATTCTCAAATGTAATCCATGTCTTTTCTAACATCTTAGATGTACCAACAATTGACTTGGGGACAGTCGCTCGTATGGTGGCTTCTTCACATGGCAAGCATTTCATTTTATGCATAGGTCCTAAAAACAGTGCCGCTTATAGAATTGAGAGATTTTGCTCTGTATTTGGTAATCAAGAGTATTTTAGCCAAATAGATAGTGTCTGCTTTGACAGGACCAAGAGAACCGCTCATTCTTTCACCTGTATGACAAGATGCTTTAGCTATAATGGAGCATCTATTGATTTGAATCGCTTATCATTAATACCAGAAAATCAGGAGGAAGCATATAATGAATATGATCTTAGACTACAAATTCAGAATAAAGTTCTTTCTCCACAAAAGGCAAGAGTAGCATGGAGATTAAGAAACACTTTATCTATTGATGATATAATGTATATTGGTGCTGTTGTCAATGAAGTTGCTGTAGATTTTATCATAATACGTCCCAATAGAGGAATTCTTCTCATTAATATGTTTGAAGAAAATTTGGATAATTGCACACTTTCTGAAGATAAAAAAGAAATTGAAACCGCTAATTGCAAGTATCAACTCCCAACAAACCTAATTAACCTTTGCCAAACAAGCATTAAGGATGGCATCGAAGAACTATTAATGGGTACTATAGAGGACAAACGTAACTTTGGTATTATAAAAAAGATGATCATCTTCTCTGAAAACTCTATTGAGCAGGTAAAAGCATTCTTTGATTATAATGAAAGCCCTATAAATTATACATATATTTTCGGAAAGGAATTTATTGAGACTAGAGCTATATCAGTAGACCTATTCAAAACACTTGGATTTGTCTTTACTAACAAGATTTTTGATGACGTTATTAAACGAAAATTAGCAAAAATAATTTCTCCATCTTGGCATTCCTACCAAGAAGGACGCATAGGAATACAACCTATTGGAGTACAAAGAAAATTGTCAGAAAGTAGTATGACACAACAAAAAATCAGTGGTGTCGCTGGTTCTGGCAAGACTCAAGTGCTTGCATTCAGGGCTATCAACGCGATGAAACGCACTGGAGGAAATGTTCTTATACTAACCTATAATATTACGTTAGCAAACTATCTTAAGTATAGACTATCCGAAATTAGAGAGGATTTCTCTTGGGAGAAAATAGACATCTATCCTTATCACCAATTCTTCAGAATACGTGCTTCTGAATGTCATTTGCACGTTTGTTTTAATTCCTATGAAGATAATAATTTCTTTAATAATGCAAGTGGGCATAAAAAGTATTCTGCTATTTTCATTGATGAGGTGCAAGATTATACAACAGAATGGCTTCGCATTATTATACAGAACTTTCTCCTTGAACAGAATGGAGAATTTGTTGTTTTTGGAGATCCCAAACAGAATCTATATAATCGTCCGTTAGACACAAATGGGGATATACGCTTAGGTGTTATTGGAGGTCAATGGAATCGCCAGCTAACAACAAGTCACCGATTTACGAATCCACGTTTAGCGAATCTGGCTACAACATTCCAGGCCCAATTTATGACAAATATGCCTACAGATGATATCTCCACTGATAAAACACTTGAAAAAACTCTTAATTTTCAGGTCTTTAAATATATGAGCAGATTACTCACTCGATGTCTTAATTGGCAATATAGTCAACATTATTTCTAATGACAACAATGAACCAAAAGACTTTGTTGTACTTGCCTCATCAACAAAACTACTACGCAATGTAGATTATTCTTATCGTCAAATCACACATGAAAAAACAGAAATCACGTTTGTTTCGACAGAGGTTCTTGATAAATTGAAGAAGGTACACAATGTCACAGATGAAAAAACCGCCAGTTGGAAGTTTAATAGAGATTTTGAAGCATTAGAAAGAACAAGAAAACAACTGTTCACTACAGATAAACGTTGTCTGAAAATATCCACCATACAAAGTTTTAAAGGTTGGGAATCACCTTCTGTTATTATTATTTTAGAAAATGATACCATATCAGATGATACTAATTATCACCCAATGTCACCTCAAGCTATATATACAGCAATAACCCGTGCAAGAGAAAATATGTATATTGTTAATATAGGTAATAATTCATATCATAATTT
>ERZ1034626.1398-NODE-1398-length-16138-cov-10.930237_pt1 | contig 16138 bp, 9 predicted proteins | sample MGYA00520652_ERZ1034626 | MGnify/ENA primary metagenome ERZ1034626 (study PRJEB33766, sample SAMN09781765) | gut metagenome | biome: gut microbiome | host: Homo sapiens | place: Madagascar | study: EMG produced TPA metagenomics assembly of the PRJNA485056 data... | reverse complement strand
CTTTATTTATCATGCCCTTACCAAACATGTGCTCAATACGCTCTGAATAACCCTGACGCTCTAATAATATTTGTTTCATATACGCAACACTTTTGCAGAAATAATAAAAGTGTTGTGTATACGCAACACTTTTGTAGAAAACATTCAAAGTGTTGCGTATATTTAACACCTTTGTGGTTAAGAAGAACTGTGTATTGTGGTAAAACAAAACTGCGCACTAACCTCAACGGCCAATGCGCAGCGTATGAATAAAAGAGTGAATTGTTATATAATATTATTCGAGTTAATGAATGACTAATCTTATTGTTATTTTGTTATTTCTTGCCCTCTTTTTTCCAGTAGCGCTCAATATCTTCGAGCGACATACCAGCTGTTTCGGGCACCATACGCCACATAATGAGCATGTAGGGCACGCACATCACGGCAAAGAGCAGGAAGGTGCCAGTGGGGGTGAGGTTGGTAAGCATCCAGGGGGTGAGCTGACCAATGAGGTAGGTACCTATCCATAGCGAGAGGCCTGCAATGCTCATGGCCAAACCGCGCACCTTGTTCGGATACATTTCTGACAACAGCACAAACACCACGGCGCTGATGCTGATGGCGCAGCAGAACACGTAAAGCAAGAAGAAGGTGAGCATGAAGTAGACTGAGAGGCCCATCGACTGCTGGAACTTGAAGTAGAAGGCGATGAGCACCAAGCATGCTATCATGCCCGACACGCCATAATAGATAAGCTTTTTGCGGCCTACGCGGTCGATGATGAACATGGCTATGATGGTGGTGACGGTGTTTACCACGCCCACCAGCACTTGGCAGAACAGCGGGTCGGTCATGCCAGCGTCTTTAAAGATTGAGGGGCCGTAGTAGAGCACGGCGTTCACACCCATAAACTGTCCTAAGATGGCTATGCACACGCCAATAATTACGGCCTTTAAGATGCCCGGGTTGAGCAGTGTGCGCCACTCGCTCTTCACCTCTGATGATATCATTGAGCGGGTATCGTCAATCTGCTGTGTCACAGCCTCGGGCGAGGTGTACATCTTGCCGTAGATGCCGCTGGCACGCTCAACACGGTCTTTGATGATGAGCCAGCGCGGACTTTCAGGTATCACCATAATGATGATGAAGAAGAACAGGGCGGGCAACGACTCCATACCCAACATTCCGCGCCACACCTCGTTTACAAAGATGAGGCTCATCCATCCCTCTCCGGGCTGTGTGTTGAGCGAGTGGTTGAGCAACAGATAGTTGACGAAATAGGCGGCCAAGAAACCCACGGTTACTGCCAGCTGGTAGAGCGACACCATTTGTCCGCGATAGCGTGTGATGGCTATCTCTGAGATGTAAACGGGAGCCACAATGCTGATGATGCCAATGCCCACACCGCCAATGATGCGGTAGGCTACCAGTTCGGTAAACGAGAAGGAGATGGCGCAGCCTGCTGCCGACACGGTGAACAGTATGGCCGAGATGAACATGGTGGGCTTGCGACCCAAACGGTCGCTCATGATGCCTGCCACTGATACGCCAGCAATAGACCCTATGAGGGCGCAACCTACATACCAGCCTTTGTTAATGTCGTCGAGCTGAAACTGCTCGGTTACCTGGTCAATGGTGCCAGATATTACGGCTGTGTCATAGCCAAAGAGCAAGCCACCGAGGGCTGCCACTAAGGCAAGGAAAAAGACGTAGCCGAGATTTACGTTGTTTTGCATTTTTCTGTTTCGTTATAAGAGAATGTGTTAAATGTTAAAATATTCTTTGTAGCGGTCGTACAGGTGTCCTGCCTGCAGATAGGCCGACTGCGGACTCATGAAATGTGAGAACTCGAAGGTAATGGCCTTGTCGTAGCCACAACGCTTGGCAGCCTCAAGCTTCAGGCGCAGCTTATCAAACTTGATGGGGAGGAAGTTGATGGGCATATCGCGGTCAAAGGTCTCGGCATTGGTCCAGCACTGCATGCCGTAGCGGTCGGCCAACTTCTTATTCACTGAGAAGAAGGCGTCGAGCTCGTCATAGTCGATGTGTCCGTCCTGGAAGGCGCAAGCGTCTACCACGTCGTGTATGCCATCAAATATCTCGTTCCATTCGCGCTCGTGCTGTTCTACGCTTACGGCTTGTTCGTTGGTCATCTTGCCAGTGCCCATTACGGCCTTTTTGCCATCAATCCAGGGCGAGATAAATACGGGCAGGCCACCCGAAATGTCTTTACACTGTTTGCCAATGGTGTGGAATGTTTTTACAGCGCCCTTTGTGGCACGGCTTATCTCGGTGCTGATGTACCAGCCCTTGAAACTCTTGTGGTGGCCATACATTTTCCATACCTCGTCAATAACGTAGCGGTTGTCTTCAATCTCGTGCGTCATGTCGCCTGTGTCCCAGTAGTGGCCCGAGTCATACAGACCGAAGAAGAACTTCATGTCATACTTATCGGCCAGGCGCAGATACATATCAATCAAGTCGACTGAAGGCATATAGCAGCCTTTCTTCAACAGATAGGGTGAGGGATAGGTGATAAACTTGCGATAGCCTGAGCGGATGACGATGACGGTGTCGATGCCGATGGCTTTCATGTATTGGAAATCGAGGTCCCACTCTTTCTCGCCCCAGTTTTGGTGCGGTATGTCGTGCGATATTTCGTCGAGGAAGGTACCTGTAATTTTCAAACCATTAGCCTTAGGCACAATCAGGCGGCTCTCGTTGCCAGTGCCCTCTATCTTTGTCTTGCTTGGCTTAACGGTTTGTGCGTTAGTAGCTTGCAGCAATGTGGGGGTCGCCACTGATGCGGCGCAGCCTGCTGCCAATTTCTTTAAAAAGTCTCGTCTATCCGTCATAGTTATGATTGATTATAAATTTTTATTTAATACCTTGTGTCGTGCCATGAGGCAAGCACCTATCAGGCCCGCCTTGTTAGTAAGCGTTGATGTGGCGATGATTGAGTCTTCGTTCACCACGTTGAGCGAATATTTCTTGATGCCCATGCAGATGGGAAGGGTGAGATAGTCGCCCGTAACCGACAGGTCGCCACCTATGACCAGCATATCGGGGTTGAACACGTTGATGATGCCTGCCAGATTGATGCCCAGCTCTACGGCCACCTCTTGCAGCTTTTCAATGCTCAGCACGTCTTCGCGGGCAATGGCATCGAGAATGTCGTCGAGGGTGAGCGTTTGCTGTGGGTTCTTGCGGTCAGATAATATCGAGGCAGCGCCGTCGGCAATGGCTTTGGCCATCTTGCGTTGTAAGGCCCATCCCGAGGCTTCGGTCTCCATGCAGCCTGTCTTTCCGCAGTGGCAGATGATGTCGTTATTGTAGATGTGCATGTGTCCTATCTCGCCCGAGTATCCACTCTTACCCAGATACATCTTTCCATCGTTGATGATGCCTATGCCTATGCCCCAACTAATGTTTACAAACACCACATTGCGGTAGCCACGGCAGCAGCCCTTCAGCCACTCGCCATACAGCATGCAGCGTGTGTCGTTGTCGATGCACGACGGTACGCCTATGCTTTGTGTTAAGGCATCGGCCAGGGTGGTGTCGAGACAGGTAAAATAGTTGTGCGTTTTGCCCTCGGTGGGTTTTACGCGTCCGCCCACGCTCATGCAGGCTTCAACAATATTGTCGCGTGCTATGCCCGATTCTTCGATGAAGGCGTTCACCTTATCGGTAAGAGACTGAAAGTATGCCTCGGTGTTCTCATATTCGTATGAAATATTACATTCGCTATATACAATATCGCCGCAAAAGTCGGTGATGGCAAGGTTTAGGCGATCGTGACCGGTGTCGATGCCCAGAAAATAGCCCGCAGTGGCAATGAGGCTATACACCCTGGGGGCGCGGCGAGCATAGTTGTCGCGTTTGCCTACCTCTTGCACCAGCTCCATGTCGATAAGCTCGTTTAGCGATTTAGTGGTGTAGGGTATGCTTACGCCCAATGCGGCCGACAGTTCGGCTATGGTTTGTTCGCTTTTCTCAAGCAACAGATTGATCATGGCTGTTTGCATAGCCGTGCGCTCTTTATCAAAAAAAATTCTTGTCATAATGGTTACTGGTTTAATGTTACAAAGATCTTTTCTTTTATTGAAATAAAAAACTTACTCTGTTGCAAAGATATCGAATAGTATTTGATGTCTTGTAAATAATCGCGTTAATTTATTGTAATTATAAAAATAAATTGGCTTATTTCCGATATTAAATAAGTTGTGGCTGCTTATTTATTGTTTTTTGCAACGATAACGCCAGGGGGCTCAATGCTGTATCGGTATGGCCATTCCCATAGAAAACAAGAAAAAGGGGAAGAGCAAATCTACCCTATGGCCAGCTAAAACCCTGATCATGGTCATGCTGGCATATTCACGCAATGCATTAAGCAAATTTTCTCTTTCCCCGTTCTTCATCTCAAATCTTTTTTATTAACCTAATTCTCTTCTTCTACCTGTTTTCTTTTAAGAGGGTGTGCCGTCCTGTTTTATGACGACACACCTCTCAAAAAACAAACCAATCATTAACCTTATATATATTCTTACTGATTAAGTTTTCGCACGTATCTAAGTTGTCACTAGTGCTACCGCCCACCACCAGTAGGTGGGTTTTACAGGTGGCAGTGTTTGCTCGGGCAAAACTGTTACCCATTGTTAGCATAAGGCTCGCTATGCATATAATATAATGTATAAGACATTTTGGGCTTGTCATTGTCTCCTTTCTAATAGGTTTTTTATTATTAATACGTTTTATGGTGGCAAATTTAAATATTAAACAAGTTGTGTGCAAGTTTTTGTAAAATTAAATGCAATTATTAATATAAATAACGCGATAAAATTGCTAAATACGTAACAAAACAATATTAAACATATTTATTTAACGGTTATGCCCGTTTATTATCCTGTTTTTGTTAACTTTGCCAATGCTTATTGATGCGCATCTTTTTTAGAGATAATGCCATCGTTTTTATAGGCAATCATAAGCTATACCTATTTTTATTATATATTATAACATGAAACGTATATTTTTATTAGCCGCTTTGGCCATCAGCATGGCCACCACCTGTCTGGCAAACGGAAAAGCAAAAGTAGTAGCACATCGTGGATTTTGGGCAACTGAAGGTTCGGCCCAAAACTCTATTCGTTCCTTGGTAAAGGCCGACTCGATAGGGTGTTGGGGATCAGAGTTTGACGTATGGATGACACAAGACGGCAAACTGGTGGTAAACCATGACGACAATATTAATGGTATTGTTATTGAAACAAGCACCTCGAAAGAGGTAACTGCGCAAAAACTGGCCAATGGCGAGCACGTGCCTTATCTTTCGGCCTATCTTGATGCCTTTCGTAAGCACCCTAACCTCAAGGTGGTGTGCGAACTAAAGGCGCATAAGAATAAAGAGGTAGAGCGCAAGGCTGTGCACCAAATATTGAAGATGATGAAGAAGAAGGGCCTTGCTAACAGAGCCGTATACATTACCTTCTCGCTGCAAGCCACCAAAGAGTTTATTAAGTATGCGCCCAAAGGCACCGAGGTGTATTATCTGAATGGCGAGCTGTCGCCAGCCGAGCTGAAGGCCATTGGCTGCGCGGGCCCCGACTATCATTTGAACTGCTTCCACAAAAACCCTAATTGGATTAAAGAGTGCCACGACCTGGGCCTGAAGGTAAACATCTGGACGGTAAACAAGAAAGAAGACTTGCAGTGGTGTATTGATAACGGTGCCGACTTTATCACCACGAACGACCCACTGTTGCTGCAAGAACTGCTGAAGTGATGGCCATGCAACTATAACTACAATTATAATAACGATTATAACTACAATTATAATAACGATTATAACTACAATTAAAACATATTATGACGAAGAAACTTCTTTTTTTGCTGGTGCTGGTTGTCATGGCCGTGGGCACAGCGTGCGCTAAGCACACGGTGCGCATATTGGCTGTGGGCAACAGCTTTTCAGAGGATGCTATCGAGCAAAACTTGCACGAGATAGCACAGGCCGCAGGCGTAACAACAGTGGTAGGAAACTTGTTTATAGGAGGATGCTCGCTGGAACGACACGTCGAATGTATGAATACACAGGTACCTGCTTACCGCTACCGAAAGATTAATGCCAGCGGTGTTATGACCGAGGCTGCGAAATGCCGATTGGATAGCGCGTTGGCCGACGAACGTTGGGACTATATCAGTGTGCAACAGGCAAGCCACTTCTCGGGCGACTATTCTACCTATCAGCCTTATCTTGAACAACTGGTGGCCTATATCAAGGCGCACGTGAAGGGCAAACCGCGCATCGTGTTTCACCAAACATGGGCTTATGCAAAAAACTCAAATCACGATGGCTTCCGCCGTTATGGCAACAGCCAAGAGCAAATGTATGAGGCCATTATGGATTGCTCGCGCCGTGTAATGACTGACCTGAAGCTTGATGTGCTGGTGCCCGCGGGCACGGCCATTCAGAACGCTCGCACATCGGCCTTGGGCGACTCGCTTAACCGCGATGGTTTTCACCTGAACTATATATATGGCCGCTATACCGCTGCCTGCACTTGGTTTGAGGCTATCACGGGCAAAAGCGTCATAGGCAATACCTATACGCCGAAGGGCATCACACCACAGCAAAAAAGCATTGCACAAAAGGCGGCACACGCTGCTGTGAAAAAGCCGTTTGAAGTTACGACGATTGAATAACAACAGACAATGAATGTCAATAACAACGATACAGTATGATGACGGTAGACGAATACAGAGCAGCTATTCTTGATGCTATGCTGCAACTGAAAGATAACGAGGGTAACGCACGTATAACTGAGGCCGATGCTAAAGATATACTGAAAGGCTTTACCGACGATGAACTGAATGATGGCATCCTCTTTAATACGCCTGAAGAGGTGGCCGAACTGTTGGCCGAAGGGGTGTGATGAAAAGACGGTCAGCACTCAGCTTGCCATTTGCCAAGCTGAGCGCTGACCGTCTTTGTTTCTTTCTGTTATCTTACAGTAAAACTAATTTAGTATCTTCTGTGATTGTCTTAACAATAAAACTAATTTAGTTTCTTCTGTCTTCCTCTTTTAATATTCGTCGCAAGCATAGAGGCTGGTGAAGACGCTTTGGTTCCACTCAAGTATCTCTTCGGGGCGGAAAAAGCGGTTTAGCTCTACGGCAGCCGTCTCGGGCGAGTCGGAAGCATGCACGATGTTCTCTTGAAAACTCATGCAATATGAACCACGAATGGTGCCAGGGGCAGCGTTACGACCATTGGTGGGGCCTGCCAATGCGCGCACAGCAGCAATGGCATCGACACCTTTCAGGCACATGGCCACCACGGGAGCCGTCATCATAGCATCTTTCACACGCTGGAAGAAGGGCTTCTCGCTGAGGTGTGCATAGTGTTCGCTGAGCAACTTATCGTTGAGCTGCATCATCTTCATGCCACAAATTTGCAAACCTTTTTTCTCAAACACGCTGACAATTTCGCCCACTAAGCCACGCTGCAGTGTGCAGGGTTTCAGCAATACCAATGTTTTTTCTAAAGCCATAAATTGTTTTTTTATTTAGTTTGTAGTTAGGATAAAGTCACTCATTAGTTTCTTTTATTCCTTGTTATCTATCTCTTCTATTTTCTCTTCTATATCTTCTTCAATATTTCTTCTATATTTTCTTCTACATTTGTTCTATTACGCTCTGTCTTACGTCCTTGCACATAATGTCTCAAGGTTATCTTGTGAGCGAGAACTTTAGGCTGAGGCCGAAGTCGCGTGTGGTGGTGGGATAACTGCTTGAGGTGAGCAGTGGCGTATTGGTTTGTCGATCGTAATAGAAGCTCATGGTGAGCAGACGCGACAACGAATACTCGGCCGTGAACGACAGTTTGAAGGCTGTGTTACCACTGCTGGCTGTCGATGTCATTGAGGCAATGTCTCGGCTCAAGGCAGCCTGCTTGCGGTAGCTGAGGTCGAGGCGAAGTTTGAGGTCGCTATTAAAGCCTGTCGAGCGGTTTGTGCTACGATTTTTGTTGGCGTTATTGCCATCGGTGCTACGTTTTGCGCCTTTTATCTTACGCGCTTTAGGGCCGAAGGGGTTAAAATTGCTGATGGTATAGCCAGCACCCAGCACCCAGTCGTGCGACGAACTTTCGTTTATCTGCACACTGGTCATGCTGAGCATCAGCACACGTGTGCTCTTATACTCGAGCTTGCAGGTAAGGTTGTTGTTAAACGTCATGTCGATACCCAAGAGGGGCGAGAAGGCCTCGTTGATGCTTACCGTCGACACATTATACATTGACGATGGCATGGGCATGCCCGAGGTGGCATCAGACACGAAGCCCATGCCAGGCCCCATCAGCTCCATAAAGGTGCTGTACGACTGGTAGGCCCCCACGGCATAAATGCTTTTGTAGGCATGGTTAATGTTTACGCTCTTAAACACGTCGCGCACCCATGGCAGCTTTGCCAGTCCGCTATAACGTACCGACCAGTTGGGCAGCAATCGCGACAGCGAGGGGAAGAGGCTGAGGCTCTTACCGCCCATCGACGTATAAGCCGACAGGAAGGCAGGCACCATTACATCAGCGCTATACTTGTTTACGGGGGTGAGCGTGGGGTCGAAGGTTTTTCCTGCCAAGGCGGTGCCCTCAGGATACAGAGTGCCTGTATAGCGTTGCTCAACGCGCTGGCGGAACTGGTCGAGGCTGTTGCAGAAGCGTTCGAACGATGCCGAGTGATAACCCTTCTTGGCATCGCCCATACCCTCGAAGGCGCTGCCCAACGACAGTGTGGTCATTGAGAAGGTGCCACTCTCGGTGGTGGGTGTGCCAGTGTACATATACTGTATGCTGCGCGCCTTGGTTTGTGTGCGCGAGGCGTTGAGGTCAATCTTCAGGTTGCGCACGGGTTCGAGTGTTACGCGCAGCTGCAGGTCTTCGGTCTTATTGGTGGTGGCGGGTGTAGCCACCGAGTCAGCCACCATGAGCCATCCGTTCTCCCGCGCACGTTCGATGTAGCTGTCGCCCGTAAGGCCGAAGGCAAAGTCGAGACCTGGCGCCCATGCACCCGTGTTACGTTTCTGTCCGAAGGCATCGCCCACTGAGGGCATGAAGCCTGGCAGCGCCATCGAATATTGGCTTGAATAGCTTACGTTTATGTTTCGCACCATCATCAGTCCGCGCGCCACGGCCTGCAAGGTTTTATACCACGACTTATCGTCGAGGGGCTCCTTCGGCGTAACCGTAATTTTCAGTTTCATGGCGCTGTCTACCTTGTTCATGATGCGCAACGTGTTGGCATCGGTCTTGCGATATTTCAGCTTAAAGGGCTTGCCATCAGCTGTCTTGGCGGCCACGATAAGGCGTTTGCTGTGTTTGCCGTGCTGCAAGGTGATGGTGGTGTCGGGCATCAGTGTCACCTCTTTCTCAAAGCCCTTCTTGTTTTTAGGCAGCAGGGCCTTTTGCTTCTCAAGGTCGGTGGCGTTTTTACCCCTTCGGCCGTTGGGCTGCTTGCTGTCTTTGCCGTCGTTATCATCCTTGCCGTTCTTGGCCCTTTGTGCTGTGGGCTTACGTGTTGTCTTTTTCTTTCGTACGGGGTCTTTGCTAAACTTTTCGTTCACCTTTTTCAAGAAGGGCGACATATTATACAGTCGCTCCAGGTTGAAGGTGCCGTTCAGGCGCACCTGTCGGTTGTTTGCAATGGTGTTGCCCAGCGAAGTGCCGTCTTCAAGGTCAGAGCCACGCATCCAGTTGTAGGTGGCCGAGTATTGTGCGTCGGCGTTAATCCAACTGAAGATGGGTATGAGGTTGATAGGCAGTTTATACGATGCTGTGAACGACTGGTTATAGTCGAGCGGTGTGCCGAAATGCTTGATGCTGGTCCACACCGAGTCTTTCCATGCCTGATAGTGGTCGGCATAGAGGTCTTTGTTCACGGGCGTATAGGGCTGCTCAATCTCGGCATGTGTGGCGCTGCTAAAGTTCATGTGCAGGTTCTTGGTGAGGTCCCAGCGTATGCTAAACTCACGGTTCCACAAGAATTGCGAGTTGAAGGTGAGGGGCAGTTTATCGCCACCCATATCTTGCATATCGCGCTCTTGCAGCTCGTAGTAGCTGCGTTGCAGATCAGTGTTGAACGATATGTTTTGTGGCAGCCAGTTTAGGCCGAAGCGTCGCGGCAGGTCGAGCCACTTGCTCTTGTTCTTCATTTTCTTGAAGGGCTCGAACGATTTGTACACCGGCGTCCAGGTATAGTTCATCGAGCCATGCCAGTTGTCTTCCTTCTCATACACTGTGGTTTCGCCCGAGGTGTAGCGGTGGTTGTGGCTATAGCTGAACGAGAAGTTGGCGGGGTCGTAAGGCATGGGATGCCGCTTGGTGGCAATGCCCACACGCACGCCCGACAACGAGAAGTTGGTGTTCGTGGTCTTGGTTACGGCAATGCTTTCTATCGAGTCGCGTTCGTGGCCTTCAACAGCATCGAGAGCATCGTCGAGACGCATATCGGTGTCGAGCGGGTTATAGCGTGGGCGCGTTTCCTCCTTTGTTACCGAATAGTAGAGCGGCGCTGTAACCTTGGCCTTATCGGGGAAGAACTTGCCAAGGTCGAAGTTGGTGGTCAGGCTATACGTCTTATAGTCGTCGGTGGCACGCTGGGCCACGCCATCTTCCAGTCCGCCGAAACCATTGCTGATATACTTGCCTGTGAGGTTTACGGTACCAAAGTCAGACAGCTGCATGTTCAGGTTTCCTGCTGCTGCCCATCCGCCCGCGTTGTTAAACTCTTTCAGGCGTAGCTCGTTCACCCATACCTCGCCACTCTTAGGCTCTGACGACAGGTTGCGCACACCTATCACCATGGTTTTTACCTCGCCCAGGGTGGGGTTACCCATCACCGTAATTTTGTTTGAGGGATGCTTCTCGTCGTAGGCCGAATAGGGTCGGCTATACGAGGCCATGCCCTCGCTCTTGGCCTTGTTGCGCGCCTTTTTCAGTGCGGTGAGTGCGGTGAGCGGTATGTCGAGCATGTTTTCTTCTGGCCAAACCATGCGGCGGTCGGTGGTTGAATACATGCCATACTTGCTGTTCCACGGAGTGAGTTTCAGCGGAATTTCATACTCGTAGTAGTTGCTCTTATAGTCGGAACCCAGGCGCACAAACACTGCCAACTGGTTGTCTTGCAGCTGTGTGCTGTTGGGGTTGTACGAGTTGGCATGCACAAACATCTGCATACGACGATACTGGCGAAGGTCGAGCGTGGTGTTTTTATACACGGCCTTCGACTCGTTATGGCCCAGCTGTTCAACGTTCAGGGCCAACGCCTGCTCGTTGCTCTCAACCAGCTGTGGCTGTGTGGGGTCTTGGGCGCGCGAGATGCCCGGTGGCAACACATAGTTAACGGGTTGCTTGTCGTTGTTCTCTTCAATGTTTACCGCGCTCATGCTCAGTTTGCCCGTTTGTGCGGCTGTGGCGTCGAGCACCTGGTTATACACACGCCATTCGCCACGCACCAGGTCGAGGTTGCCAAAGCGCAACACGATGGGGCGCTTAAAGCCTGTGAGGAACATGCGCATGAAGCGGATAGAGGTGAAATCGTTGATGCCGCCCACCTTCTTTTCAAAGTCGGACAGCGGTATACGAAACTGGTACCACGTTACCTGTTCGGTATTGTTGTTACGCAGCTGTGGCGATGTTTCGCGCTTGTCTACCACATAGTTGCGTCCCACCACAAGGTCTTCGGGTCGGATAGAGATGTGGTATTGATAATATTTTTCGTATTCGTTAAGGGTGTAGTCTTGGTTAATGTCTTCAACGTCGGGCGTGGTCTTGTATGACGTGTCGTAGCCCTCGGTTCTGCTATCGTTGTCGGGCGAGTTGCCCTGTGGGTTGTTAATGTATTTGTATCGCTGCAAGATGGGCGCCTCGATGCGGTCGAGGTCAGAGCCACGGAAGTAGTGGTAGTTATCGGCGGCGGGGTCGTTCCATATCGAGTCGTACACAGCCGTGCTCACCTTTGCTTTGGCAGCGTTTAAGAAGTCTTGGTATGATGTAAACGCCTGTTCCTCAGTGTCGTTCAGTCCGTTAAAGCCCACGTCTTGCAAGGCGCGTGCCCCCTTTGCCGATGCAAACGAATAGGTTACGGTGGCCTGTGTGGGCACCTTACCCCATTGTGTGGTAACAAAGCTTTGCGAACCGTCAACGGGCATACCACTCTCGTAGAATTTCTTGCCATCGCGCAAGATGTCTTCGCTCACCTCGCCCAGGTTGATGTAGAAGTCGCCACCATACTCAGAGGCGGTGCCATCGCGGCGCGAATAGATGAAGGGGTCGAGCATCCAAAATTCTACATACTCTACGTTGGCCGTTTCAAAGTCGTTGGTGTCGAGCTTGCGCATCATGCCACCCCAGTGTTTTTCGGGGTGAGCCAGTGTGCCGTCGGGCTGCAAGTCGTTGGCATTGAAGTTGTACGGTCCACGTTCTGACGGATAGTAGGCCAGATTGAGAATGTTCAGCATTGATGTGGCACCCTGATACGAGTTTTGGTTGCGCTGTGGGAAGAGCTCGCGCACAGGCACCTCGCGCACGTAGTGGTTTGACAGCTGGTCGAGGTCGCTCTTGATGTGCGACGGGGTGAGCGACGACGAGCGACGTGTGAACAGCGGGTCGATGGTGTACCATGCCAGTCGGGCGCGGTTATAGCCGCTGGCCAGCGAGGTTTTGTCGGCACTTTCAGGGAACATGGTGGGCACGCTCGACATAAACCACGAGGTGGGGGTGCTAATGTCGATGGCGTTCTTTGTGTTTTCAAAGTCATCGATGTATGACGCATTGTCTTGTGTGCCATGACTTTGGCCCGCAATGAGGTGTGCAAACTCGCCCGTGAACGATATTGAAGAGGGCTGTGTGAGGTGCAGGAACGGTATCTTGTCGAGCATGTTTGTAAGCCACTGGCTCTCCTTCTTCCAGTTCATGTTCACGCCCCACAGGGTGTTGTTCAGGGGCTCGCTGCCCATGTTTACCTTGGTGGTGAGAGCCTGTTCAGATAGGTGCTGCACGGTGCCCGACAGCTGGAAGTTTTTCGAGAAGTCGTACTCCCAGTTCATGCCAAACATGGTTTTACGTTGCTGGCCATAATAGTCGTTGCTTTCGAGCGACACGTTGATGGCGGTGCCCGCATCAATAATGCTTTGGTTTAAGATGGTAACCTCGCCCGCATTATAGTCGACACTATAGTCAGAGTTTTCGGTCAGCGTAACACCGCCAGCCGTTACCACGACCGAACCTTGTGGCACGTTGCCCTGACCCAGCGAGATAACATTGGCGGCCGAGCCTTTAAACTGTCCGCTAATGATATATTTATCCTTCTCGGCTATTTGTTGTGCCACGGTCTTGGTCGAGTCGTACAGCTCGGTAAAGGCATATTTGGCGGCTTGGTCGGCCGATACGCCACGGCTCGTCATATACTGGTAGATGGTCCTGCCGAAGGGCTCGGTGGTGGGGAAGAACACGCGGCCGTTTTGCACGGTGTAGCCCTCAACATAGTCGAAGTAGCCGTTGGCGTGAGCACGCAGGTTGTTGTCGAGGCGGTCGGCACCTAAGGCACGTATGATGGGCTGGTCTTTTGTTTGTGTTTCAGGCAGATACGAGAGGTAAACGCCAGCGGTGTCGCTCTGAAACTTTACGTCGAGGCGGAACTTTTCTTTCTCTACCGATCCGCCCAGGTTATACACGTTCTTCATCATCAGCTTCCAGTTGCCTTGCTTCGGGTTGTTGCTGGTGTTTTTCAGTGCTTTCACAAAGAGGGCTTGCGACACGTCGGTTACGTCTTGGGCAAACTCGCCCACCTGATAGGTTTGTCCGCCATAGGTATATTCGTAAGCCACGGCCAGCACCTGGTCGGTTTCGAGGCCCGATTTAAGCGAGATGTATCCTAATGCCGAATTGATGGTATATTCGCTCGAGTTGAGCAGACGCGCGTTTTGCAACTTTTCATAGTCGCGTCCGCCCGCAAAGCCACTGATGCCGTCGAGCACCGTCGAGGTTTGGTCGATGTCGCGTGCGGCAGCATATTGTGTGGTCATGGCGGCATACTCGCCATTGGCGTTATTGGCGGGCACGGGCAGTGCGCCAGCCCCCCACAGGGGGTTGCTTATCTGTGCGTTTTCGCCTAAATCGGTTAAGGCCACTACCGAGCGTGTGTTGCTGGTGGTGGCCGTTTTATTGGTTACCCATACCTCTACGCGGTTCACCTTTATGCCCGTGGTCATGTTGGGGAGGGTGCGCATAGCGGCATCGTATTTTTCGCGGAAGAAGTGTGAGAGGAAGAAGTGGCGGTTGGCCTCATAGTTGGTGGCGTTCATCTCGAAGGTGGTAAACTGTGCGCCGCCTTTCGACTGCACACTCTTCGACGATGTTTTCTTTTGCGAGGCCACCAGCTGCAGCTTCAGTTTTCCAAACTGCAGGTCGGTGCGAAGGCCGAAGAGCGACGAGGCGCCTTTTACCAACGACGAGTTGGAAGGAAACGACACGTTGCCCGCTTCAACCAGTTTTATAATCTCGTCTTCCTTGCCGTCATATTTCAGCTTAAGGTTCTGAGCATCAAAGTCGAAGGTGGCATCGGTGTTGTAGTTGAGGTTCATGTTTACCTTGTCGCCCACCTTTCCGTTTAGGCTCAGGTTCACCTTCTCGTCAAAGTCGATATTGGTGGTTTTGCGGTTGCGGATGGGCAGCGACGGGTTGTCGATGTTCTTCATGGTGGCGCCAAGCTTCAGTTCAGCGGTACCCTGTGTTTTGATGCGCACACCGCCAGGGCCAAATATTTTCTCGGCGGGACCCAGGTCGAAGTGCATATCTGAGAACGAGAATTTTTCTTTGCCTTTGGCCTTGTATATCTCATCGTTCTTTGAACGGAAATAGCGCTCTATGGCTTTGCGTGCGCTCCATTTACGATACTCTTCGGGCGTCATCATCACGGGGGCGGCCAGATAGGTGTTGCCTATCTTTGTGCCAATGACGTATAGGCCCAGCGTGTCGTTATACTCAACGGTTTGGGGTAGGTTGTCGGGGCGACGAAGGTCGGCCGACCCCTGGTCAAGGTCGCCCAGGGTGATGGGCAGCGTGCGCTGTATTTTCCAGCGTGGGTGCAGCAGCGAGTCGGGTATGGTGTCTTCGTTCTCAATGATGGGCTGCGCCATAACGCTGTCGTTGGCAGCGGGTTTGTTCGTGGCGGTCTTTGCCGTGCTGGTTTTTGTTGCTGCGCTCTTTGGGCGCTGCTTATTGTCTTGACGATAAGGCATGGCAATGCTATAGCCTGCCGTAAGCACGACAAGCCACACTGCAAGAAAATGATATATTTTTGGCCTTATCTTCATTTACACAAATGTCTTATTCATGAATAATGGCTCACTTGATGCGCTTCAGCGCCTCTTTCACCACCATCTCTACGGGCATTGACGCATCTTCGGAAAGAATGGTTCTTACCACTTTGGCCGACGGTGCTGGCGAGAAGCCTAACATGGTGAGTGCCGATACGGCCTCGTCCATCACCTCGTTGTTCACGGCTACGGCGGCTCCGCCTTCGCTCATGGTCACCTCTTGGGCAATGCCCAGGGCCAGCACCTTGTCTTTCAGGTCGACAATGATGCGCTGTGCGGTTTTAAGACCAATGCCTTTTACGCCTTTCAGCAGGCGCTCGTTGCCTGAAGCAATGGCGTTGCTGAGGTCGGCGGGCGATGCCGACGACAAGATCATGCGAGCGGTATTGCCGCCCACACCCGACACGCTAATGAGCAATCGATACAGGGCCCGCTCTTGCTTTGATGCAAAGCCAAAGAGGGTGTACGAGTCGTCGCGGCCACCAGCCACTAACACCTCGTGTACAAACAGTTTTACGTCTTTTTTACCTTGAATGGCGGTGTAGGTGTTGAGCGAGATGCCCAATGCATAGCCTACACCAGCGGCCTCAATAACGGCCATGGCGGGGGTGAGTTCGGCCAGTTCACCCTTTATATAATCAATCATGATTGCGTTTCTTTCTCAGTTTATAATATAAACGTGTTTTTGCCGTGTTTAGTATATATGGTTACTCGTTTTTTTTTGAACACAGTGTTTAAACCCCAAACGACGACTTTCCATGAATTATCCAAGTAGGACGGTGGCCTC